>Ga0335076_10000809_pt1 | contig 29570 bp, 29 predicted proteins | sample Lox_Sample_25_FD_206717 | JGI IMG/M metagenome (GOLD analysis project Ga0335076, IMG submission 206717) | Soil microbial communities from Loxahatchee National Wildlife Refuge, Florida, United States - Lox_Sample_2.5 | ecosystem: Environmental > Terrestrial > Soil > Wetlands | place: USA... | reverse complement strand
CCCGCGCGCGGTCGAGTCGATTGCGACGATCATCTCGAGCCCGCCGCCGGGCGCGGCGAGCCGCTGGCTGTACACCGTGGGCGCCATCGCTGTCTCATCGTCGTGGCGCCGAGCGCCGGACTTGAGCGCTAGTTGGACGCCGCCGGACGGAGCACGAGTTCGACTCCCTCGGCGCCGGGCTGCACGGGGCTCGGGAGCTCGGCGCTGGCGTCGCCCGGATCGTGCGTCAGCGGATCGCCATCGCGGTCGACGCGCGCGGTGAGCGCGATCGGCCCGAGCCACGGCCGGCCGCGGATCATCTCGTCCTCGGGGCCGATCTCGAAGGCGACCGGAAACGGGCCGACGCGCAGCCGCTTCACCGCCAGCGGCGGGCCCGGCTGGCCGGGTGCGCGCGCGATCAGAAAGAGCACTGCGCCCTGCGCGGTCACGCCTTCGCCGAGCGAGATCGTGCCGCGGATCGGCGGGCCGTCGGGCGCACCGGTGCGCTCGCCCATTCCCGCCGCGGGCGCGCCCGAGTCGGCGTCGGGGCCGAGCGGCATGCGCGCCGTCGGCGCGGGCGTCTCGAGGCCGGGCACGCGCACCGGCTGCTGCGCGCGCGGCGGCTCGTCCTTCGGGTCGACGTAAGGCTGGACGCGCCGGTCGCACGCCGCGCCGAGCGCACCGAGCGCCACGGCGAAACACAAAACGCGCGCGCTGCGACGCAAACTACGCGACATGGCCGGCAGAGATTACTCGCTCGACGCGCCGCGAGACAGCTTCGCGCGCGGTCGCGTCGCGCTGCTCGGCATGTGGCTGGGCGCGCTCGCCGCGTTCGGCGCGCTCTTCGTGCCCGCGGCGTTCGAGCACCTGCCGACGCAGCTCGCGGCGGGCGTGCTGGGCGACGGCTTCGCCGCGCTCGACCGGGGCGGCGCGCTGGTCGGCGCCGTGTGCGTCGCACTCGGTCTGGCTTCGGCGCGCCCGCGGCGGGGCGCAGCGCTCTGGCGTGCGCTCGTGCCGGCCGTGGGCGTGGCGGCACATGTGGCCAGCGCCGCGGCGGTCGCCCCGCACCTGCACGCGCTGCGCGTCGCCGCAGGCGGCACGATCGGCCAGCTCGCGCCCGGTGACCCCGAGCTCGCGGAATTCGCGCGCCTGCACGCCGTCTCGCGTGCGCTCTTCACCACGGCGGCGGCGAGCGCCGCGCTGGCATGCGTCTGGGACGTGCTCTCGGCTCCGCTGCGGCCGAGCGCGGGCTTCTCACGGCGGTGAAAGCATCGATTTCTGAGCTGATTTTCCCAAAAAATCCGTAGCGCGACCGACCACCTTCGTTATAGTCCCGGCCCCCCGTGCTGGACTCCGCGAGAGTCGCAGGCGACGCGGGGACGGAGACGGGAAGCGCCCATGGTCATCGACATCACGCTCAACATCAAACTGTCGGTCGAGGAATCGGCCCTCGAGGATGCGCTCGCCGAGTACGACGAGCTGACGGTGAGCGCGCTGGTCACGCAGATCCTGGACAAGGCCATCGCGCTCGAGCACATCGAGACCGAGATCAAGGCTGGTCCGAACTCGCTCGAGGAGTACGACAAGGTCCGCGAGGTCTAGAACAGCTCGAGCTGTTCTCCCACGCGTGCCGGCCGGGGTCTCTCGCGCGGCGCCGCGCGCCGGACTGCCGGAGGCAGCGCCGCGAACGCGGGAGCCGTGCGCGCGGGTGCCGGCTCCGGCCCTGGCCTGTAGATGCCGTGCCGCCGCGCGTACGCGAGGATGCGCCGGTAGAGCTTCCAGAAGCGCGGGCCGTGGTTCAGATGGCGCAGGTGCGCGAGCTCATGACACAGCGTGTCGACCATGACGCTGTACTTCAGCAAGTCGGGCTCGCGCAGCTGGTGCAGGCGGATGCGGATGCGCCCGTCGGCGTAGCAGATGCCGTAGCGCCGCCGCACGCGCGGGCTCTCCGCGTCGACCGACGCGAGCGGCAGCTCGAACGCGCCGGCGAGCTGGGCGGCGTGCCGGCGCAGTCGCTCGAGCGCGCGTTCGCGCGCTGCCTGGACGGGATCGCTCAAGCGCGGGCTCCGGGGGGCCGCGGGAGTATAACCTTGGCTCCATGAGCGACACCGAGGAGCTCGGCGACTTCCCGACCCGCTTCCCGATCTTCCCGCTGCCGAACGTCGTGTTGTTCCCGGGCACGTATCTGCCGCTCCACATCTTCGAGCCCCGCTACCGCGCGATGACGGAGTTCGCGCTCGCTGACGACTCGGTGATCGGCATGGTGCTCATCCGCGAGGGCGCGGATCCCATGGCGGCGCGCGCGCCGATTTTCGCGACGGGCTGCGCGGGCCGCATCGTCGAGCACCGCAAGCTCGGCGACGGCCGCTTCAACCTGTTGCTGTACGGCGAGCACCGCTTCCGCATCGCGCGCGAGCTCGACGCGCCGACGCCGTTTCGCGAGGTCGACGCCGAGCTCCTGCCGGAGCCGCGCTTCGACGCGCTGCCGCGCGAGGCGCGCCAGGCGCTCGAGCGCGCGCGTCCCGAGCTCGAGCGCGGCATGCTGGAGCTCGTGCGACTCACTGCGCCCGACAGCGTGGAGCCCCTGCGCGAGCGCATGCGCGCGCTCGACCCGAGCCTGCTCGCGAACGCGATCGCGTTCGGGCTCGAGTGCCCCGTGCTCGAGAAGCAGAGCCTGCTCGAGAGCGCGGACGCGCTCGAGCGAAGCGAGCTGCTCCTGCGTTTGCTGGCCTTCCGGATCGCCGAGGCGAGGCTGCCGGAAGGGCCGAAGACCCTGAACTGAGATTTCGCGAAATCTTGCGATCGCGAGTGAAAGATCGCGAATCGAAGAGGGCGCTCCACACCGCTCCGTGGCACTTCGCTGTGTGAACGGCTGTGGACCGCTCTGTGAACACGGCGCCTCACACCGCTTCGCGCGCGAAAAGAGCGCCGCGAATCTGGCGACTTGGCCGCCGTCGGGGATTGCCCGCGTGAACGGCGCAGGTCCGCCGCGGTGTAGGCCCGGAGCGAAAGCTGCGCGGTGCGGGAATCGGCTTTGCGCGCACGGAGGTCGCGTGGGAGAGTCGCGTTCCGCGAAGGCGACGGAAGCCCGCAAGATGGCGTTCCGTTGGGGGGAAACGGCTCGAAATGACCACTGGGGGGTGGGAGGTCGTCCGCTCCGAGATCGGACGACGCGTCGGGGAAGCTGCGTTCGACGCCTGGTTTCGGGCGCTCGACGGGGAGCTCCAGGGCGAAACGCTCGTCCTGCGCTGTCCCGACCGCTTCACGCGCGACTGGGTGCGCGGCCGCTACGGCCGGCTGATCGAAGAGTGCTCCGAGGCGCGCGCGGTCGAGTACGTCGTCGACCACGGCCCGCCGCGCGCGGAGCGCCGCCGCGCGGAGCCGCCGCGGTCCGCCGAGACGCCGGAGCCCGAGCCGCTCGCGCAGGACGAGCTGTTCGAGCGCTTCGTCGCAGGCCCGGGCAGCGCGCTCGCGCTCGAGGCGTCGCGCGCCGTCGCGCGCGGGGACGCGGGCCGGTGCAGCCCGCTGTTCCTCGTCGGCGGCACGGGCTCCGGCAAGACGCACCTGTGCCGCGCGATCTCGAGCCAGCTCGGCAGCGCGGCGCTCTACCGCTCGAGCGAGGAGTTCACGACGGAAGTCACCGAGGCGCTGCGGGCCGGGCAGATGCCGCGCATCCGCCAGCGCTATCGGCGCCAGGCGAACCTCCTGATCCTCGAGGACGTGCAGTTCCTCGTCGGCAAGCGCGCCACGCAGATCGAGCTCTTCCACACGCTCGACCACTTGATCGCGCACGGGCGCGGCGTGGTGTTCTCGGCCGACCGCGGCCCCGCGGAGCTCGACGAGCTCGACCCCAAGCTGCGCTCGCGCATGGCGTCGGGCCTGGTCGCGCGCATCGCGCCGCCCGAGGCCGCGACGCGCCGCGCGATCCTGCGCGAGCGCGCGGCGCGCGGCGGCGTGCGCGTTCCCGAGGCGTGCCTCGAGCGGCTCGCCGACCGCGAGCTGGCCTCGGTGCGCGACCTCATCGCCGGGCTGAATCAGGTGGTCGCGCGCGCGTCGCTCCTGCGCGCGCCGATCACGCCCGAGCTCGTGGCGCAGGCGCTCGACGCCGTCGACATGCCCGGTCGGCCGCGCACGCTCGACGAGATCCGCGCCGAGGTCGCGCGCGCGTTCGCGCTCGAGCCCGATGCGCTGCGCAGCCGCTCGCGCAAGCAGGTGTTCGTGCGGCCGCGCCAGCTCGCCATGTACCTGGCGCGGCGCTACACGGACGCGTCGCTCGCGGACATCGGCCGTGCGTTCGCGCGCGACCACACGAGCGTCATGTACGCGATCGACGCCGTGGAGCGCCGCATCGTCGAGCGGCCGCAGGTGCGCTACGAGCTCGAGGCGCTCGCCGCGCGGATCAGCGCCCCACCGAGTTCCCGTAGTGCTTCTGGTAGAACTCCCGGTACTCGCCGGACTTGATCGGCTCCCACCAATCGCGCCGCGCGGCGTACCACGCCGCCGTCTTCTCGATGCCCGCGCGCAGGTCGAGCTCGGGCGACCAGCCGAGCGCGCGGAGCTTCGACGTGTCGACGGCGTAACGCTGGTCGTGGCCGGGGCGGAGACCCGACACGGGCCGGATGAGTGAGTCGGGCTTCTCGAGACACTGGAGGATCATCGCGGTGAGCTCGCGGTTCGTGACCTCGGGAGTCTGGTTTGCGCCCACGTTGTAGATCTCGCCCGAGGTGCCGCGGCGCAGCACGGTGAGCAGCGCGCGGCAGTGGTCCTCGACGCGCAGCCAGTCGCGGATCTGCGTGCCGCCGTCGTAGAGCGGCAGCGGCTCGTCGTCGAGCGCGTTCGTGATGAACACGGGGATGACCTTCTCGGGGTACTGGAACGGCCCGTAGTTGTTCGTGCAGCGCGACACGAGCACGTCCATGTCGTGCGTGCGGTGGAACGCCAGGGCGATGTGGTCGGCGCCCGCCTTCGCGGCGGAGTACGGGCTCGACGGCTCGAGCCTCGCGCCCTCGTGCGGGAACTCGGGGAACGGCACGTCGCCGTACACCTCGTCGGTGCCCACCTGCAGGAAGCGCGCGCGCCGGTTCACCTGGCGCACGGCGTCGAGCAGCACGTACACACCGAAGACGTTCGTCTCGATGAACTCGCCGGCGCGCGCCTTCGTCGAGCGGTCGACGTGCGACTCGGCCGCGAAGTTCACGATCCAGTCGGCGTCGGCGACGAGCTCGCGCACCGCCTTCTCGTCGCGGATGTCGCCGCGCACGAAGCGGTAGCTCGACGAGCTGGCGCAGTCGGCCAGGTTGGCCAGGTTGCCCGCGTAGGTCAGCGCGTCGAGGTTCACGACGCGGGCGTCGGGCTCCTCGGCGAGCAGCATGCGCACGAAGTGCGAGCCGATGAAACCACAGCCGCCCGTGACCAGCACTCGCCTCATGCGCAGCTCATCGACGCGTCGCCGCGCGCCGCTTTAGGGCGACTAGTAGCCGCTCGGCAGTGCGAAGCCAGGGCGCTCGCCCCGGGCGGGCGCGAGCTGGAGCTCGAGCGCGCGCTCGCCCGCCGCCTTCGCGCGACGCCCGTACGTGGTGGTGCGCTCGTACGGCTCGCGGCCGATCTCGCGGATGAGCCGCTCGATCGTCTCGACCTCGACGTGGTCGCCGTGCTCGGAGCCCGCGGCCTTCGAGATCGACTCCTCCATCAGAGTGCCGCCGAAGTCGTTCGCGCCCGACATGAGGGCGACCTGGCCGAGCTTCAGCCCCATCTTCACCCAGGAGATCTGCACGTTCACGATGTGCGGCCGCAGGAACAGGCGCGCGACCGCGATGAGCCGCAGGTCCTCGGGCATCGACGCGCCGGCGCGCGAGCCCTGCTCGTTGTAGAGGCGCGTCTTGTGGTGGATGAAGCCGAGCGGCACGAACTCCGTGAAGCCGCCCGTGCGCTTCTGGATGTTGCGCAGCCGCTCGAGGTGACTCGACACGTGGCGCGGCGTCTCGATGTGCCCGTACATGAGCGTCGACGACGAGCGGAGCCCGACCTCGTGTGCGGTGGTGACGATCTCCTGCCAGCGCTCCGTCATGAGCTTGCGCGGCGACAGGATCTTGCGGACTTCGTCGTCGAGGATCTCGGCGGCAGTGCCCGGAATCGTGCCCAGCCCCTCGTCCCGCAGCATGACGAGGTAGTCGCTCAAGCTCATGTCGCCGACGCGCTGCGAGGCGAAGTGGATCTCCTCGGGCGAGAACGCGTGGATGTGCAGGTCGGGCAGCTCGGCCTTGATCGCGCGCACGATGTCGCGGTACCAGAAGCCGTCCTTGTTCGGGTGGATGCCGCCCTGGATGCACACCTCGGAGGCGCCGCGCGACACCGCTTCGTGACAGCGCGCCAGGATGTCGTCGAGCCCGCGGTCGTACGCGTCCTCTTCGTGCTTGTGGCGCGCGAAGCCGCAGAAGCTGCAGCCGACGTAACAGATGTTGGTGAAGTTGATGTTGCGGCAGACGACGTAGGACACCTCGTCGCCCACGTCGTCGAAGCGCGCGGCGTCGGCGACGGCGCAGAGCGCCTGCAGGTCGCGGCCGAGCGCGCCGAGCAGCACCTCGGCGTCGGCGCGCGCGAGCTCGCGGCCTTCGAGCGCGCGCTCGAGGACGGCGCGCACCGGAAGGCTCGTGCCGCGGAGGATGGCGTCAGACAGAGAGGGCATGCGGGGCTCCTTTGGCGGGAACGGGCCAGCCCGCCGCGTCGGTGGCGGCGCGCAGCCGGTGCAACATGTCGGTCGCGAAGAACTCCGGGCGCTCCGCGATGAACTCGGGATACACGCAGAGGCGGTCGCGCAGCTCGTAGCCGGCGGCTTCGGTGCGCGCCCGCAGCTCGTCGAGCTCGGGCCACGGCGCTTCGGGATTGATGAAGTCGATCGTGAGCGGCGAGACGCCGCCCCAGTCGTTGATGCCCGCGCGGATCAAGAGCTCGAGCGAGGTCGGCGACAGGTTCGGCGGCGCCTGCAGGTTCATCGCGGGGCCGAGCACGAGCCGCGCGAGCGCCGTCGTGCCGGCCATGAGCTCGTCGCTCGGCATCGGCACGTGCGCCATGGGCGTGCCGGGCTTGGGATGGAAGTTCTGCACGATGACTTCCTGGATGTGGCCGCCTTCCTCGTGGAGCGCGCGGATCGCGAAGAGCGTGTCGACGCGCTCCTCGGCGGTTTCGCCGATGCCCACGAGGATCCCGCTCGTGAACGGGATGCGCAGCTCGCCCGCGGCGCGCGTCGTGTCGAGGCGCAGGCGCGGCTCCTTGTCGGGCGCGTGGTGGTGCGCCTGGCCCCGCTCGCGCAGGCGCGCGCTCGTCGTCTCGAGCATGAGCCCCATGCTGGCGTTGTGCGGGCGCAGCGCGAGCAATTCCTCGCGCGACAGGATGCCGGCGTTGGAATGCGGGAACAGGCCTTCGTCGAGCGACGCGGCGCAAGCGTCGGCGAGATACTCGCTGGTGCGCGCGTAGCCGCGCTCGTGCAGCCAGGCGCGATAGCCGCGGTACGCGATCTCCGGCTTGTCGCCCAGACAGAACAGCGCCTCCCGGCAGCCGGAAACAAACGCGCGGCGCGACGTGTCGCGCACCTCGCGCAAGAGCCACGTCTTCGCGCGCGGCGAGTCGGGCTCGACCGCGAACGTGCAGTACGCGCAGCGGTCGCGACACAGATTGGTGAGGGGGATGAACACGTTCCGCGACACGGAGATCACGTTGCCGTGGCCGCGGCGGCCGGCCTCCTGTGCGGCTTCGAGGAGCGGCTCGAGGAGCGCCTCGGGCGCGCGCTCGAGCAGAGCCATCGCCGCCACGGCGGCGTCGCGCGGCAGCGGCTCGGAATCGACCGCCTTGCGGATGCGCTCCAGGAGCTCGGCGCGGGGGGGCTCGCTCACGCCGGGGAGGCTAACACCGGTCTCCGCGGCCCGACAAACTGACGCAGCGTCAGAGTTCGGGGCGCCCAGGCGGCGAGGCGCCTCTGCATCACGCGCACGGCCTCGGCGCTGGAATCGACCAGCAGGAACTCGCGGCCGAGGCGGGCGGCGGCCTCGCCGGTGGTGCCGCTGCCGGCGAAGAAGTCGAGCACGAGGTCGCCGGGCCGCGAGTGCACGGCCACGATGCGCGACACGATGCCCAGCGGCTTCTGCGTGGCGTAGCCCGTGCGCTCGCGCCCGTTCGTGGGCACGATCGTGTGCCACCACACGTCGGTGGGCGTCTTGCCGCGCGCGGCCTTCTCGGGCCCGACCAGCCCGGGCGCGGCGTACGGGATGCGCTCCATCGCGCCGTAGTCGAACGCGTAGCGCGAAGGATCTTTCGCGTACCACAGAATGGTGTCGTGCTTCGCGGGCCAGCGCGTCTTCGTTCGCGCGCCGTAGTCGTAGGCCCAGACGATCTCGTTCATGAACGAAGCGCGGCCGAAGATCCGGTCGAGCAGCACCTTCACGTAGTGTGACTCGCGCGGGTCCAGGTGCACGAAGAGCGAGCCGTCGCTCCGCAGCACGCGGTGCGCTTCGCGGAGCCGCGGCTCGAGATACGCGGGCAGGTCGTCGAAGCGGTCGGCGAATTCGGACCTGCCGAGGACCTCGGTCGCGTAGCGGCGCCCCCCGAAGCCCGTGCGGTCCCCGGAGCCCGCGGCGGCGCGCTGCGTGCGGATGCGTGTGCGGCGCTGCGTGCGGCCGGTGTTGAACGGCGGGTCGACGTACACCAGCGCCGCGAGCGCGTCGGGCAGCGCGCGCAGCGCCGCCAGGTTCTCGCCCTTTACGATGGTGCCGACGCGCCTATCCTGCGCCGCGTGCCCGTTCGCGCCGTGCTCTTCGATCTGTTCGACACCCTGGTCGACATCCACATGGACCGCCTGCCGAAGGTCGAGCTCGGCGGCCGGCGCGTGCCGTCGACGTTTGGCCTGCTTCACGCGGCGAGTGTGCACTGGCACGGACTCGATTTCGAGAGCTTCGCGGCGACGCTCGGCAAGATCGACCGCGAGCAGCGCGACGCCGTGCAGCGCGAGCACCGCGAGTTCCCCACGGTGGAGCGCTTTCGCGCGCTGGGCCGCGTGATCGCGAAGCCGGACGAGGCGATGGCGCAGGAGCTGACGCGGGTGCACATGGCCGAGATCCGCCGCAACGTGACGTTCCTCGCCGGCCACGCCGAGGTGCTCGCGCGGCTGCACCCCGGCGCGAAGCTCGCCGTGTGCTCGAACTTCACGCACAGCGACACCGCGCGCCTGGTGCTCGAGGACGCCGGGCTCTTGCGCCACTTCGACGCCGTGGTCATCTCGATGGACGTGGGCCTGCGCAAGCCGCGCGCCGAGATCTTCCGCGCGGCGCTCGACGCGCTCGACGTCGGGCCCGAAGCGGCGCTGCACGTCGGCGACGACCTCGCCGCCGACGTCGCCGGCGCGGCCGCGCTCGGCATCCGCACGGCCTGGCTCACGCGCCGCGTGCGCGACCGGGCCGCCGCGCTTCGCGCCTACGCGGGACCCGCGCCGGCGCACGAGATCGCCGAGCTGGCCGAAGTCGAGACGCTGGCGGCGCGCTAGCCGCGCAGCAGCGCCTCGAGCGCGGCGACCTGGCGGTCCCAGTCGTAGTGGCGCGCGATGAACTCCGCGCCGCGCCGGCCGAGCTCGCGCCGGCGCGCGGGCTCGCGCAGCAGGGCTACCGCCGCGCGCGCCAGCGCCTCGGCGCCTTCGGCCACGCATACGCCGTCGTCCTCACCGCGCGCCCCCAGGCCCTCGAAGCCCTCGGGGGTGGTGACGACGGGTACGCCGAGCGCGAGTGACTCGAGGATCTTGTTCTGCACGCCTCCCGCGACCCGAACCGGGCACAGGCTCAGCGCGGCGCGCTCGACGAACGGTCGCACGTCGGGAACCGCTCCGGTCACGTTCACCCCGCCCGCACCATGGAAGGCGCAGACGGCCGGAGGCGGGTTCACGCCGACCACGTCGAGCACGGCGCCCTTCTCCTCGGCGCGCACGGCGGGGAAGATCTCGCGCAGCATGAAGAGCGCGGCGTCGGAGTTCGCGAAGCTCGCCAGGTTTCCCACGAACACCAATCGGTGTGGGTCGAAGCTCTCGGACTTCGGCGCGAAGAACGCGCGGTCGACGCCGTTGTTCACGAGCGCCATCCGTTCCTTGGGCGCGCCGTTCGCGGCCAGCACGTCGCGGTCGACGTCCGAGATCACCGCCGTCGCGTCGAACGCGCGCACGAGCCGCGCCTCGTAGCCGCGCAGACGCGCGACCTCGACCGCGAACACGGCGCGGAAGACGTCTCGCCGCATCGCGCGTGCGCGCCCGTAGAGCAGCGACACGGCGTCCGTGATGTCGAGCACGCGGCGCACGCGCGTCTCGCGCTCCACGTACTGCGCCATGCGCAAGAGGTGCACGTACACCGCGTCGAAGCGGCCGCCCGCGAGCCTCTCCGCAACGAGCCGGCGCATGCGCGCCGAGCGGTAGTAGTGCACCTGCAGCGGCTCGCGCGAAGCGAGACCGGCCAAAGCGTGCAGCCGCGAGCGCCACGGCGTCTGTACGACCGTCTCGACCGACACCGCCGGGTGTCGGCGCGCGAGCTCGTGGGCGTGCGCGTTCTCGCCGGCGCTCTCCACGAACGACAGCAGCTGAACTTCGTGCCGCGTCGCCAGGCGCGCGATGAACTCGAACGCGCGGAGCTTGTCGCCCCCCACGGGCGGATACGGCAGGCGCGGCGTCAGAGCCAGGATGCGCACGCGCCGAGATTGACACGCCTTTTCGCGTGCCGCATTCTGCGCGTCCGATGTCCGTCGCCGTCGACCAGCTGCGTCGCACCCGTACCGGGTCCCACCGGCGCGGATAGATTCGCCTCGCGATCGACGCCGTCCGGCGGGACCATCCCAGTGCCGTAGACCGCGTCGCCCGAACACCGCATTCGGAAACATCGCATTCGAGAGGTGAATCATGTCCGCGAAGTACGATCAGCTGGTCGCCCGAGAGAAAGCCGTCTTCATGCCCGCGGTGCGCCGCTGGCCCGTGGCGCTGGAGCGCGGCCAGGGCTCGCGCGTGTGGGACGTCGACGGCAAGGAGTACGTCGACCTGACCGCGGGCTGGGGAGTGACTTCCATCGGTCACTGCCATCCCGCGCTCGCCGACGCCATCGCCGATCAGGCGCGCACGCTCATGCAGACCACGAACCTGGTCTACACCAAGCCGCAGCTCGAGCTGGCCGAGCGCCTCGCGCGCGTCGCGCCCGCGGGGCTCAAGCGCTCGTTCTTCACGTCGAGCGGCGCCGAGGCGAACGAGGGCGCCCTGAAGCTCACCGCGCGCAAGACCGGCCGCGCGCGCTTCCTGTCCACGTTCAACAGCTTCCACGGGCGCACGCTCGGCGTGATGGGCTGCCTGGGCCAGGACAAGTACCGCGGTCCCTGGCAGCACATCGTGCGCGAAGCGACGTTCGTGCCGTTCGGTGACGTCGACGCGGTGCGCGCGGCGCTTACGCCCGAGTTCGCGGCGATGATCGTCGAGCCGGTGCAGGGCGAGGGCGGCGTGGTGGTGCCGGCAACCGACTACCTGAAGCGCGTCGCGGACGCGTGTCACGCGGTCGGCGCGCTGCTCATCGCCGACGAGGTGCAGACCTGCATCGGCCGCACCGGCCGCTGGTTCGCGTGCGAGCACGCCGGCGTCGTGCCCGACGTGCTCACCTTCGGGAAGGGCATCGGCGGCGGCTTCCCGCTTGCCGGCTTCATGGCCACGGAAGAAGTCATGGCCGCGATCCAGCCGGGCGACCACGGCGGCACGTACGCCGGCAACCCGCTGGCGTGCCGCGCCGGCGCCGCGGTCATGCGCGTGATCGAGAACGAGAAGCTCGTCGAGCGCGCGGCGATGCTCGGCAAGGACACGCTGGCGCGGCTGGCGTCGTTCGCGCAGAAGCACGCGCAGAAGGTCGAGCAGGTGCGCGGGCTGGGCTTCCTCATCGGCGTGGTGCTGCGCGACCCCGCGGTCGCGGCCACGGCGCACGCGGCCATGCGCGAGCGCGGCGTGCTCGTGAACCTGACGGCCGACCGCGTGCTGCGGCTGTTCCCTGCGCTCAACATTCCCGAGCGCGATCTCGCCGAGGGCCTCGACGCGCTCGAGGCGTGCGTGGCGAGCGCGTGATGCGACCCACTCGCGCGCTGGCGCTGCTGCTGGCGGTCGCCGTTGCGGCGCCGGCGTGCGAGTCACCCTGGCTCGGGTTCCACACCGAGGTGTCGGGCACGTGGCGGCTCGTGCCCGCGGAGTCCGCGATCCACTTCGTGGGCATCAAGAACGACGCCGTCGGCGTGCCGGGCTCGTTCTCGAGCCTGGAGGGCGCCTTCGACTCGGCGAAGCACTCGGGCTGGGTCGAGGTGAAGCTCGGCACCGCGGAGACGGGCAATCCCGCGCGCGACGAGAACATCCGCAGCCACTTCTTCGAGGCGCCGAAGTTCCCGGTCGCGCGCTTCGAGACCGCGGGCCTGCCGGCGCCCGACGCGCTGCCTGCGCCCGGCACGAGCGCGAAGCTCGAGCTCGTGGGCAGCCTGTCGCTGCACGGCGGCTCGCTCGCGCTGCGGATTCCCGCGGTGGTGTCGCGCGACGCACAGAACCACTTCCACGTGCGCAACGCCGCGCCGGTCGTGCTGACCGCGAAGGACCTCGGCATGGAGGCTCAGCTCGCCGCGCTGAAGGCGGTGTGCGGCCACGAGTCGCTCTCGGCCGCGATCCCCGTCGACTTCGACCTCGCCTTCGCGCCCCTGTCGAGCGAGTAAGCGAGCCTACGGCCCGCGCCGGGCGTGGCTCTTCTTGGCCTTCGGCCGGTCCTGGCGGCAGATGCGCTGCGCGACGTCGGCGACGACCTCGGCGAACGGTGTGGCGTCGCGAGCGGAGCCGCGCCGCGTCTCGAGCAGCGAGATCACGATCGGACCGCGCTGCACGACCGCGGACTGCACCCAGGCCGAGTCGTCGTGCAGCAGGCCGAGCGGCGTGAGGCACGCGCGGCGGTCCTCGGACTCGCTCGTGCGCAGAACGTCCTTCGGATAGCCGTCGGCGTACACCCGGCAGTGGTCGCGGAAGGCGCTCTCGGCGCGCTCGGGAGAGCTGTAGAGGAACACGGAGGCGCGCGTGCTCCAGTGCGTTTGCGCGTCGAGCGAGCTCACGAAGAAGTCGTGCGAGGCGACCTGCACCTGGCTCGCGCCGGCTTCGCCGGTGAGCATGACCTCGCGGTCGGGGTGCAGGCGATAGTCGTCGAAGCGGCGGGCGAGCGTGTCGCGCACGTCGAGCGAACAGTCCAGGAGCGGGCCGACGTCGGCGAAGGTGGGCTCGATCGATGCGTACGTGGCGCACGCGGCGCAGAGGACGCTGACGAGCAAAGCGAGCTTCCGATGACGGCGCATCGCTCACTCATCGATCGAGAGAGCGGACTCCTTGGTGTCCCAAGTCACGCCGCGAGCCAACGCGCGGCTAGGGCTTCGGCTCGAGCTTCACGCCGTGCCAGGGGCAGTACGTCCAGCTCGCCTCGAGCGGCTCGCCGCCCTTCGGACACTTGCGCACGCCGACCACCGAGGTGAGCGGCATGTGCCAGCGCACGTCGTGCACCGGCCCGTCGTCGCTGAAGCGAAACTGCAGCTCGAGCTCGCCCGGCGTGCTCGCAGACAGCACGGGATTGCCCTTCGTGTCCAGGTTGGCGAGCGGCAGGAGTCGCAGACCCTCGCCCAGCGGGCCGAGCGAGGTGCGCAACAGGTACACGAGCGTCGGCACCAGCTTCTGGACCTCGGGGTTCACCTCGTGCAGCACGTCGAGCGTCTGGCCGTCGCGCGTGAACTTGCAGCGCGAGGTGATCTGCGCGATCGAGGCCATGCTCGGCGCGGCTTTCTTGTCGGCGACGCCGACGTCGACCGCGGCGACGATCAAGTAGTCGCGGAAGATCTTCTGGACCTTCTCCTGCTCGGCTGCGGGGAGCTCGAGCTCCTTCGCGACGAGGATCCAGTACTCGGGCGGCAGCCACCAGAAGTTCGCGACGCGCGAGCTGCCCTCCTGCAGGTTGCGCTGGGTCTCGGCGGCGATTTCGGTGCTGTTCTCCGCGGCGGCACGCGCGTGCGCGGGCGCGAGGAGAGCGGCGGCGAGCGCGAGGGCGGCAAGGTGCTTCATGCGGGAGCAGGGTAGCGGCCGAGCGCGCGGTAGGCCGCCACGCCCAGGCGCGACGCGCCGATTGCCTCCAGCGCGCGGGCGACCTCGCCGCGCCAGGCGCGGACGAGCTCGCCGGGAGCCTCCTCGACGGGCAGCGCGACGTACGCGAACGCCAGGTGGCGGCGCGCGCGCGGGGGCACGGCCAGGGTCACGTCGAGCGCGAGCCCGCGCGACGGTGCGGCCTCGGGCGCGCGCGCGCGCGTGGCGTCCGAGGCCTCGGCGAGCGCGAACACGTGGCCCGCGAAGCGCCGCTCGCACGCCGCCGGTGCGACGCGCCAGTCGCCGGCCGCGACGTCCCAGGTCTCGGTGTACTCGACCGCCAGCGGCTCGGCGCCGCGGTTCTCGAGCCGCGCCAGTCCGAGCAGGATCGCGCGCTTCGAAGGCGGCGCGAACACCACGTGCGCGACGTCCAGCTTCCCCGCGCGCAGCGCGCGGCGCACCTGTGCGACACCAAACAGTGTCAAGAGTGGCTCGCGAGTGGTGAGGACGACCCCCTCGCAGCGCACGAGCGCGTCGATTCGCGCGCCCGCGAAGACGACGCCCGACGCATCCGCCAGCGCGCGCGCCGCTTCGTTCGCCACCGGGTGCCCGCCCGGCGGCACGTCGCGCCGCGCCGGGCCCCAGGCCGGCTCTTCGAGCGGCGCGCCGCTAGACGTACGTGCTGCCCTTGGGCTCCGTCTCGTCGCGGCGGATGACCACGTTCACGAGCGCGGGCTTGCCCGACGCGAACGCGCGCGCGAGCGCGGGGCGGATCTGCTCCGGCCGCTCGCAGAACTCGCCGTGGCCGCCGAGCGCCTCGACGACCTTGTCGTAGCGCGTGTACTGGAGGTACGTCGCGACCGCGCGGTCCTTGCCGTACATGCCGATCTGCGGGCGCAGCATCTGGCCCCACGCGGCGTCGTTCCCGACGATGCCGACGATCGGCAGCTTGAAGCGGATCGCCGTGTCGTACTCGAAGCCGTTCAAGCCGAATGACCCGTCGCCGTAGATGATCAGCACCTTCTTGTCGGGGAACGACACCTTCGCGGCCAGCGCGAACGGCATGCCCACGCCGAGCGTCCCGAGCGGGCCCGGGTCCATCCAGCAGTTCTCCTTCATGACGGGCACCACCTTCGCGGCCTGCGCGACGATGTCGCCGCCGTCGCCGATCAGGATCGTGTCCTCGTCGATGAAGTCGCGGATCTCGCGGCACATGCGCAGCGGGTCGATCGGCACTTCGTCCGAAGCGAGCTCGCTCTGGAAGCCGGCCTCGATCTTGGTCTCGAGCGCGCGCAGCTCGTCGCGCCACGCGGTGAAGTCGAGCTTCAGCGACTCCTCCTTCATGATGTGCAGCATCGACTCGAACGCGATGCCCAGGTTGCCGACGATCGCGGCGTCGGCCGAGCGGTTCTGCCCGACGAGCGTGTTCTCCATCTCGAGCTGCACGATCTTGGCGGTGGCGGGGATCGCCTTGCCGAAGCGCAGCCGGAAGTCGAGCGGCGAGCCGGCGAGCACGAACACGTCGCACTTCGACATCGCCTCCTTGCGCGAGCGGTTCATGAACTGCGGGTCGTCGAAGCGCAGCTGGCCGCGGCCCATGCCGTTCAGGAACGTGGGCAGCTTGGTCTCCTCGACGAAGCGGCGCAGCGCCGGGCCGCCCTGCGACCACTTCACGCTCGTGCCCGCCATCATGATCGGGCGCTTGGCGCCGGCGAGGAGCTCGAGCGCGGCCACCACGTCGGCGCGGTCCGGCGCCTGGCGCGGCGCGGGGCGGAACTTCGGGAACCATGCCTTCGCGAAATCGCCCGGGCCCATCAGCACGTCCATCGGGATCTCGAGGAACGCGGGGCCGGGGATTCCCGACGTCGCATGGCGCACGGCGAGCTCGATGTACTCGGGGATGCGCGACGTGTCGTAGCACGCGTCCGCCCACTTGGAGATAGGGCGGATCATCGACACGTGGTCCATCTCCTGCAGCGAGCCGCGGCGCAGGTTCGAGAACGGGCCCTGGCCGCCGATCACGAGGATGGGGCTGTTCGCGCGCCACGCGTTCGCGATCCCCGTCACGCCGTCGGTGACGCCCGGGCCCGCGGTGACGACCGCGCAGCCGATCTTGCCGGGGTTCAGCCGGCTGTACGCGTCGGCCGCGTGCACGGCCGCCTGCTCGTGCCGCACGTCGATCACGCGGATGCCCTCGTCGAGGGCCCCGTCGTAGATCGGCATGATGTGCCCGCCCGAGAGCGTGAAGATGCAGTCGACGCCTGCGAGCTTGAGCGCCCGTGCCGCGAGCTTTCCGCCGTGCGTGGCCATCGCCGTCCTCCCGTGGAGTGAGACGGGCGAAGCATAGCAGGCGGGCACGCGGGCCGGCGGCGGCCCTAGGGCGTGGGCGCGGACTCCGAGAGCTCGGGCCACTGCTGGCGCAGATCGTCGAAGTGCAGGCCCACGGCCTCGGCTTCGCGCAGCGCCGCGCGCGCCTCGGCATCGCGCTGCGCAAACAGCGCGCCGAGGATGCGGTTGCGGTGCGCGAGCTCGAGCTCGGCCGAGTCACAGCGCGTGCCGTCGCACGGCAAGAGCAGCGCGTAGAGCCCGACCGCGCGCGTGTAGCTCGCGTGCGCTCCGTCGTAGTCGCGCGTCTCGGTCTGCTCGCCGCCGAGACGCACGAGCGCCTGCGCGAGGAGGCGGGTCGCCTTCGGGTTCTTCGGATACTCGCGCACGAGCGACTCGAGCTGGTCGATGCCGGCGGCCAGGTTGCCCTGGTCGATCAAGTCGTAGGCGAGATCGATGCGGCGCTCGACGGGCAGGCGCACGTCGGGGTGCTGCGCCGCCAGGTCGGGCGCGAGCTCGGCGGCTTCGGCGCGCAGCTTCGCGGCCAGCGCGTCGTCGGCCTCGAACGCGGCGCGCTCGAGCAGGATCGCGGCGAGGCTGCGCGTGATCGCAGCGTCGTCCGGCGCGAGCGCGTGTGCGGCGTGCAGGTCGGCGTCGGCCAGCGCCAGGCCCGCGGCGCCGCCGGGCTTGCGCCGCTCGCGCTCCGCGCGCTCGGCGTACGCCGCCACGAGCTGGCTCGTGAGTTGCTTGTTCCACGGCGTGCGCTTCGCCGCCTCTTCGTAGCCATGGATCGCGGCGTCGAGATCGCCGCTGGCTTTCGCGGCTTCGGCGCGCTCGACGATGGGCGCGACGCCGCGGTCCGCGTCCGAAGCGGCGGGCCCGCCCGTCCCGGAGCCGCCACATGCAGCCAGCGCCGCCACGCAGAGCACGCGCAAGAAGAGCGCAACGGGCGGGGCGCTGCGTATTCGTGCGCGGTTCGCTCGCAACCGAAATCCCCCCGAAAGCGCGGCGAGAATACCCGAGCGCTGCGCACGCAACCAACGCCGGGGTTACACCGATCTACGTACAGTCCGCCGTCGCGGACGCCGATACCAAACGCCGTGGGTGAGACGCAGTCGCAGATCCCCCTGAACTCCGAGAACGACGTCGAGCTCTACACCTCGCCGTGGGTGAGCGGTACGCGCGCGGCGGCGTACTTCGGCCCGATCAGCTCGGAGCTGTTCCTGCAGGACGACCAGGTCGAAGACCGCTCGTCGGCGTGGACGAAGGCGGAGCGCGAGCTGCTCGAGTCGCTGCGCGACAAGGCGCGCCTGCTCGGTGCGAACGCCGTGGTCGGTCTCGAGGTCACCCTCGACCCGTTCGCCCGCGCCGCGGACTCGGACGCCACGGGGCTGCGCCTGCACGCGGTCGGCACCGCCGCCAAGCTCGAGCCCCTGTTCTAGCGGGCCGCCTCCGCGCGCCGCGCGGTTCGGGTAGGCTGGCGGGATGGTGCAGAGACTCGTCCGGATTGCAGCGGGGCTGCTCGGTCTGCTGCTCGCGGTGCCGTTCGCGCTGCGCTGGCTGTTCGAGCCCGAGGCGATGAGTGCGGAGCAGGGCATCTCGCTCTCGGGGCCCGCTGCGCTGAGTCACATGCGCGGCGACACGGGCGGCGCGTTCCTCGCGGTGGGCGCGCTCGTGCTGCTCGGTCTGTGGCGCAGCGAGCCCGGCTACCTCGAGGCCGTGGCGCTCATCATGGTGTGCATCGTGGCGGGGCGGCTCTTCGGCATCGCGCTCGACGGCTTCGACCCGCACGTCGGCGTCGCCATGGCGGTCGAGCTCGCGACCGCCGCGGTGAGCTACACCACGGCGCGCCAGCTCCGCTGGCCGGCTTCGAGCTAGACCACCCGGTTCGGGATCGAGCGGCCGGCGAGCGCGGCGACGACGTTGCGCGCGGCGATCTCGGCCATCCGGTTGCGCGTCGCGAAGGTGGCGCTGCCGACGTGCGGGGCGAGCACGACCTGCGGCAGCTCGGCGAGGCCGGCCGCGAGCGCGGGCTCGCGCTCGAAGACGTCGAGGCCCGCGCCGGCGAGGCGGCCGTCGCGCAGCGCGCGCACGAGCGCGGCCTCGTCGACGAGCGCGCCTCGCGCGGTATTGACGAGGATGGCGTGGGGCCGCATGAGACCGAGCTCGCGCTCGCCGATCAAGTGGCGCGTCTCCGCCGTGAGCGGCGCGTGCAGCGACACGAAGTCGCTCGATGCGAGCAGCTCGTCGAGCGGCATGCCGCGCCCGCGGCCGCTCTCGAGCACCGCCATGCGGAAGCCGCGCGCGCGCTCGGCGACCGCGCGGCCGATACGGCCCGGGCCGACGATGCCGAGCGTGCGGCCCGTGACGTCCTGACCCAGGCCGAGCTCGGGCTGCCAGCCCGTGAAGCCGCCGCCGCGCACGTAGCGGTCGCCCCAAGCGAGCCGGCGCGCGGCGGCGAGCAAGAGCGCGAACGCCAGGTCGGCCGTGGCGTCGGTGAGCACGTCGGGCGTGTTCGACACGGCGATCCCGCGCGCGCGCGCCGCCGCCAGGTCCACGTTGTCGGTGCCCACGGCCATGTTCGCGACGATGCGCAGGCGCTTGCCGCGCGCGAGCAGCGCGTCGTCGATGCGGTCCGTCAGCAGACACAGAAGTGCGTCACAGTCCTCGACCTCGAGCGGCCCGACGTCGACGGTGAGCCGAGCTTCGGCCAGCACGGCGAGGGCCGCAGCGGGCACGCCGGTGCGCACGCGCACGCGCGCGCTCAAACGGCGCTTCCCGCTGGCTGCACCACGGGCCCCATGCTAACCGGATCTCGTGCCGCCGCCCCCCGACCGGCTCACCGTCCGCTTCACCCTCTGCGCGCGGGATCTGGCGCACCTGCGCGCCGTCGCCGAGCACGCCAGCGCGCGCGCCGCCGCGCGCCCGCTCGAATCGATCGCCGCGGCCGCGCGCGCACGCGCCGCCGAGCTGCGCAAGTTCCAGCCGCCGGCGTTCGTCGAGGAGCGCGTCGCCGGGCTGGTCGAGCTGATCGACCTGGTCGAAGACGCCGACTGGCGGCCGCCCGACCGCGTGCGCGAGCGGGTGCGCGCCGCGCTCGTGTACTTCACCGAGCCCGACGACCTGATCGCCGACGAAGTGCCCGGGCTCGGCTTCCTCGACGACGCGATCGTGATCGAGCTCTACGCGCGCGAGCTGGTGCACGAGCGCGAGGCCTACCGCGCGTTCACGCGTTTCCGGGCGGGCGCCCGCCGGCGGAGCACCCGGCGCGGTCCCGAGTGGCTCGCCGCACAGCTCGCCGCGCGCCGCCGGCGGCTGCGCGCCCGCGTGGCCGAGCGCGAGCGGGCGCCGGTTGTGCGCCGCTGGCGGGGTCGGTAAGCTCGCGCCCGCCATGAAGAAACGCACGAAGCTCACCCATCGCAATCGCCGCAAGAGCGCGCGCCACCGCGCGAAGCTGCGCTCGAAGAACCGGCGCGCGCGCCTGCGCCAGAGCCGCGGCGAATCGCCCTACACGTGAGCGAGTACGCGCGCAGCGGCGTCGACACGAGCGAGGCGGACCGCGCGCTCGCGCGCCTCTTGCTCGAAATCGCGCCCACGGCCGCGCTCGGCGCGGCCAGCGAGATCGGCATCGGCCACTTCGCGGCCGTGATCCGAGTGGGACCGCTGCACCTCGCGCTGACCACCGACGGCGTCGGCTCGAAGCTGCTCGTCGCGCAGGCGCTGGGCCGCTACGACACCGTGGGCATCGACTGCGTGGCGATGAACGTGAACGACCTGCTGTGCGTGGGTGCGAAGCCGCTCGCCATGCTCGACTACATCGCGGTCGAGAAGTGCGACCCCGAGGTGTTCGGGCAGCTCGGCCGCGGCTTGTGCGAGGGCGCGCGCCAGGCAGGCGTCGCCATCGTCGGCGGCGAGACTGCGCAGATCCCCGACATGCTGCGCGGCGCGCGCGAGGGATCGGGGCTCGACCTCGCCGGCATGGCGCTCGGGCTCGTGCCCGACGGCGCGCTGCTCGACGGTGGGAAGGTGCAGCCGGGCGACGCGCTCGTGGGCGTGGCGTCCTCCGGCGTGCACTCGAACGGGCTGTCGCTCGCGCGCGCGGTGCTGGCGCGCAAGTTCCGCCTCGACGAGTTCGTCGCCGAGCTCGGCGAGACCGTCGGCGACGCGCTGCTCCAGCCGACGCGCATCTACGTGCCGCAGGTCGAGGCGCTCGCGAAGTCGAGCGTCGTGCCGCGCGCGCTCGCGCACATCACCGGCGACGGCTTCCTGAACATCCGGCGCGTCGAGGCGCCCGTCGGCTTCGAGATCGACTTCCTGCCGCCCGCGCCCGCCGTCATGCGGCTCATCGCGAAGCTCGGCGAGCTCGACGCCGGCGAGCTCTACACCGTGTTCAACATGGGCGTCGGCTTCACCGTCGTCGTCGCGGAGGCCGACCTGGAGCGCACGCTCGCGGCGCTGCGCGCGACGGGCCTCGAGGCATGGCGCCTCGGCCGCGCGGTCGCCGATCCCGAGCGCAAGGTGCGGATCCTGCCCGAGCGCCTGGTCGGCCGCTCGAAGCACTTCGTCCGCGAGTCGTGATCCGCTTCGCCCTCGAGGCAGCGGACCGCGCGAGCGCGGCCCGCGCCGGCCGTCTCGACACGCCGCACGGGCCGGTCGACACGCCCGTGTTCATGCCCGTCGGCACGCACGCGGCGGTGCGCGCCATGACGCCCGAGCAGGTGCGCGCGACCGGCGCGCGCATCCTGCTCGCCAACACCTACCACCTGCTGTTGCGGCCCGGGCCCGAGCTCGTGAAGCGCGCCGGCGGGCTGCACAGGTTCATGTCGTGGGACGGCCCGGTGCTCACGGATTCGGGCGGCTTCCAGGTGTTCAGCCTGAAGCACAAGGAGATCACCGCCGAAGGCGTGCGCTTCAAGAACGAGGTCGACGGCTCGGAGGTCATGCTCACGCCGGAGCGCTCGATCGAGATCCAGCACGCGCTCGGCGCCGACATCATCATGGCGTTCGACGAGTGCACGCCGTACCCCGCGACGCACGAGCTGGCGCGCCGCGGCGTCGAGAACTCACTGCGCTGGCTCGAGCGCTGCGGCCGCGCCCACGCGGGCTCGGAGCAGGCGCTCTTCCCGATCGTGCAGGGCTCGACGTACCTCGACCTGCGCGAGCTGTGCGCGCGCGAGGTCGTGAAGTTCGAGGCGCCCGGCTACGCGATCGGCGGCGTCTCCGTCGGCGAAGGCCTCGAAGAGCTCTCGCGCATCGTCGGCTTCACGGCGCCGCTCTTGCCCGCGGAGAAGCCGCGGTATCTGATGGGCGTCGGCCTGCCCGAGGACATCCTCGAGTCGGTCGAGCGCGGCATGGACATGTTCGACTGCGTGATCCCGACGCGCTACGCGCGCTCGGCCACCCTGTTCACGCGGCGCGGCCGCATCCGCATGAACAATCGCCGCTACCGGCGCGACTTCTACCCGATCGACACGAGCTGCGACTGCTACGCGTGCACGTCGTTCACGCGCGCGTACGTGCACCATCTGTACGCCGCGAACGAGATCCTGGGAGCGATCCTCGGCGCGATCCACAACGTGCGCTTCTACCAGCGCATGATGTCGGACGTGCGCAGCGCGATCGTCGCCGGGCGCTTCGCCGACTGGAAGCGCGAGTTCCTCGCCGACTACGCCGCGGAGTAGAGGCGGAGCGGCAGAGACTTCAGCGCGTTGTTCAGGTTCGAGCGCTGGCGGCGCGGCTCGCCGGCGAGCGCGAGGCGCGGGAAGGCGGCCAGCAGCTCTTCGAAGAACACGCGCGCCTCGAGCCGGGCCAGCGCCGCGCCCAGGCAGAAGTGCGAGCCGATGCCGAACGACAGGTGCGGGTTCGGCGCGCGCCGGATGTCGAACTTCTCGGCGTCGCGGAAGACGTCCTCGTCGTAGTTCGCCGAGCCGTAGTAGAGCGCCACGCGCTGGCCGGCGCGGATGGCCTGCCCGCGCAGCGTGGTGTCGCGCACGGCGGTGCGGCGGAAGTAGTGCAGCGGGCTCTCGCAGCGCAGCATCTCCTCGACCGCGCCCGGGATGAGCGCCGGATCGGCGCGCAACGCGGCGAGTGACTCGGGATTCTGCAGCAAGAGCAGCACGCCCGAGCACAACAGGTTGCGCGTGGTGTCGTTGCCCGCGGTGGCGAGCTGCACGAAGAAGCCGCCGAACTCGGCGTCGGTCATCACGTGCCCGTCGATCTCGGCGTTCACCGCCACGCTGGTGAGATCGTGCGCCGTCGCGCCGCGCCGGCTCTGCGCCAGGCCGATCGCGTACATGGCCATCTCGATCGACGCCGCGGGCGCGGCCTGGGCGCCGCCCGGGTTCTGCTCGGCGTCCTGCGAGCCCGTGAGCTGGGCGGCCCACGCGCGCAGCTTGGCGCGGTCGGCCTCGGGAACGCCGAGGAGCTCGCCGATCACCTGCATCGGCAGCTCGCCGGCCATGTCCTCGCCGAACTCGACTTCGCCGCGCTTCGCGGCACTCGCCATGATGCCGCGCGAGATCTCGCGCACGCGCGGCTCGAGCGCCGCGACCATGCGCGGCGTGAACGAGCCGAGCAGCATGCGCCGGTAGCGGCCGTGCTCGGGCGGGTCCATGCCGAGCAGCGTGAAACGCATCATGCCGAGCTGCGCCTCGGACAGCGGCTCGATCACGACGAAGCCCTTCGCGGAGGAATAGGTCTCCGGGTCGCGCGACACTTCGACCACGTCGGCGTGCTTGGTGACCGCCCAGTAGCCGTCACCATCGGGTGTAGGTTGCCAATGCACGGGGTCGTGGCGGCGCAGGAGCGCGAAGTCCGCGTACGGGGCGCCGTTCGCGTAGCGGTCGGGCGAGTAGACGTCGATGCCGAGGCTCGAACCGCGCCCGCGCGGAGCCGCCGCTGCGCCCGACGCGGCGAAGCGGGCCAGCTTCTCGCGTGCGCTCGGCAGCTGGCTGGTGTCGTCGACGACCACGAGCTCGGCGCGCGGCAAGAGCTCGACCAGGCGCTCGGCCGTCGAGAGCGGGTGTCCCGGATCGCCGCGCGTGGCGATCACGAGCGCCGGCAGGTCGAGCGCGCGCAGCCGCGCAGGCTCGGGCAGGTCGCTCGCGGCCGCGCCGCGGAGGAGCAGCGCGAGCCGCTCGGGACCCAGGCCGCGCAGGTCGGCGAGCATCGTCTCCTGCATCGCGTCGGTGAAGCCAGGCAGCGGCCGGGCGCGGAACGACTCGCGCGCCGCCGCCAGGTAGGCGTCGAGGCCGCGCGCTTCGACCAGCTCGGCGCCGCCGCGGTAGAGGTCGGCCTGCGCCTTGCGCGTCTCCCACGCGGTCGGCGGCACCACGAGCACGAGCGCGCTGAACGCGCCGGGGTCGAGGAGCGCGGCGTACAAGCTCGTGGCGGTGCCCATCGACGCGCCGGCTGCGATCGGCTCGGCGAGGCCGAGCGCGCCCACGAGCTCGACCAGGTCGCGCCCGAGCGCCGGCCACGCCTGGCCGTCGACGTCGCGCGCGGGCGCCGAGCGCCCGTGGCCGCGCGCGTCGTAGCGCACGACCTCGAGCCCGGGCAGGCCGCGGAACAGCGCGTCGGTGCCCCAGCGGTTCTCGCCGTCGATCGACGACGTGAAGCCGTGCGCCCACACGAACGGGCGGCCCGCGCCGTCGCGGACGACGCGCGTGCGCCCCGAAGCCAGTCCGATCTCGCGCTCTTCCATCGCCGCGATTCTACGCCTAGCATGACCGGATGGGCGCGCTGCGCATCCGCGAGCTCCACCGCGACCTGCTGGCGATCGACCACCCGTTCAGCATGCCGGGTGGCATCGAGCTGGGTACACGTTCCTGTGTCATCCGGCTGTCGGGCGGCGGCGTGCTCGTGCACACGCCTGGGCCGCTGTCCGACGACGTGCGGCGCGCGATCGACGAACTGGGCCCGGTGCGCGCGCTCGTCGCGCCGAACCTGCTGCACCACCTGTTCCTGGCGGACAGCATCCGCGCGTATCCGCAGGCGCGCGTGTTCGCGACGCCCGGGCTGCGCGAGAAGCTCGGCGGCGAGGTGCGCGTCGACGAGACGCTGGGCGACGAGCCGCCCGAGCTCTGGGCCGCGGACCTCGACCAGGTGCTCGTGGGCGGCGCGCCGAGCCTGTCGGAGTTCGTGTTCTTCCACCGCGCGAGCCGCACGCTGCTCACGCTCGACCTGTGCTTCAACGTGCGCGCGTCGGCGAGCTTCGTCACGCGCTGGTTCATGCGCGCGAACGGCGCGTACGGCCGCTTCGGCCCGTCGCGCATCTTCCGCTTCGCGGTGCTGAAAGACCGCGCGCCGCTGCGGCAGTCGCTCGACCGCATCCTCGCGTGGGACTTCGAGCGCGTGACGGTCGCGCACGGCGAGATCCTGGAGTCGGGCGGCCGCGCCGCGCTTCAGGCCGGTTTCCGCTGGGCACAGACCCAGTAGAACTCCTTCGAGGTGGCGCGCTTCCCTTCGGGCCGGACCTCGTGCACGTCCGCGAAGCGGCGGCGCAGCTCCTTGCGGAAGAGATCGCTCTCCTGACCCGGGAAGCCCTTCACGATCAGGAAGCCGCGCGGGCCGAGCAGCGCTTCGGCGAGCGACAGCGCTGCGGTGTAGATCTCCTCGATCGCGGCGAGATCGACGTCGCGCACGCCCGTGAGCTTCGGCGCGGCGTCACACAGAACTGCGTCGGCAGGCCGGCCGAGCGCGGCGCGAATCGTCTCGAGCGCGCCGGGCTCGCAGAAGTCGAGCGTCAGCACGGCGACCTGCGGCGCGGCGAGCGGCGCGGTCTCGGCGAGGTCCACGCCGACGATCCGGCCCGACGGGCCCACGCGCTGCGCGAGCACCTCGAGCCAGCCTCCGGGCCAGCAGCCCAGGTCGAGCACGCACGCGTCGCGCGCGAGCGAGGGCGCCCGGCGCAACAGGTCCTCCAGCTTGAAGGTCGCGCGCGAGCGCCGACCCTCGTCCTTGGCGCGGCGGTAGAACGCGTCCTTGCGGTCGTAGCGCGCCGTCGGCGCTAGCCCTTCACCGTCGGGCGGATGCGCACGAAGCCCTCGTTCTGGCCGGGCACCGCGCCGCGCACGTAGATCAGGTTCTTCTCGAGATCCACGCGCTCCACGCGCAGGTTGAGCTGCGTGACGCGGTCGGTGCCCGAGTGGCCCGCCATGCGCAAACCCTTCTTGATGCGGCCGGGGAAGGTGCCCGACGACACCGCGCCGCCGTGGCGGAACGACTCGTGGTTGCCGTGCGAGTCGCTGCGCGTCGGGAAGCCGTGCCGCTTCACCACGCCCGTGAAGCCGCGGCCCTTGCTCGTGCCGATCACGTCGACGCGCTGGCCGGCCTCGTAGCCCTGGCAGGTGACCTCCTGACCGAGCTCGTAATTCTCGAGCTCCGACGCCGCGACGTGCACTTCGGCAAGGCAGCGCTTGGGCGCCGTCTTCGCCTTGGCGAAGTGGCCCTGCATGCCCTTGGTCGTGTGCTTGGGCTTCTTGTCGGCGAAGCCGAGCTGCAGCGCCGAGTAGCCGTCCTTGGCGTCGGACTTCTTCTGGACGACCGTGCACGGGCCGGCCTGGATCACGGTGACGGGCACGCGGTCGCCCGACTCCGTGAAGATCTGGGTCATGCCGAGCTTGCGGCCGATCAGTTCGAGGCTCATGGCGGGTCCTTCGCGAGAGGGGTGGAAGGGGGGCGCATTATAGCCGGGCCCCCGGCGCCGCCCAAGGCGGGTGCCTATACTGCCTCGCCCACAAGCGAATCCGACCACCCCCCGGGGCGCCGCCCCGGAGGGGGTCGCCGTGTTTAATCCATCGTGAAGACCGACGAAATCCTCGCGCGCGCGCTGGCCGGCAGGCGAACGCTCCGCGTGGGCCGCGTGCGCGGCTCGGGCGGCGCGTACGTCGCGGCGCGCCTGCGCGCGGCCTTCGCGGGCCCGCTGCTCGTGATCTCGGCCACCAGCACGCGCGCGGAGCGCTTCGCCGCCGCGCTGCGCGCGCTGTCGCCGGGCACCGAAGTGCGGCTCTTCCCCCGCTACGACGTGCCGCCGTACGACCGCTTCTCGGTGCACCCCGAGGTCGAGGCGCGGCGCATGAGCCTGTTGTACGCGTGGCTCGCGGCGGGGGCGGACACGCCGCTCACGGTGGTGTCGTCGTGGTCGGCGCTGCTGCGCCGGACGCCGCCGCGCGCCGAGGTGCGCGCGCGCGTGACGCACCTGGAGCGCGGGCTGTCCGTCGACCGCGACGCGCTCGTCGACGTGCTCGCGCAGGCCGGCTACCACCGCACGAGCCTGGTCGAAGAACGCGGCGAGGTCGGCGCGCGCGGCGGCATCGTCGACCTGTTCCCGCCGCAGCTCGACCGGCCGGTGCGCATCGAGTTCGACTTCGACGCGATCGGCTCGCTCCGCCGTTTCGACCCGGCGACGCAGCGCTCCGAAGGCGAGCTCGACCAGGTGGTCGCGATCCCGCCTCGCTCGTATCGGCTGCCGCACGACCGCGCGGCGCTCATCCACGAGGTGCGCCGGCGCGGGCGCGAACGGCAGCTCCCCGAGGCGCAGATCTACGCCGTGACCGAAGCGTTCGCGCGCGGCGCGCTGCCGCCCGGCGTCGAGAACCTCGAAGCGCTCCTCCACGATGGCATGGAGACGGCCTTCGACTACCTGCCCGCCGAGGCGCGCATCCTCGTCGACGACCCCGAGGCCGGCCGTGCGCGCGCGCTGTCGTTCGTGGGCGAGGTGTTCTCGGGCCACGAGACGGCGTCGGCCGAGGACCGGCTGGTGTCCGATCCGCTCTCGCTGTGGATGACCGACGAGGACGCGTGGCGGCGCGTGTTGCAACACCGTCCGGTGTTGCTCGACCCCATCGGCGTGCTCGACCCGACCGCCGACGAGGAGGTCGTCGACGCGCGCGGCGCCGACCACCGCGAGCTGCGCCGCGAGATCGAAGAGCAGCGCGGCAGCGGGCGCGCGCTCGAGCCGCTGGTGCAGCGCCTGGGCGCGTGGCTCGAGGGCCAGCGGCGCGTGCGGCTGACCGCGCCGTCGCTCGGCTCGGCCGAGCGGCTCGCCGACATCCTGCGCGACTACAAGGTCGAGGTCCCGCTGCCCGCGGCGAAGGACCCGGGCTGGCCCGAGCTGCCGGCGCCGGGCCGGCTCGACCTGGCGATCTCGCCGCTCGCCGACGGCTTCGAGCTCGCCGACGACGCGCTCGTCGTCGTGACGGAGCAGAACGTGTTCGGCGAGCGCCAGCAGCGGCGCGTCACGCGTATGACGCGCCAGTCGAGCGCAGTGGATCGGCTGGCGCAGATCGAGGCGGGCGATTTCCTCGTCCATGCCGAGCACGGCATCGCGCGCTTCGGCGGCCTGCAACGCATTTCTGTGTTGGGCGGCGAGCAGGAGTTCCTGTTGCTCCTGTACGACAAGGGCGACAAGCTGTACGTGCCCGTGTCGCGGCTGGGCCAGGTGCAGCGCTACGGCGCGAGCGACGACGCCGCCGCGCCCGTGCTCGACCGGCTGGGCGGCCAGGTGTGGCAGAAGACCAAGGCGCGCGTGCGCCGCGCCGTGCGCGACATGGCCGAGGAGCTGCTCGCCGTGATCGCCGCGCGCGACCAGCTGGCCGGCTTCGCCTTCCCGGCGCCCGACGCCGCCTACGAGGAGTTCGAGGCGCGCTTCCGCTTCGAGGACACGCCCGACCAGCGCAAGGCGACCGACGACGTGCTCGCCGACATGCAGCGCTCGCGTCCGATGGACCGGCTCGTGTGCGGCGACGTCGGCTTCGGCAAGACGGAGGTCGCGTGCCGCGCCGCCTACCTGGCCGTGGCGGGAGGGAAGCAGGTCGCATTCCTCGTGCCCACCACCGTGCTGTGTCAGCAGCACTTCGAGACGCTGCGCGAGCGCTTCGCGGCGTCGGCGATCACCGTGGGCGCGCTGTCGCGGCTGTCGTCGCCCAAGCACTCGAAGGACGTCCGCGAAGGGCTCGCGTCGGGAAAGATCGACGTCGTGGTCGGCACGCACCGGCTGCTGTCGAAGGACGTGTCGTTTCGCAACCTGGGGCTCGTGATCGTCGACGAGGAGCACCGCTTCGGCGTCGCCCACAAGGAGCGGCTGAAGCAGCTGCGCAAGCTCGTCGACGTGCTGACGCTGACGGCCACGCCGATCCCGCGCACCTTGCAGCTCGCGTTCTCGGGCATGCGCGACCTGTCCGTGATCCAGACGCCGCCCGTCGACCGCATCGCGGTGCGCACCGAGGTGGCGCGCGTGTCGGAGGAGCTCATCCGCGAGGCGGTGCAGCGCGAGCTGCGCCGCGGCGGCCAGGTGTTCTTCGTGCACAACCGCATCGAGACGATCGCGGAGATCTCCGACTACCTGAAGCGCGTGGTGCCCGAGGCGCGCATCGCCGTGGCGCACGGGCAGATGGCGGGCGCGGCGCTCGAGAAGACGATGCTCGCGTTCCTGCACCGCGAGTCCGACCTCCTCGTGTGTACGGCGATCATCGAGTCGGGGCTCGACATCCCGAACGCGAACACGATCCTGATCCACCGCGCCGACATGTTCGGGCTGGCGCAGCTCTACCAGCTGCGCGGCCGCGTCGGCCGCGGCAACCGGCGCGCCCATGCGTACCTGCTGTTGCCGCCGTCGGGGCAGGTGAGCGACGAGGCGCGCCGGCGCATCGAGGCGATCCAGGACCTGTCCGAGCTCGGCGCCGGCTTCCGCCTCGCCACCGAGGACCTGGAGATCCGCGGCGCCGGCAACCTGCTCGGCGCCGAGCAGTCGGGCCACGTCGCGTCGGTCGGCTACGACCTGTACATGGAGATGCTCGAGCAGGCGATCTCGCGCCTGCGCGGCGAGGAGTCGGCCGACGCCATCGAGCCCGAGATCCGCCTGCCGCAGCCCGCGCTCCTGCCCGAGAGCTACGTCGCCGAAGTGAGTCAGCGGCTGGCGCTGTACAAGCAGCTCTCGGGCGCGCGCGACGAAGCCGAGCTCGCCGCGCTGCGCGCCGACCTGCTCGACCGCTTCGGCCCGCTGCCCGGCGAGGCACAGAACCTGCTCGAGGTGATCCGGCTCAAGATCCGCTGCCGCGAGCTCGGCATCGTGTCGGTCGAGGTGAAGCACGGCGAGCTGCGCTTCCAGATCGCCGAGCGCGCGAAG
>Ga0335076_10000807_pt1 | contig 29603 bp, 35 predicted proteins | sample Lox_Sample_25_FD_206717 | JGI IMG/M metagenome (GOLD analysis project Ga0335076, IMG submission 206717) | Soil microbial communities from Loxahatchee National Wildlife Refuge, Florida, United States - Lox_Sample_2.5 | ecosystem: Environmental > Terrestrial > Soil > Wetlands | place: USA... | reverse complement strand
CAGAAATCCTTTTGCATTGCTCTGTTGCAACTGCAGAGGCTCGCTTTTCTCAAATGTTCCCAGCAGCACCGCATTTGTCGGAAGGCTGCCACCACCTGAAAGCTCTGGGGACCAATAAACGAGCAGGTCTGGAATGGAGAGGTCATCAAGCGGCTCTAAAACGACTTGAATCGCGGTCGGATCGTTCTTATCCCTTAGAAAAACGGAACGGATCGCGTGTTTTGCCCAAAGGTGATCCGATTGCCTGACCGTTTGCCGCGCCGCTAAATTCTGTGTCTTCAAATCTGAGTGCCGCGCCGGTCGCCTTGCCATGAGTCCGACGATCAACACCGTTGGCAAAACCAGGGCGAGTGCAATAGAGGCTCGTCGATGCATGGTTCTCAGAGGCTGAATCATGATTTTCTCGCCGCCAATCGATGTGAATTCTTCTCCACTGGTGGTTCTGCACTATGTCGGAGCCCTCTCGAAAGAAATAGCGGCCACAGGGCCGCCACTCCGGGCGTAATTATGAGTCGGAAGCCGATGCCGCTGCCCTGCGCCTGAGCATCGAGTCGCGGCACTCTGAACGCGAACACCGCAGCAAAAAGCAGCCCAGCCACCGAATAGGCCTCGAGCGCATAAACGAGTAAGTCAGCCACGAAATCAAATCTCGCTGCCATATATTGGAATTGCCGCTCCATTCACATCTCTGCCCGCGCCTCCCGCAAGCCACGTGATGAGACTTGCGATCGCAGAGGGTTGGATCCATTTTGAAAAATCGGCACCAGGGCTCGATTTTCGATTGGCGGGAGTATCGATAGTCCCCGGCAAGATCACATTTGCCCGAAGGCCCGCATCTTTGTTCTCGAGAGCGACGGTTTTCATAACGGAGAGCATGGCCGCCTTTGATGCGCTGTAGGCGCCCACACTTGGTCCGGGCTCAACAGCAGCCCGGCTTCCAATCGCGATCACGCATCCGGCGCCACTCTCCCTAAGCGGAGGAAGCGCCGCCCTTAAGATGTGGAGTAAGGGCTTCAAGTTGAGGTCCATCATCCGCTGAAAAGTTTCGTCGTCGGTATCCATCACCGCTTCTCCACCGGCGAACCCACCCACCGTGTGTACCAACACGTGGAGCTTTCCGAATCGCGACAATACTTGGTCAACCAGCCCGACTGCGCCGTCATGATTGGAGATGTCGGCAGGAATTGCATTGAAAGACGGATGCTCGAAATCGGAGGCCTGAATCTTGCGTGAAGCGCCGACAACCGTCGCTCCGGTCTCCAATAGAGCCTGTGTAACAGACTTGCCCAGACCGCCATCTGCACCGGTAACGATTACCACTTTTCCATCCATAAACACGCCCTCATCAACCTGTAGACATCTAAGACATCCATCTGATTCGTAGTCGGCAAAAAGGTGACGAGGATCGGTAGCGGATTTTGTGGATTGTCCGGCAGATTCAGCCGGGTATAACGAGGAAACGTGATGTCCACCATTTCCGAACTGGCAGAGACATTGAAAATACCCGTTGCACAGGTTCAAGGTAAGGGCCTTCGCACAAATGAAACAGTCCGCGGACTCTCCTGAAGCCTGCTTGTGCACTGTTTGGCGTGACCTCGGAATTTACAGGTAACCCGAGAGAAAGAGTTCCAATTTAATGTTGCATGTGCAACATATGTATGTTGTAATAGCAACATGGAGGTTATATGGACGGGATATTGGAAACGATGATCAAGAGGAGAGCAGTCAAAGTCTTTGAGCCGGTCGACATCTCCGAAGGAATACGCGAGCAAATCCTCAACGCAGCCCGACACGCCCCCTCCAGCTTCAACAGTCAACCTTACCGGCTCTTTTGGATAGAAACCGCAAAAGAACGGATTGCCGTGGCGAAACTCTGCATGGGGCAGATGCCCGCGGAAACCGCGTCGGCACTCGTAGTGGTCGTTGCCGACATTGGGTCGTTGGCCGCAACCTCGCAAAGCCAATTGCAGTGGATGCGCAGCCGGAGTGAGTTCAGCGAAGCGAAGATTCGTGACTACGAGCGAACCGCAAAGATCGGCCGAATCTTGTTCATGCCCGGGCCATTCGGCAGCTTTGGCGCAGTGAAACGGGGAGCGTTCTGGTTGTTGAATTTGTGGAAGGTGATGGGGATGCCGCCGGTGTCGCGCCAGGACTTGTTCAAGTGGGCGACCAAGAGTACATCGCTAGCCTGCGAGAACTTGATGATCGCCGCCGAAGCGCTGGGAATCAACACCTGCCCCATGGAAGGCTTCGACGGTCGCAGGCTCTCGAAGCATCTCGGCTTGTCATCCCGCTATCATGAGATTGTCATGGTAATTGCGATGGGGAAGAAATCGCAGACCTACGTTGAACCGCCCCAGTGGCGCAGACCTCTTCACGCGACGGTAAGCATCCTATGAACATCATTCCCAGGAAAGACATTCCTGAAGACATCCTCGAGGATTCCGTATTGGCCCATATCGCCGCGGCCTATTTTTCGGTAGGGAAGAGGCTGGAACGAAAAACACAGTGTTCCGCGACTCGCGGTTTCATCCTTTCAACCCTTCGGGGCGGCGCTACGCTCAATCAGAATCAGATCGCCACGCTTCTAGGTTTTGACCGAACTGTCGTGCACCGGGCGATTAAGTCCATGGCTCAAGAAGGACTGGTCTCAGAGCGAAAGGCGAAGTCAGGCCGGGCAATCCACGTCCACTTGACTCGCAAGGGAAACCAATATAGGGACCGCCTGATCAAAGCACGACTAGCCGCCGATGAGACGGTCCGGCGTCAGCTCACTTCGGATGAACGCGCAACCCTTGTTCGACTCCTGAAGTTGATCGCCGAATTGGAGTTCTGAACGGCCACCTTCGTCCCTCAATGATGGAGAATGCGCACTTCGCCGGGAACTGCACGAGTCGTTTGCGCGCTCTTCTTGGGATAACGGTTTGATCACGTTCCCCGAACTGCAGTACTCTTTGGCGCCGGCCAGCAGCGTTTACAGCCAGCTGCTTCCGAATCCTTACTATGGAGTGTTCTCCGAATCCTTCCCCGGCGGCTGCGGACAGTCTCCAACCATCCCCGCGCTCGCGTTATTGCTGCCCTGGTCGCAGTATTGCGGGTTCAACAGCGCCCCGCCCGTGGTGACCGCGACGGATTCTCCGTCGTAGGTCTTCGGAAAGTCGCGGATTACGCTCTCGGTGGGTGGACCGTGGGCTGGAGGTTCGCGGCGCTGACGGCAAAGGTTTGCTGCTCTTGGGGCCCATTGACATCCTTGCCATAACGCTCGTGCCGGCCAAGCCGTGAGTACTGGTCGAACCTTATCAGTGCCTCTGATTATTTTTTCGACTTAGCGCATCGTTTCTTCAAGGACGGGCCGAAACGTCTCGGTTTCGGTCCCCGCCGTCCGCAGGAAGTTTGCTCCTTGTTCGCCGATCACCACACAGGGCGCCATGGTATTGCCCCTGGTGACGCGAGGCAGAATCGATGCATCCGCGATGCGCAGGCCGTCCACACCGTAAACTCTCAATTGGCCGTCAACCACCGACATCTCGTCGCGTCCCATTTTTGCCGTGCCCGATTGGTGCCAGAAGGTGCCCAGACCATCGCGAAAGAACCTCTCCAGTTCCGCTCCGTTGATCGCGCCAGGCGCTACTTCGGCCCGCGTGAAAGGCCGCAACGGATTGGAATTGCCAATCGCACGCGCCATCCTTACTCCGATCGCCAGATCTTTCAGGTCTTGGGGGTCGCCCAGATAGTTCGCCTCAATTCTTAGCGGATCGTCAACGTTGCTGCCCGTCAGATGGACAGAGCCCCTGCTTCTCGGACTCATCCCAACCACCAGCGACCAGCAATCGGCCGGAGGTCTGAAACGCGCGGCATTCTCAAGTGTGGCGGATGCTCCCTGCACCGCATAGCAATAAAAGTTGGGTGCATCCAGTTCCGCGTGCGTCTTCCAAAAGCACGCAGTCTGACTTCGCGGAATCGGTGCCGGCTTCTTGTCCGTGCTCTCCCACACGCACCCGAATGAAACGTGATCGTGTAGGTTGCGTCCAACGCCCGGCAGGGCCTGCCGTACAGGCGTGCCGACTCGCTTCAACTCGGCTTCGTCTCCGATGCCGGATTGCATCAACAGTTTCGGCGTATGAATCGCCCCGAGGGAGAGAATGACTTCGCGCGTGGCGTAAGCGCGAAGCGTCTTTCCCTTATAGCGGAACTCAATCCCAGCGGCTCGCCGGTGATCGAATAAAATTTGCATCGCCAGGGCGCCGCTCAAGACTGTGATATTCGGCTGGTCCATCACTGGGTAAACATAGGATCGGAAGATCGATTTCCTTTTTCCGTCGAGAACAGTTTCGTCGACCAGCGCGCATCCCTGGTCAACTTCCATCAAGCAACCATTCGGATCCGGAAAACGGTCGATGCCTTGCGATTCCGCGGCTTCGAGAAATGCGAAGGCGAACGGCTGAGGATTCGCTGCGGGCTGCACGTGTACGGTTCCATGCATGCCGCGATAATCCGGATCGGGCTTTCCCGCCCACGCCTCAATACGCTGCCGGTACAAATCCAGGACTGCGCGATAGCGCCACGCCGGATTGCCCGATTCCTCGGCATAAAAGTTCCAGTCTGCTTGATGTCCGCGAGACCACGTCTGGACGTTAATGCTCGATCCGCCTCCAAGAACCTTGCCCATGGAGTAGCGGATAGATCTTCCGTTGAGCGCCGGGCTAGGCTCCGTCATGAAGCCCCAATCGAATTCGCTGCCCAGGGTCATGGGCCAGCGGTTCGGATTGCTGATCAACTCGGCCTCGTCGCTTCCGCCTGCTTCAAGCAGCAGGACGTGCGTTCTTGGATCAGATGCAAGTCTTGCGGCAACAACTGACCCTGACGAGCCCGCGCCGACGACGATGTAGTCAAAACTCGTTTTGAGTTCTGAAGAAAGTTTCTGCTGGTTTGCGGCGACTCTCGCTGCAAATTCTTCCCGGCCGTTCAGTTTCATGATGCCCCCTGCTTAATCGTTTTCAATGCCGCCGCCTGCTGTAGCAGGCGCTGATCCACTTCTGACTTAGGGTTGACAAGGACTGGCCCCCGCCACTGCTCGGAGGACGCCATCTGCGGTTTCTGCAGGCCGTCCATCAGTCCGATTGCCGCATTCTCCTCGGGCGAGCCCATCCAATATCCATATCTGGCGGCGGTTTCAGACAACTCCTGCCTCTCTTCGGGCGTTTGCGCAGCCGCGCTTTGATCCCGATCAACCGGCTTCGTCACTTCATGAAAGAAGCTGTAGAGCTTCGAAGTGGTCACAACAACAAGCGTGGCTGAAAGCGGAGAGCGATTACGCAATGCATGCTTGGTGTTCCCAGATACGCTCACGATTTCCCCAGGACCGAAACTCACCCATCCATCATTGCCGTTGCCGAACTGGAACGCTTCGAGAGAACCCTCGAGGACATAGAAGAGCTCGACGTCGGAGTGGCTGTGAAGTGGGACAGCAACCCCGGGCGGAATCGTGCCGCGAATCAGGCAAATCTCCGAACCGTTTCATCGGGCGATGCCAGGAACTCGAAAAGAGATCCGTTCGGAGTCTGCCTCTGTTCATGCTGCTTACGTTCTTCCATATTTCTCGTAACTAACTTGGTAGACATGTCACTACTCTCCTTCTGTGGCTGCTTTCAGCAGCACAACTCGCTCTTCGTCCAATGGATCTCCTGCTCCGAAGACCTTTCTTCGAAGTCGAACTTCGTTCCGTGCGCTTCGTTGGTTCTGGCGAAGCATGGCCAGAGCCTCGTCGATGAGGACCCGGACCAGCCAGCTTCGAAAGGCGCCTTCGTATTCGAAGCGAGGCGGATTCCTGGACGCTTTCAGCCAGCAGTTCTCAATCGCACCGTCGGCTCGTTCAGAACTGCCGAGAACTCGACCAGCAAGGAAGTGCAATAACTTGTGGCAACGCCAGAATCTCGTATGAAATACAACCGGATCTTCGTTCATCTGGTTTGCGATACAAAAATCGTTCGTCATAAATCCCCCAATATCAAATTTGCCGGCAGGCGCATTTGCACCTGCCCATGACCTCCAACACCAAGGAAGGGAAGTTCTCTAAGCTGCCGTTTGAAGTGGCAGGGAGATGGCCGACGAAAAAACAGCGTCGGGATCGAAGCGGTGCTTCAGCTGTAGCAGTCGGACGGCATTAGCGCCGTAAGCATGCGCAGTCTGTTCGTGGTCGTCGGGTCCAAGCATGTTTGGATATCCGCCTGGCAACGCATGTGGCGCCAAGTTTTCGGATAGGGTCTGCGCCCAGTCTTGGTGATTCTTTCCGTCATCCCCAGCAGCGGGTTCCCATGCTGCGATGATTTCCACCATGAAGTGTTCCTCGCGCTGGCCAAATGCTGTGGCGGCCAGCGGGACTCGGGTAGGCGCGCCGCGAAAATCATGAAGGATGATGCCAGAAAAAGGGGAGGATCTCTCCTCGCCGCCGGCGACCAGCGTCGAGACGGCTGCGGGAGTCAACTGAGCCAGCGAGCGGTTCTTTGCCGCATAATGCCGCCCAACCGGAGCGCCTGGTCCAAACATGCCGAGCCAGTCCCCATAATTCATGGGTCCAACCTTGTCCATAACCGGCGTTCCCACGCGCCGCAGTTTGGCGATCCATTCTTCTCCCGCAGAGACCTCGCCGCACCACATCGGCGCCAGTAAGACCAGAGGACTGCCATCCGGACCGGGCAGGACTCCGCCGAGAATCGAGAGTTCATTCGGAGCGTCGGCAACCAATACGGCATAACCACTCAAAACTGATTTCGCTTGGGACCAGGGGAACAGCATCATGCCGCCAAGTAGCTCCCGAATCGCATGCAGGCGTACCCGGATGGAAGTAATCACGCCGAAGTTGCCGCCTCCGCCGCGTATGGCCCAGAACAAGTCGGGATTATCGTGTTCGTCGCAATACACCAAACGACCGTCGGCGAGCACCATCTCGGCCCCGAGCAGGTTGTCCAGTGCCAAACCGTAACGCGACGTCAACGGACCATATCCGCCTCCCGTTGTCAGACCCACCATGCCGACGCTGCCGCAGTTGCCAGTCACCGCAGCTAAGCCGTGTTGCACCAAAGCCGAAGCAACATCTACCGCGGTCGCGCCACCTTCCACGTCGGCAACCGATCTCTGAGGATCAACTTCGACCCGTCGCATGTGAGACAAATCAATCACGAGCCCGCGGTGACAAAGAGATCGTCCCGCCCAGTTGTGTCCGCCGCCACGCACGGACAAAGGAAAGCCGTGTTCCCGCGCACTCCGAACTGCTGCCTGCACATCGGCAGGCGTCTGACACACCGCGAATAGTGCCGGCTCGTTTCGGACGGCTCCGTTCCATATTTGCCGCGTTTGAGCATAGTCGTCCTCGCCTTGCAACACGACTCTTCCTTGCATCACGGTCCGCAGCTGCCGTGCCGCGTCTAGCTCCGATCCAGTATTTATGTTCGTTACGCTCACTGCTTACTCCTTATCACCCTATGAATGCTGCAAACTCAGAAAACCTGAATACGGCTTGACTCAATCCCCACTGTGACTGCTCTCCGTTGCGATCGCTGTCGTTTGAGCGATTACTGCGTCCCTCACCAGACGTTTATCCCTCAGGGAGTTCGGCCGTTGCGCGATCACCAAGGTCACAGGCGGCGCTGGCGAGCACACTTCGATTTGTTCGAAAGCGAGCGCACGGAGCTTCTCTTCAACCTCACCCGGCGTCCAGGGATGGCCGCCGCTACGCACAATCCGCAAGCGCGTAAGCGCCCGCTCGAGCGGAGCGCTGGGCAGCGGATACAATCCGAATATCAGCCAACCCCCGGGCTTAAGGGCGCGGCGGACGTGCTCCAGCGCGCGATCCACGACCTCAGCAGAAATAAAGGGCCCTGGAACCCAGGCAACCGTGAACGTTGCCGTCTCCTCAAGCCGCTCCAGGTGCTGCGGGCGAAACTCAACCCGATCAGCCACTCCGCTGTACGCCAGGTTCTTTCGCGCGAGTGTCAAAGCCGGCTCCCACGGGTCGATGCCGACCACTCGTGACGTCGGCCATGAACGTGCGGCTTCGATCGCGAGCGAGCCAACCCCGGTGCCCACATCCAGAAACGCACCTGGTTGGCGCAGAACCTCGGCAAGCTCCGGTCGTTGGGCGGCGACTGCCTCAATCCAATGCACGATGAGACGCGACAGCTGTCCCTGTGACTGAAGGATGTCGGGGTCTTGATAGCGCCAACCCGGTGCCCGCTCCGGATTCTCCAGCAGATCGAGCGCTTGCCGAAACGTTGTCTGAATCAGAACCAGGGCAGTCGCCTGCTGGTTCCGATCAATGTCTTCAAGCAGCTGCGGATCGATCGCCTGCGCTACCTCGTTCAGCAGAGTGCGAATACGCGAATCTCCGTCGTCACCATTCTGTAAAAGGCGCAATTGTGCACCCAAGGCAGCCAATGCTTCCACCGACGCACTCAAGTACTGCGACGCACCCATCAAAGATTCGAAACTCATCGTCTGCCTCCGCACATGTGCTGCCTCGTTTGACATCTCCGTTGTTGCGCAAAGCTGCATGTCTCCGAAGTCAGTAATCGATCCACTCTGTGAAGAGCGCAGCCAGCCCGACTCTTCGCGACGTGTTTTCGTCGTAGTACTCCGACCATTCGACAATTCTCTCGTTCTCCACGCACACGATCGTTACCCCGAAAACCGAAACGGGGACTCGATAGCTGTTTGCGCCGTAGGGCTCGGTCTGTGTCGCCGTTAGCCTCCATTGAGCGATTGCGTGATCTCCGGTCTCAAACAGCGAAACTACTTCCAGAGTCGTGTCCGGGAATAGCTCCCGAGATTTCTCGAGAAACTCGGTCAGGCGCTCTTTATTCGTAAATTCAAGATTGAGAGCGTGATCGTTGAAGCTGAAGCCATCATCAAATCGCTGAACGACTTCCGAAAATCGTCCCTCGTTCATCGCGGCCAGTGCTGACTGCAGAATCTGCAGCGGCCCGTTGGACTCCGCGTTGCGGCTCAATCCGACTCGGTCGTTCGTCACAACGTGCAGTTTGTGCGCTGCATTTGATTCCGAATTGCCAATTGCGTTCGTAGCACTCATCAGTTCCTCCTGTTTGCTTTCACAGGAAAAGACACGTACGCGGCACACTTATTCCCGAGACGAACCAGAAACGAGTCTCCGGGCAGGTAGACGAGGGCCGCGTGCAACGGCACTGGCTGGCCGCCGGTTTCATGAAGAATTGGGCTTGCACCGATCGCGCAGACTTTCCAGTGGCTAGATGGAGCCGAAGACGCTATGCAGCAGGATGATCAACAGGAGTGGGTGAATCTGCCAAGAAATGAACCTCTTATGGCGATATCTCTTCCCGGAAATACAACCCGAGCCAACATGAATGTATCCAAACTTTTGTTACCGTTTGTAGGTCGATCTGTGTGTTGCGCCGTATTGTTTTGATATGCTAAGAATTGCTCGATTGGCGATGCTACGACTAACCTACATGCGAGGCCCTGGCCGCAGGCGGTGGTTCACCGCAATGGTCCTGGTCGCGGTTTGCACTCTGACCGTTGGCTTAGCTACTCGCTATAGCTTCTGCGGAAGTACCGCCGATCAGTCTGTATCGACCGTACAGAATCATCAATCCTGGCCTCCCGGCACGCAGCGCCTTCTCAACAATGCTGCGACCTGGATGCCTCCAGTCGTCGATTCCGCAATATTCCACGATCCCGGCTCTTATCCCCACTTTGTGCAGTCCAAGCCGACAGTTCCGAGTGTTCTCCTCGAAAAGAATCTCTACAATCGACCTCCTCCCGTTCTTCCCCAACACCTCCAGGCATAAACCGTTAGCATCCCAGGCTTTTCGCTGATTCGAATCTGTCCGTTTCTGGGTGCTTTCGGCATCTAAGTCGGCGGCAATCCTGTCGTAATCGAATGTGCGTCGTCCGAGGCCGGTTGCCACCGCCATTACCAGCGCCGATTCAGGCCGCTTAGAGTTCGGCAGATCGAAACACTTCGTCCAGCGAAACAACTCGCCCGAGAGGGAGACGGATGGCAAGTACACCGTTGCTGACTGAACAGGAGCTCAATGCTCTTCGCCGGTTCGATACCTGCATGATCGCAAATGCGATCGAGAAATTTAACGTGAGATTGCGCAACACGGGTTTTACCAATGGCAAGGTCCGATGCATGTTTCCCGAGGCCCCTCCGATGGTGGGATACGCGGTCACCGCGCGTCTGCGCAGTGGCGATCCTCCAATCGCTGAGCCCTATTTCCGTGACCGTGTCGAACTCTGGTCCCATATTGCGGAAACTCCCGGCCCACGAGTCTTCGTTCTTGAAGACATGGATCACAAACCGGGTCGGGGCGCTTTTGTGGGCGATATGCACGCGGCGATTCTCCGCGCTCTTGGTTGCATCGGTTACGTCACCAACGGTGCGGTACGAGAGTTGCCCTCAGTCCGTCAGATCGGGCTGCAATTGTTTGCCGCTACTCTCGCGGTGTCACACGCTTACGCCCATATCTTCGATCTGGGCGTTCCGGTCGTGATTGATGGGATGGAAGTCCGCACCGCGACCCTTCTGCATGGCGATCAGCATGGAATTGTCACCGTGCCCGCCGAGATTGCCAGCGAGATCCCATCTGTCGCGGCCAAACTTCAACGTGCCGAGCAGGAAGTGATCGACTTCTGCCAATCCCGGAATTTTTCCGTAGCGAAGCTGAATGAGTTGATGAAGAAGGCGCTTGGCAATGCCGAGAAAACTGGTGAATAAAGCGATGGCGCAAATCCCGGATCGTTCCAACAACCGACCAACACGCTTACCGAATCAGGTCGTCTGCGCAGCTCTCTCCGCGCTTGGCCTGGCCCTGATTAGTTTGTCCTCGTCCTGCTCAAGCAATGCCGACAAAAGTGTTCAGGCCAGCGGGCCCTCGCTCACCGTTGGGGTCACGAAGGTCACGAAGAAATCGCTCGGGCGCGATATCACGCTTTCTTCTGAACTGGTGCCGTTTCAGGAGATCGACGTCTACGCCAAGGAGTCGGGCTACGTCAAGAAGTTGCTCGTGGACTACGGAACGCATGTGAGAGCCGGCCAGGTTATGGCCGTCCTGGAAATTCCTGAACTACAGGCCCAGCTGGATCAAGACGAAGCCGAGATCAAGAATGCCGGCAACCAGGTAACTCGCGCACAACACGAACTCGGCCGATACCAGGCCCAATACAGGGCGGTTCATCTCCAGTACACGCGCTTGAATGAGGTCTTCCAAAGCCAACCCGGCATCGTAGCCCAGCAGGAAGTCGATGACGCTCAAGGACGAGATCTGGCGGCGTCATCCCAGGTTGACGCCGGGCAAGCCTCTCTTGAGGCAGCGCAGAGCCAGCTTGCCGCAGCCAGGGCGAAGCTCGCGCATGATCAGTCCCTGTTTGACTACTCGAAAATTACCGCGCCCTTTTCGGGCGTCGTCACGCAGCGATACGCCAATCTCGGGACTCTCGTTCAGGCAGGCACCAACTCTAGTACGCAAGCCATTCCGATTGTCAGGCTGTCGCAGGATGATCTCTTCCGATTAGTCATTCCGGTTCCCGAGTCCTACGTTCCATACATTCGCGTGGGTGACCCGGTCGACGTTCGCGTGACTTCGCTGAATCGCACATTCCCCGGCAAAGTAGCACGTTTTTCGGTCGACGTTCGTGAAGACACCCGAACCATGCATACCGAAGTGGATGTTCGAAACCCCGACCACGTCCTGGTACCAGGTTTGTACGCGGAGGCCGACCTCGTTCTTGAACACAGGGACGACATTCCCTCGATTCCTCTTCAGGCAGTGAACCACGAGGGCGAGAAAACTACAGTCTACGTCGTGACGGCCAACAACCAGCTGGAGGATCGCCCCGTGCGTCTGGGCATTCAGACAGCCAACGATGCTGAAGTCGTCGCGGGCTTGCACGAAGGCGAAGTGGTCGTTGTCAGTGATCGAGCCGGGTTGAAACCCGGCGAGAAAGTTTCACCCCAGGTTGTAGAGGTCATGCAGTACCGCGAGAACAATCAGGAATAGGCCAGGAAGTTCCGTACCAAAATGCAGCGGACGGTTGACTAAATGTCAGGATTTTCAATTCGCAATCCGTACTTCATCGTGGTCATCTGCCTCGCGCTGATGGTCATCGGTGTGACCAGCCTCGCTCGCATGCCGGTCGATCTGTTCCCCTCGATCAACCTCCCGGAGGTCGTGGTCGCGACTTTCTATTCAGGCATGCCGCCGCAGGACATTGAAACCGACATCACGGACCCGTTGGAGCGCTTCTTCACTCTCGCCAGCGGAATCGATCACATGGAATCGCGCTCCATGTTGGGAGTGAGCATCATCAAGGTGTATTTCCAACCAGGCACCAACGCCGATGCGGATGTGACTCAGCTCTCAAACCTCGCGCTTGCCGACCTCAAGCGCTTGCCACCAGGCACACTGCCGCCCGTTGTCTTGAAGTTCGACGCTTCCAGTCTTCCGGTCTGCCTCGTGACTTTGAAGGGCGAAGGCTTGAACGAAACCCAGCTCCACGATATCGGGCAGTTTACGATTCGCAACCAGATCGCGGTGGTGAAGGGCGCCGAAATTCCTCCACCCTTCGGCGGCAAATACCGCCAGATCATGGTCTACGTCGACCCCTACAAGCTGGCTTCGCGCCAGCTCAGTCCCATGGACGTCGTCAGTGCCGTCAATAGCTCAAATCTCATATTGCCGGCGGGCGACGTAAAGATGGGTCCCTTCGATTACTACGTTTATTCCAACAGCCTGGTCGACAACATGGATCAACTCGGCAAGATCCCGGTGAAGACCGTCGGGTCCTCCTGGGTCTCCGTCAACGATCTGGGCAAAGCCGAAGACGCCAATCAAATCCAGTACAACCTGGTGCGCGTCGACGGTCAACGCTCTGTGTACTTGCCGATCATGAAGCAAGGCGGCGATACCAATACCATCGACGTCGTGAATGGGATCCGGGACATGATCGGACACCTGTTCGACATCCCCAAGCAATTGAAGGCAACAGTCGTTTTCGACCAGTCGGCGTTTGTAAAAGAGGCCATCAAGACCTTGCTCCATGAAGGCCTGATCGGACTGTTGCTGACCAGCCTGATGATCCTGATTTTTCTGGGAAGTTTGCGAGCCACATCCGCAGTTTTTCTTTCGATTCCACTTTCTGCCCTCGCCACGTTCGTCGTGCTCTACATGATGGATAGCACCATCAACACGATGATCCTAGGGGGCCTCGCCCTCGCCTTCTCCCGCATCATCGACAATTCGGTCATCTCGCTGGAAAACATATATCGGCACCTGGAAATGGGCGCTGAACCGATGCGGGCTGCGGAAATTGGAGGCAACGAAGTCAGTCTGGCGGTGCTGGCTGCAACTCTTACGACAGTCGTGGTGTTCTTCCCGGTCACGTTCTTGTACGGAGTCAGCAAGTTCCTTTTCACGGCCCTCGCGCTCGCGGTCGTGATCTCGCTGTTCGCCTCATACCTGGTGGCGATGACCGTCATTCCCCTGTTCTGTTCGCGCTTCCTCAAAGCCGTTCCTCACGCGGTCGAGACGCATGGGCACACAGGTGAATATGATGTCGAGCCGACCGCCTCGGTGGACCATTCCTGGTGGGACCGTTTCACGGCTGCCTTCAATCGTATGTTCAACCGCATTCTTGACTTCTATGAGGTCTGGGTGCGGCGCGCCGTGAAGCGTCCGGCATTTACAGTCGCTGTTCTGAGTGGCGCATTTCTCGTCAGCGTGGCAATTTATCCCCTGCTTGGTCTGGCATTCTTCCCCCAGACTGACGCCGGGCAGTTCACCATCAATCTTAAAGTCCCGACAGGCACTCGCCTTGAAGTGACGGAGCAGTACGTGGCCAAGGTCGAAGATCTCATCCGGCACGAGATTGATCCCAAAGATTTGAAAATGGTCGTCTCCAATCTCGGTGTCGTGCCCGACTTCTCCGCGCTCTATACCGCTAACACAGGGCCGTACACGGCCACGATTCAAGTCGCACTACAGGACGATCACAGCAAAAGCAGTTTTTGGTACATGGATCAGGTGCGGAGCAAGATCGCAAATCAGTTCCCCGACATTCGGCCTTTCTTCTCCAGCGGATCAATGGTGGATGCGGTTCTCAACATGGGCATGCCTGCGCCGATCGATGTGCAGGTGAGCAGTCCACACCTCCGTCAGAACTATGCAGTCGCTCAGAATCTCGCTAGTCAGATTCGCGATCTGCCCGGAGTAGGCGAAGTCTATATCCCGCAGGACCTCGATTATCCCGCGCTCCGGCTCGATGTGGACCGAGTCCACGCAGCTGAGTTAGGTCTGACCCAGAAAGACATAGTGGACAACGTGATTACGGCGCTTAATTCGAATTCGATGATTGCCCCCAACTACTGGGTAGACCACAGGACCGGCAACGACTACTTCCTCACCGTGCAATATTTCGAAAAGGGCCGCGCCGCAATCCACGATTTCACCGATCTCACCAACATTCCGATCCGTGCTCCCAACCTGAAACAGCCAACCACTCTCGACACGGTGGTAAAGCTCGAGCAAGTCCAGACCCCCACCGAAGTGGATCATTATCAGATCCAGCGCGTCACGGATATTTACGTGACTCCCAAAGGCGAGGGTATCGGGAAAGTTTCGGACCAGATCTCAAACCTCATCAGCAAACTCAACGCGCCCGAAAACGTTCGCATCAACCTTCGCGGCATGGTGCAGGGGATGAATGCTTCCTTTCGGAGCTTTGCCATCGGGCTCTCCCTCTCGGTCGTCCTGCTGTACCTCATCCTTGTCGCACAATTCAAGTCGTTCAAAGATCCGCTGTTGATCATGCTCGCCGTCCCGATGGGGTTTATCGGCGTTCTGATTATTCTTCCGCTGACCGGAACCACCCTGAATGTCATGTCGCTGATGGGCGTCCTCATGTTGGTCGGTATCGCTGCGTCGAACAGCATTTTGATCGTGGAATTCACCCATCGCCTTGAAGAGCAGGGCAAATCTGTGGAGGAGGCGGTGATCACTTCCTGCCGAGTTCGTCTGCGCCCGATCTTGATGACATCGTTGGCCACGATCATTGGAATGATTCCCATGGCTCTGAAACTCGGAACCGGCAGCGAGCAGTACGCGCCACTGGCCCGCGCCATCATCGGTGGACTCACCGTTTCCGTTGTGCTCACCGTCTTTATTGTTCCCGCTGCGTATTTGCTCGTATATGGGAAGCGAAGCCGCCAGGCTGCGACTGCCGGTCCCACGGAGACTGCATAATGAAAGACTCCACCCGCAGGTTTGCATCCTGCATATTTTTGTTTTGTTTCGCTGCGCTCCTAAGTCTGCGATGTGATGCCCAGAACCTGAAGCCGCCGCGCGAGAACCAGCAGTTGCCCTCGGTTCCGGAACCCAAGGCAACTGTTAGTAGCGACTCCCAGATTTCTTTCGCGACAAAGATCTCTGCGTCGGGAGCCGACATGTCACCTCAGCAGTCCGTCCCGGCCATGACTGGGCAACAACCCATAACGCCGCAGGGTCCGCAGTCGTTAACCCGCAAAGATGCGGAACAGCTTGCGATCAAGAACAATCCGCGGATTTCTGTGGGGCGGTTACTGGCCCTGGCGCAGCATCAGGTCTATCGCGAAGCCAGGTCGGCCGAACTCCCTACCGTTAATGGAGCGATCACCGCCGTCGATGCCAACGAAGGAACCCGCGTCGGGGCAGGGACGCTCAATGCATCTCTACTACTGGAACACGCCGGGGCAGGCGTGACTCTGACACAACTCCTCACTGATTTCGGACGCACCAGCAACTTGATCTCTGCCTCGAAACTTCGCGAAAAGGCTCAGAACGCCAACGCGTTGGCTACGGAAGAAGACATCATTCTCACGACCGACCAAGCCTTTTATACCGCGCTCGAAAACCAGGCTCTGTTGAAAGTAGCCCAGCAGACAGTAACGACTCGGCAATCTGTGGAGAACCAGATCGACGTCCTCACCAGGAACAATTTGAAATCCAACCTCGATTTGACCTTTGCGCAGGTCAACCTTTCGCAGGCGAAACTGCTGCAGCTGGACGCACAAAACAACCTGGACTCGAGCCTGGCTGCCCTGGCTGCCGTTCTCGGACTCGATCACGAGGTCTCTTTTGAACTCAGCGACGTCGACACTCAGCCCGCGGCGCCGTCAACGGATGTAAACGCACTCATTCGTACGGCACTTCAGCAGCGGCCCGACCTGCAGGCATTTAACTACGAGCAGCAATCTGCGGAGAAGTTTCGCCGCGCGCAGCGCGATCAGATGCTCCCCTCGATCAGCACTCTCGGCATTGCCGGAGTAACTCCCGTGCGGCCGGACTGTTTTGGCGGATGTTTTCCCAATTATTTCGTTTCGAGTTGGTACGGAGCGATTGGGGTCAACATGAGCGTCCCAATTTTCAATGGGTTTTTATTCAGCGCAGGGGCATCGGAGGCGAAATACCGCGCTCAAGCAGCAGCCGAGAATACGCGGGATCTCCGCGACCGGATCGTTCGTGACGTTCGCACCGCGTGGCTGGCTGCGAACACCGCGTTTCAACGCGTCGCAGTTAGTGCCGAGCTTGCTAAACAAGCTGATCTAAGCCTGAGCCTCGCCCAAAGCCGCTACCAGCTCGGACTTGGATCGATCGTTGAGCTCAGCCAGGCCCAGTTGCAGCAGACCGATGCAGCAATCGGCTACGTCAATGCGCAATACCAATACCGGCTCGCGCTCTCGACTCTCAACTTTGAGATTGGCATGCAGCCCTGAGTTCGGCGTTCAAGCAAGGACAACGTAATTCTGAGAAACAGAACGACCGATTGCACTTTGGATCATTCGAATGAGTCAACGCAAGCGGACCAAGGAACACTTACCGCTGACCACACGGCAGGGCATGCTCCTCTTATTAGCCCTCACGGTTTTCTTCGTCATCGTCTTCTATCTGGTGTACCGCATCTGAACCCGGCAAACCCGCACTCAAAATCGCGGCAAATCGTCTGGTATGGAGTTTTTCGAAAAGAATGGTGGAGGCGGCGGGAGTCGAACCCGCGTCCGAAAATGTTACTGGTCAAGATAGCTACATGCTTAGTCCTGTTCATGCCCCGGGCATTAGGCGTTTCCACCCTACCCAAGACGTTCGCGGCGCGCGCTCAGAACGGACAAGAAACGCGTTCCGCTAGCCTGTGATCTTAACCTCCCAACCCAGACGTAGAAGGGAAGAGCAGCTCGCTGTGCGACGTCCTTGGGAGGCCCACGAGCAAAGCCCCCTGGGACGGCTGCCTAATTAATTAGGCTGCGTATGCCATCTGTTGATTGGCAATTATCTTTTTGCCCACGATTACGGGTGTGTGCACCCCGGCATGCCTCTTGGCCGCAAGCATCTCCGTCGAAGCCGTGACGCCCCCATGTTTGGGATTGGCCTTGTAAAGAACCACTTCCAGACTAGGTTTCACGCATCCGGAAGTCAAATCATTAGATGACCTGATCGGCACGAGCGGTCCGGGAATGTGAAGGCGGTGCTTTTTCATTTTTTCGTCGACGATCGCAAAATATTGAATCCACTGATCTTATTGCTCGGCCACCCCTCGATGTCTCTGCAAAATATTGCCAAATAAGGACTTACACGCAAAATATTGCCGAATAAAGACTTAGAGGTAAAATATTGCGAAATAAGGACTTAGTAAAACATCTCTATTCGACGCAGCTAGTTATTAGTGTCGGCTTTCTCACAAGTGCAAGTAAAGGTCATCCGTCACAGGCTGCCCGCTTTTTCTGTGGAAAAACGGGCTGGCGGGAGGGCTGTACCTTGCAAAAACTTTAAGAATTTTGCTCGATCAAATTTGATTTATTAATATTTATGTTGTAAATATTAATGTATATGGAGCTCGATATTAATAATCCGCAGGATTGGCAGGAGCTTACCCATCTGACCCAGGGGCGAGCGATCGTGGTCGAGCGTGTCCGTATCGCTGAAAAGGACATTGCCATCGAAGGCAGGTTCGAGCTTCCGCAACTCGCCCGGCTGGCTATGGATGACCAGGTCTTCATTACTGCTTTTGTCCGATGTCACGGTTCCATCAAGGAAATGGAGCGCATCTTCGGCGTCAGCTATCCGACGATCAAGTCGCGTTTGACGCGCATCGCGGACAAGCTGGAATTCGTCGAGACCAATCCGCGGCCTTCGAAGGCAGAGATTCTCGAGCGCCTGGGGCGAGGCGAACTCAGTGCTGAAGATGCGATCCGCGAGATGGAGGGATTGAAATGATTCCGTTTGTTGCTGTCGTCAGCCTGCGCAATCACCAGAGCCGTACCTTCCGGTTGTGGATCCCGCTATTTCTCGTCTGGCTGTTGCTGCTGCCACTGGGCATTTTGCTGTCGCCATTCATATTCGTCGCGTGCCTGTTTTGCCGGGTCAACCCTTTCCGTGGCGTAGCTCTCACGTGGCAGATTTTGAACGCACTGACCGACACCCGGCTCGAAGTCGAAAACCGTAGCGCGGGCATGTCGTTTCACATTTTGTAGGGAATAAGGAGTGAGGCCATGAACGAACATCGTCGTCAAATTTTGCAGATGTTGGCAGATGGAAAAATCAGCGCCGACGAGGCCGAACGCCTGATCTCGGCCAGCGAAGAGTCCAGCGGCAGTTCAACGGAGACGCCCTTCGCGCCAACGAAGACGCGGGCAAAATACCTTCGCGTGCAAGTCGACACCGAGGGCGAACGCGATAATGATGGGCCGACCAAGGTCAACGTGCGGGTGCCAATGCAGCTACTGCGCGCTGGAGTAAAGCTGGCGTATCTGATTCCTTCGGCAACGCTGCAAAAGGCGAACATGGCGATGCATGAGAAGGGAATCCCGCTCGACCTGACGCAGATCAAGCCCGAAAATCTGGAGGACCTGGTCGAACAGCTCAACGATCTCACGGTCGACGTCGACCAAAAAGAGGCGGGCGCAAAGGTGAAAGTGCGGGTGTTTTGCGAGTAGTCGGTGTGTCTCAGTTTGAATGAAGTTTTAGGTAGCGGTGCTCGGCGGATCAGCAGGTTCCGTCAGTTGAGCTTGAAGCAAGCCTTCCAAATATACGGCGAGTTGGCTCACATCGACCCTCATCCCACGCCGCATCTGCGGCTCGAACAGCAGCGATATACGGATCGCGATTTTCCCGTATACGCTCTGGAATTGTCTTTCTCCCGGGAAGAAGGCGCCCCTGCTTCACGCAAATCAGGTAGTAACATGCCGCGCGTGCGGTTCTGCCGTTACCTTCAAAAATGGATGAATCCAATTCAACCGCCAGAGAGCGTACGCAGGAAGCAGAGTGGGATGGTCGTGTATTGTCCAATTCTCATGGATTATTGAAAAGAACCGATCCATGTGATTGGGAACATCCTTGAAGTGCGGCGTGCGATGATCGCCTACCGAAATCGGATCTTCACGGTAGCGTCCGCCCATTTGAGCTATGTTTGAGACGGCAGCATAATTCAAGGCCCACAGAGTGTACTTGTCAAATGCCTCTATACCCTTTTCGAGAGCGATTTCAATACAGTTCGAAAGAAGATCATATTGTCGAAGAAGATTATGTTCTTCGATCTTTGTATAGAGCGATGGATTGTCTTTCTTGCGGACAGACATGAGAGGCTTAGGCCAGGCGCGAGAATGCAACGCCTAGCCGAAATTCATCGTGAAAGGCTTATGCTATTCGACGCGATGCGCACACTTTCTTTAGTACTGTCCGCATCGACCGGGGCATTGCCGAATGCAAAACTGACCCGTTGCGCCTGCAACTCTTCTTCGGTGGCTGCCCTGCCATTCGCCAAAATTTGCAATAATTCTGGATTGGGTTCTGGAACGTTATCGAATTGTTTTCTGTCGGCCACGGAGCCACCACCTTTCACCTTTTCTTCCATCAGGGGGAACACAAATCATACTTCTTGGCCAGGTGATGTCAAGAATCTCCACGATAAAATCTGTGGATTATGTAGGCGCCTCCATAAATTTATGATGCCGTTAATCAGCTGGGCGAACCATTTTTCGCAGACCAGACGTGATTCGATATTCCCGCTTCCATCGCAGGAGTCACACGTAATGTTGTATGAATTCTAGCGAAATTGTGCTTTGGGAGCGCGGTTGCCGCTGACAACTTTCATGTCAGCACCGATGCACTGGGCGGGGCTATAACGGCGCATCTCGGCATCTGAAGGTGCGCCGTAAATCTTCTGCAATTCCACGTCTATTCCGAACGCTCCCTTCCACCGCTTAGGAGTCGAGGGACTTGACTGAATAAGCATGCATAAGCAAGAATAGCTTGCATGGGGAGCACAAAGACCAGCAGATCGAAGCCGTCGGATCTTGTTCGCCAATATGCTGTCAGGAACTACCTTACCCCAGCGCGCCGTAGACGCGAGACAACGGTGACTGTGAATGTTGGAACGGTTCATAAAGCGTTGCGGCTTACGAATCGAGTCCCTCTTGTCTGCACTGCCCTCGAGTCGAAAAAATTTCTGGACGAAAATCAGTTGCGGGTAATAGCGAAAACCGGTCCACCCTCGGGGCAGAGCACAACTGTTACGTATACGTTTGAATTGCTCTCGTCTAAGGCTGAAGGCAGCAATGACGAGGCATGGAACCAAATGCGCGGTGCTTTGAAAGACGTGTATGCCGCTTTCGGAGGAGGAGAGGCCTACCTTCGAGCAGAACGCGAGTCCTTTGGCCGTGACGGGTCGAAGCCCGAATGAGCAGAATTTATTGGGATTCAATGCTCTTTATCTATTGGCTCGAAGAGCATCCTGTCTTCGCAAAAAAGGTGGAGCATATACGCAACCGGATGAGTGAACGACACGATGAACTGATCACCAGTTCGTTCACGATTGGCGAGGTACTCGCTGGCGTCTTTCAGAAGCGAGAAGAGCAGAGGGCGAAGCAGGTTCGAGCCCTTTTGTTGAGCGTTATATCCGAAATCGTACCGTTCACCGAGGCAACGGCAGATCACTATGCTCGAATTCGTGGTGTGAGCGGCGTCCGCTCGCCAGACGCTATTCATCTCGCGTCTGCGGCCCAGGCTGGCACAGACCTTTTCTTGACGAACGATAAGCAACTGGTCCGGAAGATTGTGCCAGGGGTTCAATTCATCGCTTCGCTGGACACTGACCTCTTTTAATCAGGAGGGTTAAATGTTGCATCCCGGCCCGCGATCCTGCATCAGAAGAGGGACGCCGGATTTGTGTCTCCAGGGATGGCCTGTCTCACCATGCACTCGCCAATAACGATCTCACAAAACGTTCGCTGGTACGTCAAACTACGGATTCAGTCGTGGTCAGTGAATCTCTGTTGCGAGGAGTGTTGTCGGTGAAGGCACACTGTCTTCCGTTCTCCCAAATCCCGCATACCACCCGCCTTTTCACCGATTTCCTGGCATACACTCCGCAAGTAAAAGCCTTTTATCCCCGATCTCCGTTCATCGCTGAATGGTTGAAAGATCAAGCTGCAGAGCTCTCGTACGAGCCCTCGCGCCGGCAGCAGGTTGCCAGCCTGCTGGAGCGGCAGAACAAGTCGTGGAATGCGTCGCCGCAGACGCTAAGAAATCTCGAGCGATTGAACCAGGGGGCGTCGGCGCTGGTGACCGGACAGCAAGTCGGTCTGTTTGGTGGTCCGATGTTCTCCATTTACAAGGCGCTCACAGCGGTAAAGCTGGCAGAGGAAGCCAGTGCTGCCGGAGTAGATACGGTGCCCGTCTTCTGGCTGGCGACCTACGACCACGATCTGGCGGAAGTGAACCATGTTTCCTTTCCTGGTCCCGAAGGAGTGTTGCAGACATTCAGCACATCGAGCCACGGAGTGGCCGGCGCCCCAGTAAGCGCGGTGCACTTAGGGGAAGAGATTCAGACGACGGTCGATGCTGCGGCGACTTTGCTGGGTGACACCGAAGCCGGATCATTTCTGCGCGAAACGTATCGAGCGGGCGAAACGTTGGGCACGGCCTTCGCGCGCCTTTTCGCGAAGCTGTTCGCGGAATGGGGCGTGATTGTATTGGATGCGTCCGACGCCGAGCTGCATCGGATTGCGCAACCGATTTATCGCGCCGCGGTGGAGCGCTCAGACGAACTCGAATCGTCGCTCCTGCGGCGCGGAGAAGAACTGGAGTCTGCCGGCTATCACCAGCAGGTGAAGGTTACGTCGTCCTCGGTGTTGTTGTTTACCTTGCAGAATGGCGCGCGCACACCGATTCATCGCCGAGGCAACGGTTCGGGCGCCGAATTCGTGATTGGCAGCGATGCCTCGGCCGAAAAAGTATCTCGAGCCGAACTGCTCGACCGCATCGCTTCCGCACCGGAGCATTTCAGTCCCAACGTGCTTTTGCGGCCGATTGTTGAAGACTATCTCTTGCCCACGCTGGCTTACACCGGCGGCGCGGCGGAGGCGGCCTATTTCGCGCAAGCTGGAGTCGTTTACGAGGCATTGCTTGGGCGTGTCACGCCGATTATTCCGCGCTATTCGGCCACCGTGGTCGACCCGAAGCTGCAGCGCCTGCTGGAGCGACATCGCATTAGCGTGCCGGAAGTGTTTGCCGGGCCAGAAGTATTGCGCCAGCGAATCGCAGCGCAGAGTCTGCCTGCCAATCTGAAATCCGCATTTGATTCCGCCAAGAAGTCCCTGGAAACGAATCTCTCTGCCATGAAAGAAGAGCTGGCAAAGTTGGATCGCACACTGGTGGACGCTGCCGAGACAGCGAGCTCAAAAATGCAGTATCAAGTGGAGCGGCTGTATACGCAGGCGGCGCGTGCGGAATCGCAGAAGGTCGAGTTAATCACTCGTCATGCTGACACGCTAAGCCACGGGCTCTATCCTGACAAAGGGTTGCAAGAGCGCGCCATTGGCGGCTTGTACTTCATCGCCCGCTACGGGCGCGAGCTACTCCATCAGCTCCATTCCACCATTCACACCGCTTGTCACGATCACCAGATCGTTGAGCTGTAAGGAAAGTTTCCACAGGCCGGCTCGGGGCTAGGCCATTTGGGTAGTTGCCGCCAGCCTTAGAATCAAAGGCAGCAAGTCACTTACAAAATCTAGCATTGCTTTCGCTTGGGGAGGAACATTCATGCGGAAAGCAACTGTTGTTCTCTGCACACTCACCGTTATGCTTTGCGGCGCATTTGCCGTAGCGCAGGCCCCACCGGCGGATACTCTGAAGGTGGACTACTTCGCTAATGTGAACGGCTCCGTCGATCAAACCTTACGCCTAACCAATCCTGGCACATCGGGAGGACCCCTTTGCGCCGCCATTTACGTGTTCAAAGCGGATCAGGAACTGTCCGAATGCTGCAGCTGCTATCTCAGCCCGGATGGACTGCGGACGCTTTCTGTAAACGCAGATCTTTCAAGTAATCCACTGACCGGCACGGTTGCTACCGGTGGAGTCATCAAAATCGTGTCGACAACGACGGTGGGTGGAGTTTGCCCTCTGCCAACCGGGTTAACGCCGACACCCGCCGTTCGTGCCTGGTCGACGCATCTGCAGAACAACGGAACTCTTACCGAGACCGGATCAGCGGATGCGACGCTGAGCGCGAACGAGGTTTCGCGGTTGAAGCGTGAATGCTATGCCGTGAAACTGGTTGGCAGCGGTCACGGTGTCTGCAGTTGCGGAACCGGAGATTAGGATTCAGACACGCTACGAGCGTTTTGGCGGTTCTTGGCTTCTGGCTGAGAACCGCTTTTTCTTGCCTTGAGTTGTGCGCTACTTGCTTTCTCCGGCCACGAGATACGTCCCCAACCCAATCATGATTACGCCGGTCACTGTACGCTGACGCCGGCGGAAAACTGCGGAGGATCTGATCTTCTCCCCGAGAGGCCCGGCCAGCGCAATGACGATCAGATCGGCGCTGGTATTCATGATTACCGACAACGTGCCGAGCGTGACGAACTGCAGGAACACATGGCCGTTGCCGCGAACGACAAACTGTGGAATGAAGGAAAGGAAAAACAGGGCAGTTTTGGGATTCAATACTTCAGTGGCGACGCCCTGCCAAAGCGGATTGCGCTGCGCTGGGTTGACTGCAATGTCGGGCGCAGGGTTGTCTTTGCGGGCGTCGAGCATCATTCTGCAGCCGAGAAAGCAGAGGTAGGCCGCTCCCACGTATTTCACCACGGCGAATGCGGCGGCGGACTTGGCGAGAATGATCGAGATGCCGAGGGCCGCGGCGAAAACATGCACCATGCCACCGAAGAATGTTCCGATCGCCGAGAGTACTCCCTCGCGCTTTCCTCCAGCCAGGGAGCGCGCCAGCACGTAGAGCATGCCGGGGCCGGGAGCGATGGCCAGCAGTAAGGCCGCCGTCAGGAAAAGAAAGAAACGGGTTGAATCGAACATAAGCCCTCTCCGTGTATCTTCACTTCTTGTTTGGCTACTTCTCCAGCCAGTGTTCGAGATCGGTTAGCGATTCGACTCGCGGGAGATCGCTGCCGCGGTAGGTGCCGGCGACATCAAACAGCACGGCCTGCATGCCGGCTTTCGTGGCGCCCACGTAATCGACCGAGTATACGTCGCCGACATAGAGGCTCTCGGTGGGTTCGGCTTTCATTTCCTTCAGCGCAGTGGCGAAGATCGCGGGATGCGGTTTTTCGTGGCCCACGACCCCGGAGTCGGTAACGCTGGCAAAGCAGTCGCAGATCCCGCAGCGCTCTAAGACGGCGTCAATTCTACCGTCGGCATTCGAAATCACGGCGACAGCGTAGTTCTTGCGGATGCGGTCGAGGGACTCGCGCGTTCCGGGAAGGATCTGGTCCCAGTTCGCGGAGTTCTGCGTATTTGCGACGAGGGTGGTGCGAACGTTGTCGTCGAGCGCGTTGACTTCCTGGAGCAGGTACGTGTGAAACGTCCACCAGAAACCGTGATCGACTTTGCCGCTCAGCATGCCGCTATCGAATTCTTTCTTGGTGCGGCGTTCGAGCGCCTGCCAATGCTCCAGGGTGGGATGAAGGTCGGCGCGAAGAGGCGCCAGCATCCGCGTCCGGTTGGGGAACAGGAGCGTATTGCCGACATCAAAAAAGACGAACCGGCGTTTCGCCATAATTCATATTAACTGGTCGAGAGAGATGTTCACGGATTGGTACGTCCCTTTTTCTGGCAGTTAACGCAGACAAAAATCATGTAATATTCCGACCTTGTTGAGGCGTTCGAGAGATCGGATTGAGATAGCGGTTTGGCATCGCACGTTGAGATAAGAACGATGGGAACGATTGTGCTGATTCGGCAGGCTGCGATGCGGTCGGCGGCGGTATTCGTCACTACCGTCCATGCTCGCGCGGCACTCGCGTCGGCTCTTGCGGCGACGGTGATGGTACGCGGTCCGCGCCGAGAGGATGTATATAACGTTCTCTGGTCGGTGGTGTTTGGTTTTGCCACTCTGAATATTGTGAGTCTCGCGGCTAAGAGGCTTGAGCCCACGCGGCGCGGGCTTAGTTTTGGAGAATTGATGGCGGTGATGGTGGTGCTGCTCTCGATCTTTCTGTTGGGATGGGAAATGCTTGGTTTTCTGCATATCTTTCCGATCCAGATCCGGCGCTAAGGCAGGGAATCGGAGTGGCTGGGTAAGGCCGAGGGTGATGACGGCAAAGGTGGACGGCTTTCAAAAATGCCGGGGTTTTGGGGTATGATTCGCTCAAATGGCTAAAAAGCCCCCAAATTTCGAAGTGACTTGCCCGTGTTGCAGTGCGGTTTTGAAGATTGACAGCGAGACGCGCGCGGTTATCGCGCACACGCCTGCGGTGAAGCCGAAGACATTCAGCGACATGGAGGCCGCCGCCAAGGCCATGCGCGAGCAGGATAGCCGCCGGGAATCGATCTTCCAGCAATCGGTGGAGGCGCAAAAGCATGCCTCGGATCTGCTGGAGAAGAAATTCCAGGAAGCGCTGAAGAAAGCGAAAGAGTCTCCGGATACCGGCAAGCCGATCCGCGATTTCGATCTCGACTGACGCATGAGCCGTCCGTTGCTGCTCGGCCACCGCGGTGCCCGCGGATATCGCGCGATCCCCGAAAATACCTTGGCTTCGTTTGACCGCGCTTTGGGCGATGGTTGTGATGGATTTGAGTTCGATGTACGGCTTACGCGCGACGGTGCGGCCGTCGTCTGCCATGATCCGCAATTCGGGGGAATTGAAATCGCGTGTGCCGAAGCGCAACAGCTTCGCGAGCTGCCGCTGCTGGCCGATGTGCTCGCCCGATACAAAGACACTGCGTTTCTCGACATTGAGTTGAAGGTTGCGGGTGCGGAAGCCGCCACGATGGACCTGTTGCGGCGGCACAAGCCGGGACGCGGGTACGTGGTTTCTTCGTTTCTGCCTGAGGTCTTACAAACGATACGGGAGGGAGAGCCTAGCATCCTCCTGGGTTTGATTTGCGAGACTACGAAACAGCTTGAATGGTGGACTGAACTGCCGATTGATTATCTGATTCCGCACTATAGTCTCGCGACCTCGCAGTTGGTCGCGACAGTCAAAAACGAAGGCAAGAAGATTGTTGTGTGGACAGTGAATTCAACTGCCGATATGAAACGCTTTGCCGGGCTGGGAGTTGACGGCATCATCTCCGATCACACAGACGTTCTCTGCAAGGCTGTCGCAGGATAATTCCGCAGAAAATCTTTTTTCCGAAATCCGATTTCACATCGCGCGCGTACATCCTCCAGAGCGGCCCCAGAGCCGCCTGTGGAGGAGACATGAAATTCGCAATTCGCCGGCCGATCATGCTACTGGCCTTGGTGGCCTCATTTGCCCTCACTGTGCTTGCTCAGTCCAAGCCGAACACAACTCTCGGCTACGGTGCTGGCAAGCTCCTCACCTTTACTTACACCCAGAATTTTGACTGCGTCGATCAGCCCGACAGCGACCTCAACTTCAACGGAATTCCTGCCGCACTTGATCCCGGCGAGATGCAGATTCCCATTTGCCAGGTCGGCACGCAGCCCACGATCAATCCGCCGGGAATGAAAGGGAAAGCGCCGGGAACGACCGAGCCGATTTACGTACTGGTGCCGATGTTTTCGGTCGATAACGACCAGAATCCGAGCGATGCAATCTCGTGCACAAATGTCGTTCCGGGGACAACCTGCGGCGCGACCCTGGGGAGCACTTTGATTTCGCTGTTCGGCGCGCTTCCCGAGGCCTTCAAAGCGAGCCCCAGTGTCTACACGCAGTGCCCGGAACCGGGATCCGCTCCTGGAACCTGCACCATGCATGCTTCGCGGCTCGATCTAGGACCGACGCTGGCTTCCCTGGGACTGGTGAAAGGGCCGGTGCAGAACGTTTTTGTCCCGACGCCAAATCACAGCCACGTGCTGATCAAGCAAGACATCAACCTCCCAGCAATCTGGTGGCAGGTGATCCCGGTGCTGGTACTCGATCCAAATGACTGGCCGACACAGGACGGCAGCCACGGTCTGACCTCACTGGCCGCCATTGAAAATGCAGAGAAGGCCGGCAGGGCGCTTCAGGCCCCTTCGAACTTCTTCCTGTTTTTCAGTTCAGTTGTGAATGGAGACATGAGCCACGATCATTCGCAAATGCAGTGAAGCCTGTTTGTGCGGAGATGCAAAAGGCCCGGCGAGAGAAGCCGGGCCTTCGTTGTTGACAAAGTCCATTGCGAACGCGGCGCTTAAAGGCAAGTTCTTTACGCCGCCGCGAGACTGTGAGAAACGAGATCGCCTTGCTGAGCAGGTTGCGGAAACAGGGGTGTCACGCCAAAAAAGCGCACCACAGGCGCTAAAGCGCCATACGGGTTTCAACGGCGTGCGGCACGAGTAAACTCGTGCCCTTCCCGACCTGCACTGACTCAGTTCCTTTTGGCCTAACGTGACACGAAACGCGGGTAGTTCGAAAGCGTGTTCCTGGCGACGAAGCAGCCCTCACGACCGCTGCGCGCCGACGAGAAATGACAATGGTTTCCACTTGCTATTGCGCGCTAGCCGCGGCGGCGCTACCGCCGGCGATTGCGGTTTTCGCTTCTTTGATCCCGGACTGGATGTGTTGCTCCCAATCGAGATGTGGGATCGGCGAGGCCGCCGCAGCCTGATACAAGTGCAAGGCATCCTGCGGGCGGTTCAGTTTCTTCAGGCAGAGGCGCGCGGCGCTGAGCTGGGCCGTCAAGGCCTGGCGTTCGGCGGGATACGCTGCCGCCAATTGCTGATATTCCGCGAAGGCACGTTCGAACTCCAGTTTCTCTTCGGCACCCTTGCAGAGTTCCAGCCAAACCGCCGCCGGCATTTTTCCGCCGCCAGACTCGATGAACTCGGCGTAATCCTGAAACGCAGCTTCAACCTCGTGAGCCTTCAGGCGCAGACCGCAGGTTTTGATGGATGCATCGAGATACGACTTGGTGTCGGATTGACGGTAGTAAATCTGGCGCAGTAGATTCCAGGCATCCAGCGAGTTGGGTTTGCCGGTCACATAGCCTTTGAGCAGGTTGACGGCTTCGTCGAGCTGGCCGTGCTCCATCATGTCGTTGGCCTTTTCGATCTCGGCATCGGCGGTCCAACTGACCTTTTCCTCGATCGCCTTGTTGGCCTTCTGTTCCAGGCCTGAGTGCTGGATTCCGACGGCTGCCAGCGCCCCGAAGAGGAAACCTCCGACGTGCGCCCAGTGCGCCACGCCACTCGAGGAGCCGAACAGACTCCCGTAGAAAATTTCAGTCCCCAACCAGAGCGGCAACAGCCAATACGCCGGTGCCTGAAAGCGGCGAAGGCGAAACATGAACAGCCACGCCATCTCGATTTTCATCTTGGGGAAGCGGACAAGAAAAGCGCCCATCAGTGCCGCCACCGCGCCGGATGCGCCTAATGTGGGAGTAATGCTGCCGGGATTGGTCCAGGCATAGAATTGCAGCGCGGCTGCGCCGGAGAGCAAGTAGAACGCGGAGTACAGCCAGCGTCCCCAGGCATCCTCAAGCACGAAGCCGGCGAGCCACAGGAACCACATGTTGCCGATGATGTGCAGCCAGCCGCCGTGCAGGAAATTTGCCGTGATATAGCTGATCGGGTTCGGATGTGCCGGGACGAACGCGTACTGCTCGCTAATGGAGGACGCCGACAGCTTGACGAATTCTTCATTCAGCGAATCCATCTCAGCCTGCAGCTTCGACGTATCCTCAGTCATTTTGATTTTTGCGTCGTAGGCGTCGATGATGTCGCGGTATGGATTCTGCACCTGCTTCCACTGATCGGGGTGACTTTTCCTGAAGTTGTCGACCAGGCTCTGCGCGTCCGGTTGCATCTTCAATTCAGGGTGCAAGGCCGCCAGGATCAGGATGTGGCTCTTGACCTCGCCCAACTGCGGGGCCTCGCTGTCCATTGCTGTCATGGTGAAGAGGAAGGCCACTACATTGATAGCGATCAGGGAAATGGTCACCAACGGCCAGCGCCGGGCCGTCATGTTTTCGTGCCGGATGGGAATCAACATCGTTCGTCGCCCTTGTTCACCGCAAATCACACGGCAGCTTCGACAGTGTAGTTTCGCTGGGTGAGGGCCTCCCAGATGACGGTGGGTCGTGACCCATTTGGTAACTTGATTTCGAAGGATGAAGCGCGCCCGCCATGGTCTGTCTGGC
>Ga0335076_10000806_pt1 | contig 29606 bp, 26 predicted proteins | sample Lox_Sample_25_FD_206717 | JGI IMG/M metagenome (GOLD analysis project Ga0335076, IMG submission 206717) | Soil microbial communities from Loxahatchee National Wildlife Refuge, Florida, United States - Lox_Sample_2.5 | ecosystem: Environmental > Terrestrial > Soil > Wetlands | place: USA... | reverse complement strand
GGTGAAAGACCCATGCAGCGCCAAATTGCGAGTGACCCCCTTCGCTTTATGACAGCCTCTTGCTGCGTCTCTCCCTTTCCAAGCTGCGCACCGGCCTCGATTCAGACTGTGCCGTTTTCATAATTATGGTTAATTTTTGGCGACAAGTCAATCATCACGAAGTTGTGTACAATAGCGGATACAACCCAATAGGCCAGCGATAGGCGGACACCGCCGGTTGCCCAAAATCTCGGCATGTTGACGCTGCTCATTTCTGCGCCATGTTCTGGCCGCGCTGCGAGGATAGCATTGGTCGAGGAGTGATTCGCTGCCGAAGCGACCGGCGAAGGACTGTTGGAGCCAATTCAGCTTCGCGCAAGTTACGTTGTGAACCCTTGGGATCGCCGATGATATTTGTCGTGATCTCGGTTCTCGCGCTTGCCAATTGGCGTAGTCCGGCGTCAGGATAGCGAATCAGGTGAGTCGGAGCGGCGGCACGAGTCTTGCTCCGGGTTTATGGTACGGCGTGTATGTGAGTTGAAAGGAGGAAGACTCCCAAGGTTCGGCATTCATTGCAACTTAGAAACCCGCAAAGGGGACTGAGATGATTGCTCGAATCGCCGCGCTCTTATTCGCGCTTTCCGCTGGTGGCGCGCAGGCTCACGATTATTGGACTGACGGGAAGCCCGTCCCTGATTGGGTGAAAGCCTCGTGCTGCGGACCGGCGGACGCCCATCATCTTCGCCCGGACCAGGTTCACCGGATCTCCGACGAGTTTTATACGGTCGACGGCTACGTCCGCCGCATTCCTGTCGGGCAGGCCCTGCCCAGCCAGGACGGCGACTACTGGATCTTCTATCGGGATGACGGCGACGGCTCCCAGTCGGGGGTCTACTGCTTCTTCGTGCCGATGGCCTTTTGACCCCGGCCAACCGTTCTCGCTAACCCCGATCCCGCGCCGCCTCGCTTCCGGCGCCGCGACGGCGACGCGGCGTGCGCCTGACCGAAAGAGGCGCCCTCGCTCCGCAGCGGTGAAAAGTCTCTCTCCTGTTCGAGGGTGACGCGCCGCCCCTTGTTCCCTACATGATGGCGACTGGGCCCGGTCGAGCGCGCCCGCGGGACTGGGGCCCGCGCGTGTCTTGGCTCCGCCCTCGGCCGGCGGGAGGGCTCGGTGGACGAGCCCGCCTTTGGAGGGGAGGAGCGGCGATGCCGCCGATGATATCCATCACCGCGGCGACCAAGCGCTACGATTCCGGTCTGATTGCCCTCGACTCGGTCGATCTCGAGATCGCCAGGGGCGAGATTTTCGCCCTCCTTGGCCCGAACGGCGCCGGCAAGACGACGTTGATCGGCCTCGTCTGCGGCACGGTGTCGATGACCTCGGGCTCAATTTTCGTCAACGGCCACGACGTCGTGCGCGACTATCGCGCCGCGAGAGCGATCGTCGGCCTGGTGCCCCAGGAGATCGCGCTCGATATCTTCTCGACCGTGCACAATTCGGTCAGCTTCAGTCGGCGGCTGTTCGGCCGCCCGGCCGATCCCGACTATATCGAGCAGCTGTTGCGCGACCTGTCGCTCTGGGACAAGCGCGATTCCAGAATCGTAGAATTGTCGGGCGGCATGAAGCGGCGGGTGATGATCGCCAAGGCGCTCAGCCACGAGCCCGACGTGCTGTTTCTCGACGAGCCGACCGCTGGCGTCGACGTCAATCTGCGCCGCGACATGTGGGGGCTGGTGCGGCGGCTGCGCGCGGAGGGGGTAACGGTCATTCTCACCACCCACTACATCGAGGAGGCCGAGGAGATGGCCGACCGGGTCGGCGTCATCAATCACGGCCGGATCGTGCTGGTCGAGGAGAAGACGGCGCTGATGCGCAAACTCGGCAAGCGCCGCCTGACGCTGGCGCTGCATGAACCGCTGCCCGCATTGCCGAAAGAGCTCGCCGGCTGGCCGCTCGAGCTCGAGGACGGCGGCCGGCGGCTCTCCTACCGCTTCGACGCCGCCGCGGAGGACACCGGCGTTCCGACGCTTCTGCGCCGGCTCGGCGAGCTGGGCGTCGATTTCACCGATCTCGACACCACGACGAGCACGCTCGAGGATATTTTCGTCGATCTTGTGGGACGGGCGGCGTGAGACGGTCGCGCGCGATCAATTTCGACGGTGTCTTCGCCATTTACCGCTACGAGCTTCGGCGCACGGCGCGCACGATCTGGCAAAGCGTGGCGACGCCGGTGATCACCACCGCGCTCTATTTCGTCGTGTTCGGGGCGGCGATCGGTTCGCGCATCAGCGAGGTCGGGGGGGTAAGCTATGGCGCCTTCATCGTGCCGGGCCTCATCATGCTGACCCTGCTCACCCAGAGCATCTCCAACGCCGCGATCGGCATCTACTTTCCCAAATTCACTGGCACGATCTTCGAGCTCCTCTCGGCGCCGATGTCCTCGATCGAGGCGGTCTCGGCCTATGTCGGCGCGGCGGCGACCAAGTCGGTCGGCATCGGGCTGGTGATCCTGGCGACCTCGACGCTGTTCGTGCCGGTCAGGATCGAACATCCGGCATGGATGATCGCCTTCCTTGTCCTCACTTCGGTCGCGTTCAGCCTGTTCGGCTTCATCATCGGCATCTGGGCGAAGAATTTCGAGCAGCTGGCGATCATCCCGGCGTTGATCGTGACGCCGTTGACCTTCTTAGGCGGCGCTTTCTATTCGATCGACATGCTGCCGCCGTTCTGGCGCGGGGTCAGCCTGTTCAACCCGGTGGTCTACCTGGTCAGCGGCTTCCGCTGGAGCTTCTTCGGCAAGGGCGACGTCAGCGTGGCCGCCAGCCTCGGCTTCACGATGCTGTTCATCGCGCTATGCCTTGCGGCGCTGGTGTGGATTTTCCGCACCGGGTGGCGGCTGAAGCCGTGACGACACCGTGCGGCGGAATTGACCGCCGGAAGGCTCGCTTTCAATATCGTACCATCATCCTCTCGCGCGTTGGAGACCCGCCTTGCCCTCAGGCCTCATCATCGTCACCGGAGGCTCGCGCGGCATCGGCGCGGCGATCTGCCGCCGTCTCGCCGCCGACGGCTATGCGATCGCTGTCAATTACGCTGCCGACGCCACGGCTGCTCAAGCGACCGTCGCGGGAATTGAGAAATCGGGCGGACGGGCGCAGGCGTTCCAGGCCGACGTCGCCGACCCGGCCGCGCTTCGCGATCTTTTCGATAAAGCGACGGAAGCGCTCGGGCCACTCGCCGGCCTGGTCAACAATGCGGGCAGCTCGGGCCGGTTCGCCCGAGCCGACGAGCAGGACGAGGCGGAGCTGACGCGGCTCTTCGCCGTCAACGTGATCGCGACCATCATGGCCTGCAAGGAGGCCGTGCTGCGGCTTTCGAGCAAGCACGGCGGGTCGGGCGGCGCGATCGTCAATCTTTCGTCGATCGCGGCGCGCCTCGGCGGCCTGCCGGGGCTCGGGCCCTATGCCGCGACCAAAGGCGCGGTCGAGAGTTTCACCAAAGGCCTCGCGAACGAGGTCGGGCCCGAGGGGATCCGGGTCAACGCCGTCGCGCCCGGCATGATCGAAACCGACATGATACGAGAGCAGCTTGCACAGGCGGCCTTCCGCGAGCGGATCGAAGCAATGACCCCGCTGCGCCGCGTCGGCGCGCCCGAGGAGATCGCCGAGGCAGTCGCCTGGCTCATCTCGCCTGCGGCGAAATTCGTCACCGGCAGCTTGGTGACGGTCTCGGGAGGACGGTAGGGAACGGCGGACTACTCCCCCCGCCGCGCCGCCGCGGCCCACTCCATCGCCGCTCTCCGGTCCGCCATGCCAAACAGCCGAACCGGAACCGCAGAGACGTCGAAGCCGCTGAGCCTAGCCTCATCCATCCGTTCGGCGTCGGTGACGACCGCGAGCTTGACCAGCGACTTGTGGGCGAGCGAAGCGGTCTTCACCCCGCGCGCCAGCTCGGCGAAATAACCGTCGAATTCGGGATCGATGATGATAACGAGGCCGGTGGCGGCCTCCGATCGGCCCAGAGCCGCCTCGATCGCCGCCTCGACGTCGCGCGCCATGACCGTCCCGCTGGCCCGCAAAGCAAGGGCGTGCGCCGGCGCGTCACTAGCTCGTTCCAGCATCCCGTTCTCTCTCCTCGCCGGCGCTTACGCGGGCAAGCGTTTCCTCAACGCCTGTCATAGCAGATTGGCGGGTGTCTGTACGAGCGGGTGAGAGGGGCGGCGCCGGGCTCAGCCCTCGGCAAAGCGCTTGGCGAAACTCTCGAGATTGACCGCGCCGCGGCGGTGGGCGCCCTCGCCGATCATCCGCGTCCCGTCATGCGCCTCGACCGCGAACAGGATGCTGCGGCCGGAAACTTCGATTACCCGCGCAGTCGCGACCACCGTGCGGCCCATCGGGGTCGGCGCGAGATGGCGGACATTGACCTCGCTGCCGACCGTCGCCCACCCCGGCGGCAAATGCGCCTTGACCGCCTCGCCGGAGGCGATCTCCATCGCGAGGATCATCATCGGCGTCGCGTAGACAAACGGCATGCCCTCGACATGGCCGCCGACAGTGAGCTCCCGCGTGACCACAACCTCCTTGCGGCCGGTCATGCCGACGCGAACCTTCTCGAGCGGCTCCGTCATCGGACCCGGCGCCGGCCGGTTGCGGGCCGCTGCCCTACCCGGTCGCCCCTTCGATCGTCGCGCCCCAGGAGCCCCAGATATAGATGCAGGTGAACAGGAAGAGCCAGACGACGTCGACAAAATGCCAGTACCAGGCGGCGAACTGGAAGCCCACATGGTGGCGCGGCGTGAATTGGCCACCCCAGGCGCGCGCCAGACAGACGAACAAGAAAATGACGCCGATGATGACGTGGGCGCCGTGAAAACCGGTGGCCATGAAGAAGGTCGCGCCATAGATCGAATTTTTGAAGCTGAACGGCGCGTGGATATACTCAAAGGCTTGCGTGCAGACGAACAGGACGCCGAGCACGATCCCGAGCGCCAAAAAATTCTTGAACTTCTGCCGGTCGCCCTCGCGCAACTCATCATGTGCGACGTTCACCGCGGCGCTCGAAGTCAGCAGCACGAACGTGTTCATCAGCGGCAGTTGCAGCGGATTGAGCACTTCCGTGCCCTTCGGCGGCCAGATCCCGCCGGTGAAATCGAGCCGGCCGTAGACCTGCGGGTCGGCAGGATAGATCGACGACCAGAAAAACGCCCAGAACCACGCGACGAAGAACATCACTTCGGAAGCGATGAACAGGATCATGCCGAGGGTCAGGCCGTGACGCACGATCACATTGTGGTAGCCGCCCTGCGCTTCCAGCACGACGTCCCGCCACCAGCCGGCCATGGTGAACAGGATGCCCGCGATCCCAATGGTCAGTATCCCGGGGCCCGCTCGCGTCCCGGCGATCGTAAGGTCGTGCATGTAAAAGATCAGCCCGAACGCCGACAGAAACGCGAATCCCGCGCCGATGATCGGCCAGCCGCTCGGCTCGACGAGATGAAAGCCCGGCCGGTCCGGTATCGCCGCGTCGGTCATTGCCTTCTCCGTTTTGCGCTCATCCCGCTGGCCCGGCGCGATCGGCCGCGCGCGCCGGCGCGGGCCTCTCCGACGGCGGGGCGAACAGGGTATAGGACAGCGTGATTGAATCGACCCGCGCCATCGAGTCGTCCTTTTCGAGCGCCGGATCGAGGAAGAACACCACCGGCCATTCTGCGCTCTCGTGCGGGCCGAGATGCTGCTCGGTGAAGCAGAAGCACGAGATCTTGTCGAAATATTCGCCGGAGACTTCAGGACTGACGTTGAAGGTCGCGCGGGCGATGGCTGGGGTGTTGAGGCGGTTGCGGACGCGGAAATAGACGGTGGCGGTCTTGCCGGTGCGCAGCCGGACGGAGTCGACCTCCGGCTCAAAGCTCCAGTCGAGCCCGGGCGCGACATTGGCGTCGAAGCCAACCCGCAGAACCCGATGGCCTTCGGCGTCGATGTTCGCCGCCACGCGCTGGGGCGTGCCCTCGTAGCCGGTCGCGCGGCAGAAGGCGGAGTAAAACGGCGCGGCGCCGTAGGTGAGCCCGATCATGGTCGCCGCAAGCGTCAGCCCGCCGATGCCCAGGAGCCGATTGTTGCGCGCCGCACGGCCTCGGACAGAGACCGTGGTTCCGTCGCGATCGCCCGCAGGAGACGTCACGCCGCGCTCCCGTGCCCCACGATCGCCGGCGCGTGGAGGTCCTCGTCGCCGAAATCGCTCGGCGGCGTCTCCCAGGTGTGGAACGGCGCCGGCGACGGCACCTTCCATTCGAGAGTGGTCGCGCCGGGGCCCCACGGATTGGCAGGCGCCGGGCGTTTGGCGGCGAACGCCTCGTAGAGGAGGTAGAGAAAGATCAGCGTGCCCGCGCCTGAGATAAAGGCGCCGCACGAGGACACGAAGTTCCACAACTCATAGGCCGGCGTGAAGTCGACGATCCGGCGCGGCATGCCCTGAAAGCCGAGGAAATGCTGGGGGAAGAAGGTGAGATTGATGCCGGCGAACATCGTCCAGAAGTGCCACTTCGCCACCCGCTCGTCGTAGAGGTAGCCGGTCATCTTCGGGAACCAGTAGTAGAAGCCGGCGAAGATCGAAAACACCGCCCCGAGCGACATCGTGTAATGGAAATGGGCCACGACGTAATAGGTGTCGTGCAGGTATCGGGTGACCGCGGCGTTTGCGAGCACGACGCCGGTGACGCCGCCGACGGTGAATACGAAGATGAAGCCGATCGCCCACAGCATCGGCGGTCTGAGCGCAATTGAGCCGCCCCACATCGTCGCCAGCCACGAGAACACCTTCACCCCGGTCGGCACCGCGATCACCATGGTGGCGAAGACGAAATAGCGCTGGGCGTTGAGCGACATGCCGGTAGTGAACATGTGGTGCGCCCACACGGCGAAGCCGAGCAGAGCGATCGCCAGCATCGCGTAGACCATGCCGACATAGCCGAAGATCGGCTTCTTCGAGAACGTCGCCACCACCTGACTCACGATACCGAACCCGGGGATGATCAGGATGTACACCTCGGGATGGCCGAAGAACCAGAACAGATGCTGGAACAGGATCGGGTCGCCGCCGCCGGCGGGCTCGAAGAAGGTGGTGTGGAAGTTACGGTCGGTCAGCAGCATGGTGAGCGCGCCCGCCAGCACCGGCAGCGCCAGCAGCAGCAGGAAGGCGGTCACCAGCACCGACCATGGGAACCGGGGCGCGCATGTTGAGGATCGTGGCGATGAAATTGATCGAGCCGATGATCGACGACGCGCCGGCGAGATGCATTGACAGAATCACAAAATCGACCGCTGGGCCGGGCGTTCCCACGTTTCCGGACATCGGCGGATAGAGCACCCAGCCCCCCCCGAAGCCCCTCATCCCGGGCGAGCCTTCCGCGAACAGCGAACACAGGAGAAGCACGAACGACGCCGCCAGGAGCCAGAACGACAGGTTGTTGAGCCGCGGGAACGCCATGTCCGGCGCGCCGATCATCAGCGGCACCATCCAGTTGCCGAACCCACCCATCATCGCCGGCATGACCATGAAGAAGATCATGATGATGGCGTGGCTGCTGAAAAACACGTTGTACATGTTCTTGGCGGCGTCGCTCGAGCCGTCGCCGCTCATGATCCACGAAATCAGCGGGAACACGTGCATTCCCGGCTCAATCAGCTCGGCGCGGATGATGACCGAAAGCAGCGTGCCGATGAGTCCGGCGCAGATGGCGAAGATGAGGTAGAGCGTCCCGATGTCCTTGTGGTTGGTGGACAGGAGATAACGCCGCCACCCGGTCGGGTGGGCGTGCTCGTGATGAGCATCGACATCGTGGTGGGTGAGGTCGACGGACGCCATGTCTAACAACTCCGGTGCAGCATGATCGGCAGGCCTGTCACGGCGCCGATCAGGGATTGACGAGCGGCGCCGCCGCGAGGTCGACGCGGTCTGAGGAGGCGAACTGCTTCTTGGCCTCGGCGAGCCAGGCTTCATAGTCAGGCTCGTTCATCACGCGGACATTGATCGGCATGAACGCGTGGTCGATCCCGCAGATGTTCGAGCATTGCCCGTAATAAATTCCCTCCCGCTCGGCTTTGAACCAGTATTTGTTGAGCCGGCCGGGGATGGCGTCGATCTTGACGCCGAATGACGGTACCGAGAACGAGTGAATGACGTCCTGGGAGATCACGTCGACTTCGATCACCTTGTTGATGGGAACGACCATCGGGTGATCGGCGGTGATGAGCCGGGGCTCCCCCGGCTTGAGGTCCTTATCCTCGACATAGAGGGAATCGAAGGAAAAGCCGCCCTCGGATTTCGGATAGCCGTAGTTCCAGTGCCACTGCGATGCGGTGACCTTCAATGTCAGATCGGGCGCGGGAATGATGAGCTGCTCGGCGAGCAACCTAAACGACGGCACCGCAATGACGACCAGGACCAGCGCCGGCATGACCGTCCAGGTGAATTCGAGCAGGCCGTTGTGCGTCCGCCGCGACGGCGTCGGATTGGTGGTCTCGTTGAAGCGGTAGACGATATAGGCGATCAGCCCCAGCACCAGGAGCGAGATGCCGATCGTGACCGGCAGCAGGATCCAGTTGTGCAGCCAGACGATGTCGTCGCCGTTCTGGCTGACGGTCGGCAGGAAGCCGATCTCCCCGGGCGAGGGGCCGCCGAAAACCTGCCCTTCCGGGGCCTGCGCTGCCGCCTTCGACGCGGCGAGCCCGACGGCAAGCGCCGAAAGGGACGCCTTGGTCGCGTTTGAGCCTACGGGCATGCCCACTTTGTCTCCGTCACTCTTGAAACACACGCTTTTTGGCGCGAGCGGCGGCCGCCCTGCCCTCTCGAATCCGCCGCGCCGCGACAATAGACGGGGCGGCGAGACGTTGACAAATGAAAAATTCTCCTCGTCCGTTCAACCAAAGGCCGGCGGGCCGGATGTGCGGCAAGCGCGGCTCTTTTTCCCCTATCCTGAGGCCGATCAAGGCGCTCTCTTTGGCGGCTCCGACAATTTTGTGCTTGGCGGCTCGCCGCGGCGCCCGCAATATGGCGCTGAGCCCCTGAGGCTTAGGCCGCCGCGCTCGACGCGGCGCGCCTGTAAGGGATGCGTCATGGATGCTGAGACGGGTGAATCGTCGCGCCGGCCGATTACGGTTGCGCTGGCTGCCGGAGCGGTCGTCGGGTGGCTGATCGCCGCCGCCGTGTGGTGGCAGTCGTCGCAGACTCAGTCTGAGTTGAATGAATCGCTGACCGCCGCCGAACGGGCGCGCGAGTCGCTGGCCTCGGATTTGCAAAACCTGCAAAAGGCGGCAGGCACCGCCGCCGACCTCAAGAAACAGGCGGCCGACGCCGAGAAAGCGCTGTCGGACGCCACGGCCGCGAGGGCGTCGGCGCAAAACGAACTAGCCGATCTGACCAAGCAGATCAGCGACGCCAAACTCGCCATCTCCGGCGCGCAAGAGGAGGCCAGCGCCAAGACGCGCGACCTTTTGGCCGTCGACGCCCGGCTCAAGGACGAGACCGACCACGTCGCATCGTTGCAGAGCCAGGAGCAGTCCCTCGCCGCCGAGCAGTCTCGGCTGCAGGGCGAGCTCGATGGGGCCCGCCGGGCGCTCACCGACGCTCAGTCGGCCACCGCCGCTGCGCAAAAGCAGTTCCAGGACTTGCAGGGGCAGATCAATGCCGCGGCCGCCGAGCTTAACGCGATCCAGGCCCAGATTCGCGCGGCGAAGCCGGAGCCGAATTCGACCCAACCGAACCCGAACCCCTGACCGGCGCTCCTGAGGCCGGCGCATCATCTTTCCGACGGAGATTGTGCGGCTCGGGTCCCCGTGTTTAAACTTTGAGCCGGCCGGCAAGTTCTTTGGCCGCCCCAACGAATCGAAAACGCGGAGGCTTCATGGACGAGCTGGTTACGACCGACAAGCCTGCGCCCCAGGCGGCCGGGGTGCGTCCATATACCGCAGCGGAACTGAAGGCCGCGGTGCTGGCGAAACTGACTTACGCCGTCGGGAAGGCGCCCGAAGTCGCCAGCCCGCGTGACTGGTTTCTCGCCGTTACATTCGCCACCCGCGACATCATGGTCGGCCGCTGGCTCGAATCTCTCAACGCCGTCTACGCCGACGGGCGCAAGCGCGTCTATTATCTCTCGCTCGAATTCCTGATCGGGCGGCTGCTGTTCGACGCGATGACCAATCTTGGCGTCGCCGAACCGATGGCGGAGGCGCTCGACGAACTCGGCGTCAACCTCGGCGATTTGCGCCGGATCGAGCCGGACGCCGCGCTCGGCAACGGCGGCCTCGGGCGCCTCGCCGCCTGTTTCATGGATAGCATGGCGACGCTCTCCATCGCCGCTCATGGCTACGGCATCCGTTATGACAATGGGCTGTTTCGTCAGATCATTCGCGGCGGTTGGCAGCAGGAAACGCCGGAGGACTGGCTTGTCAACGGCAATCCATGGGAATTCGTCCGCCCCGAATACAATTACGCAATTGGCTTCGGCGGCTGGGTCGAAATGGTCCAGGGCGACGACGAGCGCTCCCACCACGTCTGGCATCCGGCCGAGACGGTCGAAGCGGTCGCCTACGACACGCCGATCGTTGGCTGGCGCGGCAGGCACGTCAACACGCTGCGCTTGTGGTCCGCGCGCGCGACCGATCCCTTGAAGCTCGAAGCCTTCAACGCCGGCGACTATGTCGGCGCCTTTTCCGAGACCGTCCGCTCCGAGGCGATCTCCAAGGTTCTCTACCCCAGCGACGCCACTCCGGCCGGCCAGGAATTGCGGCTCAGGCAGGAGTATTTCTTCGCTTCGGCCTCGCTGCTCGACCTCATTCGGCGCCACATCAAGCAGTGGGGCGACGTGCGCACGCTCGGCGACCACGCCGCCGTTCAACTCAACGACACCCATCCGGCGATCGCCATCGCCGAACTGATGCGCATCCTCGTCGACCTCAACAAGATCGAATGGGACGAGGCCTGGACGATCACCCAGGCGACTTTCTCCTACACCAACCACACCCTCCTGCCGGAAGCGCTCGAAACCTGGGCGGTGCCGCTGATGGAGCGCGTGCTGCCTCGGCACATGCAGATCATCTATCTCCTCAACGCGGCCCATCTGGACGGCGCCCGGCGGCGCGGTTTCGTCGACACCGGCCTGCTGGCGACAATCTCAATGATCGACGAGCACGCCGGCCGCCGGGTGCGGATGGGCAACCTCGCCTTCATCGGCTCGCACAAGATCAACGGCGTCTCCGCGCTCCACACCGATCTCATGCGCAAGACCGTCTTCCATGCCCTCAATACGGTCTATCCCGGCCGCATCACCAACAAGACCAACGGCATCACCTTCCGCCGCTGGCTGATCGAGTGCAATCCAGGCCTAGCAGACATCATTCGCACCGTCCTCGGCGAGCGGGCGCTGGACGACTACCGGGCGCTGAAGGACCTTGCCGCGCGCGCCGACGACCCGGCGATTCAGGAGCAGGTCGCTGCGGCGCGCAAGAGCTGCAAGGCCGCGCTCGCCCGCGTCATCGCCGATCAGGTCAACCAGCGCATCGACGTGGACGCGATGTTCGACGTCCAGGTCAAGCGGATCCACGAATACAAGCGCCAGCTCTTGAACCTTCTCGAGACCGTGGCGCGTTACAACGCCATCCGCGCCAACCCGACCATCGACTTTGCGCCGCGAGTCAAGATCTTCGCCGGCAAGGCGGCTGCGAGCTACGCCCAGGCCAAGCTCATCATCAAACTCGCCATCGACGTCGCCAGAGTCGTCAATTCCGATCCGACCGTGCGCGGTCTACTGAAGGTGGTGTTTCTGCCCAACTACAACGTCTCGCTGGCCGAGATAATCATGCCCGCGGCGGATCTCTCGGAGCAGATCTCGACCGCCGGCATGGAGGCCTCCGGCACCGGCAACATGAAGATGGCGCTCAACGGCGCGCTGACGGTAGGCACCCTCGACGGCGCCAATGTCGAGATGCGAGATTTGGTCGGCGACGACAACATCTTCATTTTCGGCCTTACCGCCACCGAAGTCGAGGCGTCGCGCGCCCAGGGCATCGATTCGACCGAGCGCATCGCCGCTTCGCCCGTCCTGCGTGAGGCGCTCGACGAAATCGCCTCAGGCGTGTTCTCGACCGACGACGGCGAGCGTTATCGCGGCCTCGTCGATACGCTCACCCATCACGACTATTTCATGGTCTGCGCCGATTTCGACGCCTATTGGGCAACCCAGATCAGGATAGACGAGGCCTGGCGCGACCGCAGGCGGTGGATGCGCTCGAGCCTCCTCAATACCGCCAATGTCGGCTGGTTCTCATCCGACCGGACGATCTCCGAATATGCGAAGGAAATCTGGAACGCGCCGTTTGCGCCGATCGTCTGAATGATCGGCCGAATCTTGGCCAGGGAGGATCCCAATGAGCGAGGAATGGAGAGCGCCCGACGAGGCGCTCGCCGCCATCGCGGCGGCCCGCAAATCCGACCCCTTCGCCGTGCTCGGGCCGCACCAGACGACGGTGGGGTGGGTCATCCGGGTGTTTGCGCCGGAGGCGATCTCGGTGCGCGCACTCACCCGCGAGGGCAAGCTTCTCGCTGATTTGCCGCGCCGCAAGGACGACTTCTTCGAGGCGCTGATCCCTTCGGCCAAGGAACGGCCTGCCTATCGCGTAGAGGTCGAGACCGCGCACGAGACCTATTCCACCATCGACCCTTATGCGTTCGGGCCGGCGCTCGGCCCGCTAGACGACTATCTCGTCCGCGAAGGCACCCACCGCCAGCTCTATCGCCGGCTCGGCGCCCAGCTCATCAAGCACGAAGGCGTCGACGGCGTGCTGTTCGCAGTCTGGGCGCCCAATGCGTCGCGCGTGTCCGTCGTCGGCTCTTTCAATCAATGGGACGGTCGGCGCTCACAGATGCGCCGCCGGTTCGACAGCGGCCTGTGGGAGATTTTCGTCCCGGAGCTTAAGGCCGGCGCGATCTACAAGTTCGAGCTCCTTGGCCCGAACGGGGCGCTGTTGCCGCTCAAGGCCGACCCGTTCGGTTTCGAAGCGGAGCTTAGGCCGCTGTCGGCCTCCGTCGTCGCGCACAGCGACGACTTCACCTGGACCGACGGCGAATATATGGCCAAGCGGCGCGAGGGCGAGCCGCGCCGGAAGCCGATGTCGATCTACGAAGTCCATCTCGGATCGTGGCGGCGTGGCGAAGGCGGACGCTTTCTCACCTACGACGAACTGGCCGATCAGCTCATCCCGTACGCGACGGACATGGGCTACACCCATATTGAGCTTCTGCCGATCAGCGAGCACCCGCTGGACGAATCCTGGGGCTACCAGCCGGTCGGGCTGTTCGCGCCGACCCGCCGCTACGGCGAGCCGGCGGGATTCGCCCGTTTTGTCGACCGCGCCCACGGCGCAGGCCTCGGCGTGATCCTCGATTGGGTCCCGGCGCATTTCCCGACCGACCAACAGGGCCTAGCGCATTTCGACGGCACCGCGCTTTATGAGCACGCCGATCCGCGCAAGGGCTTCCATCCCGACTGGAACACGGCGATCTACAATTTCGGGCGCACCGAGGTCGCCAACTTCCTCTACTGCAACGCTCTCTACTGGGTCGACCGCTTCCACATCGACGGGCTGCGCGTCGACGCGGTCGCCTCGATGCTCTACCTCGATTATTCCCGGCGCGAGGGCGAATGGCTGCCCAACGCCGACGGCAGCAGGGAGAACCGCGAAGCGATCGCCTTCCTCAGGCGCGCGAATGAACTCGTTTACGGCGGCTTTCCCGGCGCAGTGACCATCGCCGAGGAATCGACCGCCTTTCCCGGCGTGTCGCGGCCGACCGACCACGGCGGCCTCGGCTTCGGCTTCAAGTGGAACATGGGTTGGATGCACGACACGCTCGAATATATGTCGAGCGATCCGATCTATCGCCGCTGGAGCCACGACAAGATGACCTTCGGCCTTCTCTACGCCTTCAGCGAGAACTTCGTACTGCCGATTTCGCACGACGAGGTCGTACACGGCAAAGGGTCGGTCGTCGGCAAGATGCCGGGCGACGAATGGCGCCGGTTCGCCAACGCGCGCGCCTTCTATGGCTTCATGTGGGGCCACCCGGGCAAGAAGCTCTTATTCATGGGTCAGGAGTTCGGCCAAACGAGCGAATGGAACGCTTCGGAATCGCTGCCCTGGTGGCTGCTCGAACATTGGCCGCATCAGGGCGTCCAGGCGCTGATCCGCGACCTCAACCGGCTCTATCACGAGACGCCCGCCCTGTATGCGCGCGACTGTGAGCCCGAGGGGTTCCGCTGGATTGTCGTCAACGACGACACCCAGTCGGTGCTCGCCTTTCTCCGACGCGGCGCGCAGAACGATCCCCCGGTCGCGGTCGTCTGCAACTTCACGCCGGAGCCGCGCATGAACTATCGCCTCGGCCTTCCCTATCAGGGATTCTGGCGCGAGGCGCTCAACAGCGACGCCGGTCCCTATGGCGGCTCGAACATGGGCAATTTCGGCGGCGTCACCGCCGATGCGCGCCCCTCGCACGGCTTCCCGGCCTCGGCGACGTTGACATTGCCGCCGCTGGCGACGCTGTTCCTGGTTTTCAGTCCACCCGCCGCCGAGAGTGCCGCGTCGTGACAAGGGAGGTCGCCATGCCCAAGACCGAGACGGCCAAGGAGCTCGGCGTTACGCCACCCTATGCGCGCCACGCCATGGCCTATGTGCTCGCCGGCGGGCGAGGCAGCCGGCTACTCGAGCTGACCGACCGGCGCGCCAAACCCGCGGTCTATTTCGGCGGCAAATCGCGCATCATCGACTTCGCGCTGTCGAACGCGCTCAACTCCGGCATCCGGCGCATCGCGGTCGCGACCCAGTACAAGGCCCACAGTCTGATCCGCCACCTTCAACGCGGCTGGAACTTCTTCCGTCCGGAGCGGAACGAGAGTTTCGACGTCCTACCCGCGTCGCAGCGCGTTTCGGAGACGATGTGGTACCTCGGGACGGCGGACGCGGTGTTTCAGAACATCGACATCATCGAGAGCTATCGTCCTTTGTTCATGGTGCTGCTCGCCGGCGACCACATCTACAAGATGGACTACGAGAAGATGCTGCAGCAGCACGTCGACACCGGCGCCGACGTCACCGTCGGCTGTCTCGAGGCGTCGCTTGAGGAAGCCAAAGGCTTCGGCGTCATGCATGTCGACGAAAAGAACACGATCATCAAGTTCCTCGAGAAGCCGAAGAACCCGCCGCCGATGCCGGGGAAGCCGGACGTCGCGCTGTGCAGCATGGGCATCTACGTCTTCGAGACCTCGTTCCTGATCGATCTCCTCAAGCGCGACGCGGCGGACTCGAGTTCGAGCCATGATTTCGGCAAGGACATCATTCCCTACATCGTCAAGAACGGCAAAGCGGTCGCGCATCATTTCTCGCAGTCCTGCGTTACCTCGAGCGAGGAGGCGAAGCCCTATTGGCGCGACGTCGGGACCGTCGACGCCTACTGGGCGGCCAACGTCGACTTGACCGACGTCGTCCCCGATCTCGACCTCTACGACCGCGGCTGGCCGATCTGGACCTATGGCGAGATCACTCCGCCTGCGAAATTCGTCCATGACGTCGACGGCCGCCGGGGCCTCGCGGTCTCCTCGCTCTTGTCGGGCGGCTGCATCGTCTCCGGGGCCTCGCTCAGCCGGTCGCTGGTCTTCACCGGCGTGCACGTCCATTCCTACACGACCGTGCACGAGACGGTGGTGTTGCCTTACGTCAACATCGGGCGCAACGTGCGGCTCGCCAAGGCCGTGATCGACAGCGAAGTGCGCATTCCCGACGGCCTCGTCGTCGGCGAGGATCCCGACCTCGACGCCAAACGGTTCCGTCGCACCGAAAGCGGCGTCACCCTCATCACCCAGCCGATGATCGACAAGCTCGCGCAATGAGCGAGCCGAAAGTCCTCTCCGTCGCCTCGGAGATCTTTCCGCTCGTCAAGACCGGGGGGCTCGCCGACGTGACCGGCGCGCTGCCCGGCGCGCTCGCTCGCGAAGGCGTCGAGATGCGAACTCTCGTCCCTGCCTATCCGCCGGTCGCCGCCAAGCTCGCCGAGGCTTCGATTGCGCACGTATACGCCGATCTGTTCGGCGGACCGGCGCGCGTGCTCGCTGGCAAGGCGGCCGGGCTCGATCTGTTCGCGCTCGACGCCCCGCATCTGTTCGACCGCCCGGGCAACCCGTATCTCGGCCCCAACGGACTCGACTGGCCGGACAATGCGCGCCGGTTCGCGGCGCTGGCGCGGGTCGGGGCCGACATTGGCCTCGGCGCAATCAACGCCTTCCGCCCCGACGTGGTCCATGCGCACGACTGGCAGGCCGCGCTCGCTCCCGCCTATCTGCACTACGCGGGCGGATCGCGTCCGGGCACGGCGATCACCATCCACAACATTGCCTTCCAGGGGCATTATCCGGCCTCGATCTTCGGCGAACTGGGCTTGCCCGCAGGCGCGATGACGATCGACGGGGTCGAGTATTTCGGTGGCGTCGGCTACCTTAAGGCCGGCCTCCTGCTGTCTGACCGCATCACCACCGTTTCGCCGACCTATGCGCGGGAGATCATGACGCCCGAGTTCGGCATGGCGCTCGACGGGCTTTTGCGCACCCGCGCCGCCGACGTCTCGGGCATCGTCAACGGCATCGACGACACGGTGTGGAATCCGGCCACCGACGCGGCGCTGGCGCAACACTATAGCGCGCTGAGGATCGACATGCGGGCGCGCAACAAGAGCACGGTCCAGAACCGGATGGGCCTGGCGGCGGGACTGAACCGGCCGCTGTTCGGCGTCATCTCGCGCCTCTCGGATCAGAAGGGCCTCGACCTGTTGCTGGAAGCCCTCCCGGACCTGATCGCCAAGGGCGGCCAACTCGCCCTGCTAGGCTCGGGCGACCGGGCGCTCGAAGCGGGCTTCGCCGCTGCGGCGGCGGCGCGGCCGGACGCGGTCGGCTGCGTCATCGGCTATGACGAGAGGCTTGCCCATCTTTTCCAGGCCGGGGCCGATTTCATCGTCGTGCCGTCCCGGTTCGAGCCGTGCGGCCTGACCCAGCTGTGCGCGCTACGCTATGGCGCCATTCCGGTCGTCGCCCATGTCGGCGGCCTCGCGGACACCGTGATCGACGCTAACCAGGCCGCAACGGCGGCGGGCGTCGCTACCGGCGTCCAGTTCTACCCACCCTCGGTCGAGGCGCTCACCTACGCGCTCGACCGCGCGCTTGCGATCAGCCGCGAGCCGGCGGTCTCCCGGCGGCTCAAGCTCAACGGCATGCGGTCTGACGTCTCCTGGCGCGGTCCGGCGCAACGCTATGCTGCGCTCTATCGCAGCATCGCCAGGACGCCCGAATGACGAAGCCGCCGCAGGACCTCGGCGTCGCGGTCACCGCGAGCGGCCTCGAAGCCGCGCTCGTTCTGCCCAACGCCGAGAGCGCGCAGCTCTGCCTCTACGACGGCGACCGCGAGATCCTGCGCGCGCCGATGGCCCGCGACGCTGAAGGCGTACTGCGCGGCCTTGCGCCCGGCTTCGCCGCCGGCGCCCACTATGGCTTTCGCGTCGCCGGCCCTTACGATCCGCCGCGCGGCGCCCGCTTCGACGCCTCGAAGCTGCTGGCCGACCCTTACGGCTGGCGGTTCGACCGGCCCTTCCGCCTTCACCCCTCGATGTTCGCGTTCGGCGAGGACAGCGGTCCGTTCATGCCCAAGGCGATCGCCGGCGCGCCGCCGTCCGGCGAGCCCGGATTCAAACGCGTCGCTGCCGACCAGCTCGTCATCTACGAGCTCAACCTGCGCGGCTTTTCCCGCCTCAATCCGGCGATCCGCGAGGCCGAACGCGGGACCTTCGCCGGGCTGGCCCATCCGGCGTCGATCGCCCATCTTTCGGCGCTCAGCGTCACTGCGGTCGAAATCATGCCGGCCGACGTCTTTGTTGACGAGCGCCACCTGCCGCCGTTGGGCCTGTCGAACGCCTGGGGCTACAACGACGTCGTGTTCGGCGCCCCCGATCCGCGCCTGGCGCCGGGCGGCTGGCCGGACGTGCGCGCGGCGACCGACGCCCTGCACGCCGCGGGCATGGAGGCGATCCTCGACGTCGTCTTCAACCATGACGGCGAGAGCGACCAGTTCGGGCCGACGCTCTCGTTCCGCGGCCTCGACAACGCAGCCTTCTTTCGGCTCGATCCGCACGATCCGGCGACCTACATCAATGATTGCGGCACCGGCAATTGCCTCGCGCTCGACCGTCCACTGGTGATCGACATGGCGATCGGCGCGCTTAAGCGCTGGATGGTCCATGGCGGCTTCGACGGCTTTCGCTTCGATCTCGCCGCCGCGCTCGGGCGCCGCGCCGACGGCTTCGATCCGAAGGCTCCGTTCTTCGAGGCGCTCGACGCCGACCCGATCCTGGCCAGGGGGCGCCTCATCGCCGAGCCCTGGGACGTCGGCCCGGGCGGATACCAGCTCGGCCGGTTCGGTCCCGAATTCGCCGAATGGAACGACCGCTTCCGCGACGCCGCGCGCCGCTTCTGGCGCGGCGACCCGGGGCTGCGCGGCGAGATCGCCACCCGAATGGCGGGCTCCCGCGACGTGTTCGCGCAAGCCGCGGCGCCGTCGAAGAGCGTCAATTTCGTCGTCGCCCACGACGGCTTCACTCTGCGCGACCTCGTCTCCTACGCGCACAAGCACAACGAGGCCAACGGCGAGAACAATCGCGACGGCACGGACAACAACCTGAGCTGGAGCCACGGCGTCGAAGGCCCCAGCGACGATCCCGCGGTGGTCGAAGCGCGGGCGCGCGACGAGCGCAACCTCATGACCCTGCTGCTCGCCTCCCGCGGCTCGCCGATGCTCTCGATGGGCATGGAGCTCGGCTTCAGCCAGCACGGCAACAACAACGCCTATGCCCAGGACAACGCGACCAGCGCGATCGACTGGCGCGCCGCCGACGCTTCACTCGCCGCCTTCGCCGCGAGGCTCATCAAGGCGCGCCGCGCCAACCCGGCGCTGTCGCGCGACGCGTTCCTGACCGGATCGCCGTTCGACGCTTCGGGCCTCGCCGACGTCGAATGGCGCGACGCGGACGGCCCGCTGACCGAGGCCGGCTGGAACGATCCGGCGGGCGCGGTGCTAATCGCGGTGTTCGCCGCTTCCGAGAGCGACGGCGATGACCGGGCGGCGGTGGCGATGAACCGCTCCGATACAGACACGGAAATCCGCCTGCCGGCGCCTCGCGCCGGCATGGCGTGGAGCGTGCTCGCCGACACCCATGATCCGCAGGCGCCCGAGCACAGGCTCGCCCTCGCCGACCAGGCGCGGCTTCGCCCCCGCTCCTCGCTCATTCTCAAGGAGGCGCGGACTGCGAGCGGCGCCGCAGGCTCCGGCGCGCCCCGCGCGGAGACGATCGACACGCTCGCCGGCGCGGCCGGAATCGCCGGCGAATGGTTCGATGTTCAGGGCAAGCGCACCATCGTCACGCCGGAAACCAAGATCGCGCTTCTCGCCGCGCTCGGTCTCGAGGTCGGCAGCGAGGCGCAGGCGCGCGAGAGCCTCGCCCGCCTCGTCGACGAGACGCGCCGGCGCCTGCCGTTCTCGCTCGTGCTTCGCTCCGGCGAGCCGGCGGTCGCGCCGCTGCGCGACCTCGCCGGCGCAGCCGACGCGCGAATCGTACGCGAGGACGGCTCCCTCGCCGAATGGCGGGTCGCGGCTGGCGACGCCGCGAGCCGCGCGCAGCCCGACGGACGCTCGGTCGCCGAGCGTGCAATTCCCCTGCCCGCGCTTCCGGTCGGCCGCTACCGGCTGACCGTGGACGGCGTCGAATGCGCGCTTACGGTCGCCCCGCCGGCGGCTTACGAGGCCAGCGCGACGGCGCGGAAACGGTTCGGCGTCGCCGCCCAGATCTACGCGCTGCGCGGGGCAGCGGCGAACGGCGGCGATCAGGGGATCGGCGACTTCTCGACGCTCGCGCTGGCCGGCGAAAAAGCCGGGGCCGCCGGGGCGGCCTATCTCGGCGTGAGCCCCCTGCACATGCTGTTCCCCGGCGACCGCGAGCGCGCCAGCCCCTATTATCCGTCCGACCGGCGCTTCCTCGATCCGATCCTGATCGACGCGCTCGACGACGCCGGACTGCCGCGCGACGAGGCGGCCGACGCCGCGCTGGCTGGGCTTGCGCCCGCGTTCGCCGCGGCGGCGGCGACCCGATCGGTCGACTACGCGGCCGTCTGGCGCGCGAAGCGGACTGCGCTCGAAGCGAAATGCGCGGCCTTTACGCGCGCCCGCGCCGCACGGCCGAACGATCCGCTGATCGCCGACTATCATGCCTTCGCAAGATCGGGCGGCGAGGCGTTGCGGCGGTTCGCGGCGTTCCAGGCGACAGCCGACAGCGAGGCCGGCGAGGACTGGCGCCGCTGGCCGCAGGACCTGCGCGACGGTGAGGCGAAGGCCATCGACGAGGCGATCGCGCGCGGCCGCCCCCGCTTCGAATTCGCGCTCTTTTGCCAATGGCTCGCCGACCGCCAGCTCTCCCGCGCGGCCGCGCGAGCCGGCGCGAAGGGACTCGAGATCGGCTTCTATCGCGACCTCGCCGTCGGCTCAGCGCCCGACGGGGCGGAGGCGTGGGCGCACGCCCCGATCCTTGCGCGCGGCGTCACTATCGGCGCCCCGCCCGATCCGTTTTCGGTTCAGGGGCAGAACTGGAGCCTGCCGGCGCCCAATCCGCTCGCCGGCGCGCGCGAGGGCTGGGCCTCGCTGAGCGCCCTCTATCGCGCCAACATGCGCCACGCCGGCATGCTGCGCATCGACCACGCGATGGGCCTGCGCCGGCTCTTCCTGATCCCCGAGGGCGCGAAGCCGGCGGACGGCGCCTATCTTTCCTATCCGCTCGACGACCTCGTCGGCCATATCGCGCTCGAAAGCGAGCGAGCGCGCTGCATGGTGGTCGGCGAGGACCTCGGCACCGTGCCGGAGGGGTTCCGTGACCGGATGACGCGCGCCAATATTGCCGGCATGCGGGTTTTGTGGTTCGAGCGCGACGGCGCGACGGTGCGGCCGCCGCAATCCTATCCCGCCCTTTCGGTCGCCTGCGTCGCCACCCACGACCTGGCGACGCTCGCCGGCTGGTGGCGGGGAACGGACATCGCTGAACGGCTCTCGCTCGGGCTCCTCAGCCTAGCCCGCGCCGGCGACGAGATCGCCCGGCGGCGCGAGGAGAAACGTGGCCTAATCGCCGCCCTCGTCGGGGCTGGCCTGATCGGAACCGGCTCGAACGAGGACGAGCCGCTGACCGACGCAGTCGCAGCCGCCGTCCACGCGCTGGTTGGAAGCGCGGGCTCGATCCTGGCCCACGCCCAGTTCGACGATCTGGTCGGCGAGGCGGTCCAGACGAACCTGCCCGGCACCGACCGCGAGCGGCCCAACTGGCGCCTGAAATCGCCGCTCGACGTCGCTTCCGCCTTCGCCGACCCTCGCGCCCAGGCGATCCTTGCGGCTCTGGCCAAGGGGCGGACATGAGGACGCAAGATCAACCCACGACGGACCAGCCGGATCGTGCTTGGTCCGAGGACATAAGGCTTTGGACCCACCCGCTCCCCCAGAGTGCGAAAACGCGCGACGCACCTCTAATGCCGGAGCTTGACTGGGCGTTTCCTTCGTCTACCCGATAACATCCTTGTCGCAAGCTTGGAGGGATGATGGGGGACGTATCGGGAGCTATGATAACCGCCGTATCAGGGTTTAGCGGAGTAGTCGTCGGCTCGCTGATCAGGGGTGCAAGCGAGTTTGCTCGGACGGCGCATAGCGGCTGATAAGGGCCTCGCAAAAGATCGGTTCGATTTTGAGAAGGAACTCGCCGAAAGGAAGTTCAGCTACGACCGCGACCTCGCCGAACGAAAGTTCGCTCAAGAACGGGAACAGCTTGTTTACAGGCGTAGGTTCGAACTTGCCGAGGGTCTACTTGCGGACGCGTATCGTTTCCGAGACCTCATTCGTGGAGCACGGAACAGCGGGTCCTTCGGCGGGGAAGGGCAGACAAGAAAGTCGGTGGAAGGGGAACTGAACAAAGTAAGCAGACGAGAGACATGTATTACATCCTGGTAGAACGCATCCAGAGGAATAGCGAATTCCTTGGAGCGTTTTTTGCCAAGCAATTGGTGCAGAGGCGCAATTCGGTTTAGAAGCAAAGGAAAGCTTTGATTTGCTCACCGGCGCGCTAAACAAGGTCTATATAGCCTCCGGAATGCTGAGCACGATGGTCGATCACCCTAGCCTTAATGATGAGCAGGTCAAGGATGAGCTGCTCAATGATCTATGGTTCCGACGGGCTCGGGCCTTCGGCAAGGAGGACAATGTGGATATGCAGATTGAAAGAGCCGTCACGAATCTTAAAGCTATTTGTCGTCCGATTTTCGAAACAAATTTCGCATGAATTGGCTGGCCCGACCCGGCACATCGAGGAAACCCTGCCCCACCCTTCGTGCGGCTACCGGTTTGAGCCTTCTCGTCGGGCACATGTTGGCCGCTTTTGACCGGTCGATAGCGACGATCTAGAACCTGCGCCCACGCAGTACCTCGGCACGGGATTCGCTTGATGAGTTTGCCCTTCCTCGATCTCGACGCACTGAGGACGGCGCCGCTGACGCGGGAGCCGTTCGAGTTCTTCGTCGTTCCGGGCTTTGTCCGCGCCGAGGCGCGAGCGAAGATCAACGCCGACTATCCGAAGATCACCGAGGGCGGCAGCTTTCCGGTCGCCCAGCTTTCCTACGGGCCCGCGTTCGGCGAGTTCCTCGCCGAACTCGAGAGCGACGAATTCCGCGAGGCGTTCGAGGAGAAGTTCGGCCTCGACCTCGCCGGCCGGCCGACCACGGTCACGGTGCGCGGCCAGTGCAGCCCGAAGGACGGGCGCATCCATACCGACACCCAGAGCAAGATCATCACCATCCTGATTTACATGAACCCCGACTGGGAGAATTCCGGCGGCCGGCTGCGCCTCCTGAAGTCGGGCGACAACCTCGATGACATGATCATTGAGGTTCCCCCGGTTGAGGGGACGCTGCTGGCGTTCAAGCGGGCCGATAATTCCTGGCACGGCCACAAGCCGTTCGCCGGCGAGCGGCGGGTGATCCAGTTCAACTGGGTCACCTCCGAAGGCGACCGCAAGCTGGCGATGCTGCGCCACCACGTTTCGGCGCCTTTCAAGCGCCTGATGGCCGCGGTCAGGCCGGGAGCGCATTAGCGGCCCCCGTGACGCGATTGTAGATGAGGTCGTTGACCGCGTCGCCAGACGTCCGTCTTGCGGACGCGGCTCAGACCGCGTCGCGCATTTCACCCACCTCGTCCCGAGGAGCGCCGAAGGCGCCTCCCGAAGGACGATCCAGTTATGACTGCGGGATTACGGCGACAGGGGATTGCCGCAACAGTTTGCAAAATTCGCGATCTGGGCTCCGGAAAAATGACGGCTCGTGGAGGCTTCAGTTGCGGTACTCGAGAGGATTTGGCGATTTAGTACAGCGTCACCACAATTCCCGTGCGCGAGCTTCTTTGCGAATCCTATCGGACTGAGTTGATGCGCCCCGACGCCCAAGGCTTGTCTGCAACATCTTTGACCTCTAAACGGCCGTCCTTCTTTATTTGAATTTCGCCCATCAGGTCGCCTCTGCGTGAGCGAATTTCCCAGTGCCCAAACCCGTTGTCCTCTGCTTGGCCAATCCGAAGGCCTTCCGAGTCGTAAATGTCCGCCGTGCCGTCCAGATTGTCATGGATCGTAAATGTCTCGCCATAGAGACCGGTCGAAAACGACCCGTTGAGACTCTGCGCGTCTGCCGCAGCCGCCAGCAATGATGCGGCGACGAACGAAATCAGCTGGATTCGCTGCATTGATGCGCTCCTGAACCAATTCGGTAAGCATAGCACGGAGACTTGGGATGGCGCGAGCGCATAAGAGCCAGAAACCCACGAGAACCTCGCTGACCTGTGAGGCGAGAGCGCACGCGATAAAGCGGTGACAGTAAAGCGGCGAAAGATTACTAAATTCACGATTTTCCTCAGTTTCCAGGCGTTAGGATACCGCCTCCAGTGGATTCAATCATTTAGTATAGTGATCCGGTTCCGGTCACGGTAATTCCTGCGCCGGGACGAACAAATGCTTGACTCGCCCCCGCAAGCGCGGCAATGTTCATGTTATGTTCCTCCTGACGGGCCCCCTCGAGACGTTTCTGTCTCGCGTGGGGCGGGCCAACGACGCGAAGGGAGCTTGAGAGCGCAGGCGAAACCAATCTACGGCGACGAGCCCGCCCATGGTCGAATCGACAAACTGGCGAAATTGACAGAAAAGGACACTCAACCCGTTGAAATCAAAGGATCGCGACAAATCCGGGCGCCCCTGTGGGTCAACGGCCGCGCGTCTTCCACAGTTGTTGATAGACTGCGCCGATTTCGTCCGCCTCGCGGTCGCGGCTGAACAGGCGCAGCACCTTCTGCCGGGCGCGCGCGCCCATCGCCTCGATACGGGCGGGGTCGAGCATCAACGGCTCGATCGCCGCCGCGAGCGCGTCGGCGTCGCCGACCGGCGCGAGAACGCCGTCCTCGCCGTCAGCGATCACCATCTCCGCCGCGCCGGCGCGGGTGGCGACGACCGCATCGCCCGCCGCCATCGCCTCGAGGATGGTCAGCCCGAAGCCCTCGACGCGCGAGGCGAAGACATAGATCGAGACCCGCTTGTACCAGAGCGGCACCTCCTCGGCCGGCAGTTCGCCGAGGAAGACGACGCGCCCTTCGAGGCCGGCGGCGGCGACATCCTGTTTGAGGCCCTCGAGGTACGGCCGGTTGTCCACGGTGGTGCGCCCGATCACCACCGCGGTGAAATCCGGGTGGCGCGGCAGGAGGCGGCGCATCGCCTCCACGAATAAGTCGGCGCCCTTCTGCCGGCGCACGCGGCCGAAGATGCCGATGCCGTATTTCCCAGGCAGACCCGCCTCGGCGAAGGCGGCGCGCCGGTCGGCGGGGGGAGTATAGAGTTCGACGTCGATGCCGTGATGGATCACGGTCGCCGGGCGGGCGAGATATTGCGCCGCCATTTCGCTGGTCGCGATCACCGCGTCCATCCGGGCGATCAGGAAATTGGTCAGCCAAGTTTTCGGCCGCTGGGAGGCTGAGTTGAAAATCAGCGCAAAGCCATAGCCGAGTAGATTCAGGACAAGACCGGCGATCATCTCGATGTTCCGGCGCGCGTGCCAGATGCGGACCTTGCCGTGGGCCGGGGCACTGAAACGCAGCCGCGCAAGATCGCCGAGGCTCAAGCCGGGGATCCCGTCCGGGCGGTCGGGCCCGAGCCAAGCCGCGCGCCACCGCTTCGCGATCAGGGGCGCGATGGTCCGGTTCACCGCCGTGCCCCCCGAATAGCGCCAATTCAGATTGGGAATGATGACTTCAAGCGCGCCAAGGGACTCGTCATCGAAATCCCCGCTCATTCGGCCTCGCGCGATTCGACGCGCCGCGCCGAATAGAGCTGACGGTGGATGGCTTCGGTCATCAGCGAGTACATGGCGCCGGTCGCGGCGTGGATGAAACCCGCCCAGCCGCACAGGAAAAACCGGTTGAGGAGGAAGATGCGCAGGAAATAGATCGGCGGATTAAACACGAGCTTGAAGTTCGACGGCTTCCGCCCCTGCAGAATCCGTTGCTCGGCCTTGAGCCGCGCGTAGACGATCTCCTTCTTCATCTGCTCGTTGAGCGGCAGCGACCGCTCGTGGCGCAGCAGTCCCTGGCGGGCGATCGGCGTCTCGCCCTCGTCCGCCACCAGCCCCTCGTGGACGATGAGGGACGGGTCGAACCGGGCCCGACCGCGCCGAACCAGGCGCAGGATGTGCTCGGGCCGGGTCCATTGGCTCACCGGCTCCGATTGCCCGTACAGGGTGAGCGAGCGGCGCACCTTCCAGCCGGATACCGAGTCTCCGGCGGCCATCAGCCGCGGCAGCGAGGCCCTTAGCTCGCCGTCCAGCCATTCGTCGGCGTCGACGCTGAACACCCACGGCTCCTTCGCCTCATCGAGGGCGAACTGCTTCTGCAGGGCGTAGCCGAGCCACGGCTGACGGATGAGCCGAACCGGCAGGCCGCGCCGCGCGAACTCGCCGACGATCTCGACCGTGCCGTCGGTCGAGCCGGAGTCGACGACGATGATCTCCGCGAAGCCGGTTAGGCTTTGCAGGCACTTGCCGATGCAGGCCGCCTCGTTGAGGCAGATCACGATCGCGCTCACGGCGAGCGCAGGCGGAGCCGGCGGATTGTGCGGCGAGGTCGGAGAAAGCGTCGCCGGATGGGTCAGATCCATGGTCTCGCCGTCCTGGCGGCGCCGGGCGTCCGCCGCCCGCCCGTTTGCTCGCGATCGGCGGCCCCCATCGCCATCGTCCGATATCTGGGCCATTTGCCGAATCCTGGCAACCCCGCAAGCTCGGCGGGGTTGGGGGCTTCACGCTTGCGTGCCAGCGCCGGCCCCACCATATCGTTCGGCATGGCCGATCCTCTCGACTTCCCCAACCCCTCCTTCATCCTCGATTCCGACAGCCCCGGCCAGGGTCCGGGCGCCGTTGCCGCTCCCAATGACGCTGCGATCCTCGACGATTACTCCCGCGTCGTCACCGGCGTGGTCGACCGGGTCGGCCCGAGCGTGGTGCGTATCGACGTGCGTAAAAATGGCCGCAGCGCCGGCTCGGGCTCGGGCGTGATCATTTCGTCGGATGGGCTCGCGCTGACCAACAGCCACGTCGTCCAGGGCGCGCGGCTGGTCAATCTGACCACGCTCGAAGGCCGCGAATTGCAAGCGCGAGTCCTCGGCGACGATCCCGACACCGATCTCGCCCTCCTCAGGGTCGAGGCCGACGTGTCGCTGCCGGCGGCGCGGCTTGGTGACAGCTCGAAGCTCAAGCGCGGCGAGATCGCCATCGCCATCGGCAATCCGCTCGGGTTCGACGCCACGGTCACCACCGGCGTCGTCTCGGCGCTCGGTCGCTCGCTGCAATCGCGCACCGGCCGGATGATCGAGGACGTCGTCCAGACCGACGCGCCTCTCAATCCGGGCAATTCGGGAGGCCCTCTCGTCTCGTCCGCGGGCGAGGTGATCGGCATCAACACCGCCGTCATCATGGGAGCGCAGGGCATCTGTTTCGCGGTCGCCTCCAATACCGCGAGCTTCGTCGCCGGCGAGATCGCCCGCCATGGTCGCGTGAGGCGCGCCTATATCGGCGTCGGCGCCGCGACAACCGCCATCCCGCGGCGCATTGCGCTCAGACTCGGCATCGAGCAGGCGACCGGCGCGCGCCTTCTCACCGTAGATCAGGCGGGGCCAGCGGCCCAAGCCGGCTTGTTGTCGGGCGACCTTATCATCGCGCTCGACGGCAAGGCGGTGAGCAGCGTCGGCGAACTGTTGCGGGCGCTCGATGCGGACAAGATCGACCGCACCGTCAGCGTCGACTTCCTGCGCCGCTCGGAGCAGCAAAGGGTGTGGATCGGGCCGGTCGAGCGCAAGGCCGCGTGATCGACTCCGTCGTTGCGAGCGAAGCGAAGCAATCCGGAGAGCGATGGGCGATACGATGTCTGGATTGCGTCCTCGCTGACGCTCGTCGCAATGACGAGAAAAGCTAGCGAGTGACGAGAAGAACTAGCGAGTTTCCCCCTCCTTCAGCTTGACCAACGGGCCGGGAAACGCCCGTTCCGCCTCGTCCTCGAGCGCCTGCTCGTGATAGCGGATGAAGCGCGCGGCGGCGATCGAGCCGATCACCGCCGCGACCAACGCCGCGAGCGCGACCGGCCGGGCATATTGCTCGAACGCGCGCCCAAGCCAGAAGCCGCCGAGGCCGAAAATCGTCGCCCATACGATTCCGCCCGCCGCGTTGAAGAAAAAGAACTCCTCCCAGCTGTAGCGATTCACGCCGGCGAGAAAGGCGGCGAACGCGCGCAGAACGGCGACGAAGCGGCCGAAGAACACGACCTTGCCGCCGTGTTTCAAGAACAGATACTGGCCGAGCTTCAGCCGCCGCTCGTCGAGATGGATGTAACGCCCATATCGATACGCGAGCGGAAAACCGAACTCCCGTCCGACCCAATAGCCGCAATTATCGCCGATGATCGCGCCGGCCGCCGCAGCGCCGATCACGCCGTAAATCTTGAGCGTTCCGTGACCGGCCAGGATCGCGGCGGTGACCAGCACCGTTTCGCCGGGCATCGGGATGCCGGCGCTTTCCATTGCGACGATGAGAAAAATCGCGAAATAGCCGTAGGTCGCGATCGCCCCGTGCAGATGCTGCGCAAGGTCCATTTCAAGGCAGCGCCTTGGCTCCGGTCAAGCGCCGGGCGTTAGCGCGCGCCTTCCTCCGCGCAGGCGCGGCGGCAGCGTCCGCGATCGATGTCAATCCCGCCGACACGTCGTTGGGAGTGCGGACGCCGCCGAGCGCGGCCTTTATGAAGAACGCGCCCCAAGCTGCTTGAGCAGCCCATGCGCCCTCGATGGCCGCCTCGACCTTCTCCTGCACCATGAGTTGCGCCTCGCGAGCCTTCGCCCCTCGCCCTCCGCCTGGGGCGAGCAGGCCCTGGGTCCGAGCGGCGATGGTCAGCGCAGCGTCAATCCCGGCCTGAGCGTTGGCTTTGGCGATGGCGAGAGAGCGCTTCGTCAGACGTCGCGACACGATGAGGACCCCAGATTGTGCTAAGGCCGCGGGACCAGCCCGGGCGCACAAACATGGGGGAAGATTGGCGCTCCGGCAAGTCCCGGCGATTCCATCTGGATCGTGGCTCGCGTCTTGACAAGCGCCAGCCCAGGGGACTGCTTTCCGGGCGCCAATCATTCTCGTTCATGACGGAGCTTGAGATGAAAAGCGCGCCTTCCATTCTCGCCGCCCTCGCCGCGCTGATGGGCGCGGCAGGCGGCGCGCTAGCGGCCGCGGGCGTCCATGCGAACGGGGGCGAACTCGCATTGAGGGGCGGGGAGTTCCTGATCCTGCACGCCTGCGCGGCGCTGGCGATCGCCGCCTACGCCGGTCTCCCGACGGCACCGGCGCGCGCGCTGGTCATCGTCGGTTTCGTGATGGAGGCGGGCGCAACGCTGTTTGCCGCAGAACTCGCGGCGCACGCATTCACCGGCGAGCGCATTTTTCCTTTCGCCGCTCCGATCGGCGGTTCGACGATGATACTGTCGTGGCTTGCGCTTGCGATCGTATTCGCCGCGGCGGCGCAGCGCGAGCGGTAAGAACGGGCGCCCGACTCATCGCGATCGGACGGCGAGGATCGCGCGCCGGGCGGTCCCTCTTCCCGCCCCCCGGCAAGGGCGTTTGTCGCGCCGAGCCGCCGCGCTTTTCCCGGTAGGCGGTTTCTGCTAGACTTGAGCCAATCCATGGAAGCTGCAGGAGGATCCCGATGCAGGCCATCGACCGCAGCCAAAGGCTTTCCTGTTCGCACGGCGCTTTGCTCGCCGGAGCCGCCGTCCTCGCCGCTCTCGTATTTGCCGCCCCGGGCGAGGCGTTCGCCGCCTGCGGCGGCGGGACGACCAGGTCCACGGGCGCGAAACCCCCGTCGGCCGGCACGGGAGGAACCCATTCCGGCTCGACCCCATCCGC
>Ga0335076_10000805_pt1 | contig 29608 bp, 25 predicted proteins | sample Lox_Sample_25_FD_206717 | JGI IMG/M metagenome (GOLD analysis project Ga0335076, IMG submission 206717) | Soil microbial communities from Loxahatchee National Wildlife Refuge, Florida, United States - Lox_Sample_2.5 | ecosystem: Environmental > Terrestrial > Soil > Wetlands | place: USA... | reverse complement strand
GGCGAACACCACGTTCTTGGCACGCCCTGCGATGCGAAAGACGCTGTCGCGCCCCGCCTTGGGGTCGTGGAAGGGGAAGTCCCACAAGTCGCCCTTGACCTCGAAGTTGGCGCTGGTCACGGCGCCCCCGAGCACGGCGCGCTGTACGTAGTCGCGCGCCGCGTGCGGCAATCCGAGCGGCAGATAGCGCGCCACGCTGGCCGCACGACCGTCGGCCAACTTGCCGCGCAGCTCGAGCACGCCGGGCAAGCGGCCGCCGCGCCCGAGGCCGCTGCCGGCGCCGGTGTGCCAGTTCAGCGTCAGCTCGCCGTGGGCGTCGTCGTTCTCGAAGCGTGCATCCTTGACGCGCAGGTCGATCGAGCGCCCCTGCGGCTGCGGCGCACCGATGCGCCAGGCCAGTTGGGCATCGAAGCGTCGCAGCGGCACCAGCGCCTTCTCGAACACACCGGGAAACTCCATCGCCCCGTCGGCGATCGACAGCCGTGCGTCGCCACCCAGCTCGCTGGCCTGCACGTCGATGTCGGCGTTGAGCCAGCCGGGGCGGCCGACGCCTTCGGCCACCGGGCCGGCCGCCATCGACAGCCCCTTGACGCGGGCGTTCACCTGATACTGGCGCGGCGCGTCGAGCGGGCCATCCCAGCGCACGGCCAGGTCTCGCACCGTGCCGCGCGGGGCCAGTTCGGCCAAGCCTTTGCGCACCGCATCGCCCAACGGCACCCGGGCCGCGATGCTCGCCATCGCGGCCAGATCGAGCCGGTCGGCGCTGAACTCGCCGGCGACCCATTCGGATTCGCCCGCCGCGTTGTCGGCGGTGCGCCAGCTGGCGCTGAAGCTGCTGTCGTCCCACACCACCCCGTCGAGGGTGGCGAAGCTGAGCCGCCGCGCCGCGACGCGCACGCGCTGCGCGCCCTGCTCGCCCTCGAGGCGGGCGCTCAGGTGCTCGAACTGCAGCGGTTGTACCTGACGCGACAGGCGCAATGCGACGTCCCTCAACGCCAGGTCGACGGTCGCGCCGCTGGGCTCGCCATCGGCCACGTCGACCCACGCCCGCAGCGCTCCGCGGCCCTCGTTCAACTCGAACGGCAGGTCGACGTAGTTGCGCAGCAGCGCCACGTCGACGCGCGGCAGCTCGGCGTGCAGCGTGCCGTCCCAGCGCCGCCAGTCGCCCGCTCGCTCGACCAGCGACTGGGTCATGCGCGCGCGCAGCGAGAAGCGATCGCCCCACGCCTGCTGGGGCGTGGCATCGACGCGCAGGTCGTGGTAGCGCAGGCCGTTGCGCACCACGACCAGGGTGTCGGTCAGCAGCAGCGGTGCGGCGCGCCGTTGCTCGTCGATCCAGGTCAGCGTGGCGCCCCTGATCACGAATTCGTGTTGCTTGAAGAACCAGTCTGCCGCCGGGTAGCCCTCGCCGTCGCCGCCGACCTGCCCGGCCATCTCGAGTCCGCCGACGCTGATGTGGCCCTTGGCATCGCGCCGCACCACGAGCTGGGCGTCATCGATCAACAGTTGCTCGAAGCGCAGTTGCAGCGCCAACAACGACGGCACCGACAGGGCCGCCACCACGCGCGGCAAGCGCAAGGCCTCGCGACCGCCGCTGTCGTACAGCACCACGTCGCGCAGTTCGGCGGCGGGTATCCAGCTGCTCGATCGCACCTGGATCTCGCCGATGCGCACCGGCGCGCCCAGCGCGCGGCCGGCAAGCTGCTCGATGCGCGGTCGCCACTCGTCGACGTGGGGCAAAATCCCCCAGTACAGAGTCAGCCACGCGGCCAGCAGTAGGCTCCACAGCGCGAGCAGCAGACCGACCAGCAGGCGCAAGGCGCGGGTCGACCAATGCCACAGGTGGCCGCGAGGCGCGATGACGGTGGAGGCGGGGGACATCGAATGAAGCTATACCGGCTTGAAGCGCGCCGCGTCGCGCTGCGGTCAGTGGTCGGCTCGTGGGACCGCTCCCCCGCGACCGATCCAATCTAGCACACGCCCCTGAACGCATTGTGCAGACCGACGGCGCTGTGAATCCAGCTGCAGCATCGCACGGCGCGGCGGCGACAGCCGACCACAGTCGTTACGTGCAGCGGGCGCGCCGCCGCTTCGGCGACGACATCGCTCAGCTCGCTGCGGGTGTGCCCGATGCCGCGTCGATCGACCGACTGGTCGATCGTTTCCTGCAACGAGGAGATTCGCTCGCCGCCGCGCTGCGCATCGTGCGTCACGCGGTGGTCGAACGGCTGGTCGTGCTCGACGTCGAGCAGGCCGCGCCGCTGGAGGCGGTGACGTCGGCAATGACCGCGCTGGCGGAGGTGGCGCTGGAGCGCGCGCTGTCGCAGGCCCTGAGCGACGAGGACGCCGCGCACGGCCCGCCGTTGGACGCCACCGGCCGGCGCATCGACTTCTGGATCGTCGGCATGGGCAAGCTCGGCGCACGCGAGCTCAACGTGTCGTCGGACATCGACCTCGTGTACTTGTACGGCGACGAAGGGCATACCGCGTCGGGGTCGAGCGCGCACGAGACGTTCGCGCGCATCGCCAAACGGTTGCATGCGCTGATCGGCGAGGTCACCGAAGAGGGCTTCGTCTTTCGCATCGACCTCGCGTTGCGCCCCAACGGCAACTCCGGCCCCCCGGTGGCGAGCCTGGCGATGCTGGAGGAATACTTCCAGGTCCAGGGCCGCGAATGGGAGCGCTTCGCGTGGCTCAAGAGCCGCGTGATCGCCCCGCGTGCTGCCGTGCTGGATGGCCGTGCGCGCGTGCTCAGCGCGCTGGTGACGCCATTCGTCTACCGACGCTACCTCGACTACGGCGTGTTCGAAGGATTGCGCCAACTGCACCGGCGCATCCGCGAGGAGGCGCAGCGCCGTGCGGCCGGACGCCCCGAGCGCGCCAACGACGTCAAGCTGTCGCGCGGCGGCATTCGCGAGATCGAGTTCATCGTGCAGCTGCTGCTGGTGGTGCGCGGCGGGCAGTTCCCGGAGATCCGCACCCGCTCGACCTTGCGTGGCCTGCAGCGCCTGGTGGCGCACGGCCTGATGCCGGCAGAGACCGCGTCACGTCTGGGTGACGCCTACACGCTGCTGCGGCGCATCGAGCACCGCATCCAGTACCTCGACGACCAGCAGACGCACGTGTTGCCCACCGTCGACGCCGACCTGATCTGGATCGCGCGGTCGATGGGCGACGGCGGCGAACGCGGCGCCTGCGGCCTGCTCGACCAGCTCGGAACGGCCCGCGAGTTCGTCGCCAACGAGTTTGACGCCCTGCTGCACGACGGCCAGGCACCAGTGCCGGTGAACCGCGGCTGCAAGTCGTGTGGCAATGCCGCGTTGCCGATCGACGCGGCTGGCCTGCAGGCACTGCTGCCGCCGGCGTTGGCGCAACGCGTCGGCGCGTGGTCGACCCAGGCGAGGGTGCAGAGCCTGCGCGACGAGACCAAGTTGCGACTGGGGCGGTTGGCGCTGCGCGCCGCCGCGTGCGTCGCCGACGGTAGCTGCACCGAGGAAGCCACGCTGCGCTTCATCGACTGGCTCGAGCCGTTGCTGCGTCGCGAGTCGTACATCGCCATGCTCGACGAACGGCCCGAAGTGCTGCAGCGCCTGCTGCGGTTGCTCGGGCTGGCGCGCTGGCCGATGCAATACCTGATGCAGCACCCGGGCGTCATCGATGAACTCGCAGACCCGCGACTGCTGCGCGAGCGCTTCCATCGCGACGAGCTGATCGCCGATCTCGACGAGCGCTACACGGGCTGGCAACGCAGCGGCCAGGCCGACGAAAGCGCGCTGCTCGACACGCTGCGCCACGCGCACCACGCCGAGGTGTTTCGCACGCTGGTGCGCGACGTCGAAGGTCTGCTCACGGTCGAGCAGGTCGCCGACGACCTGTCGGCGCTGGCCGACGCGCTGATCGACACCACGTTGCGCTGGGCCTGGGGACGACTGAAGAACCGCCATCGCGAGGCGCCGCGACTGGCGGTGATCGCCTACGGCAAGCTCGGCGGCAAGGAGCTCGGCTACGGCAGCGACCTCGACGTCGTCTTCCTCTACGACGACAGCGACGAGCCCGACCCGGACCGCGCCCAGGAGGTCTACGGCACCTTCGTGCGCAAGTTGATCACCTGGCTGACGCTGCGCACCGCCGCCGGGCAGTTGTTCGACATCGACACCGCGCTGCGCCCCAACGGCAACTCGGGGCTGTTGTCGACGTCGATCGCGTCGTTCGAGCGCTACCAACAAGGCCGGGGCAGCAACACCGCGTGGACCTGGGAACACCAGGCGCTGACGCGCGCGCGCTTCTGCGCCGGCTGCGCCGACCTCGCGCCGCGCTTCGACGCCGTCCGCGCGCAGGTGCTCGGGACCGCGCGCGACGAGCGCGCGCTGGCCACGGAGGTGGCTGCGATGCGCGATCGTGTGCAGGCCGCACACCCGGTGCCCGCCGGCGTGTTCGACGTCAAGCACAGCCCGGGCGGCATGATGGATACCGAGTTCGCGGTGCAGTTTCTGGTGCTTGCGCATGCGCACCGTCACGCCGACCTGGTCGACAACGTCGGCAACATCGCGCTGCTGCTGCGCGCCGAGCGCCACGGCCTGGTGCCCGCGGGTGTGGGGCAGGCCGCAGCGCAGGCCTACCGGGAGCTGCGTCGCGCACAACACCGCGCGCGCCTCGATGAACAGCCGACGCAGTTCGCGCCGGCTCTGCTGGCTGGCGAGCGCGCCGCCGTGACCGCGTTGTGGCGCGCGGTCTTCGGTTGAGGGCCGCCGCGCTGTCGCCATCGGACGACCCTTGGGCGCGCGCCGCGTCGGCGGACCGCGCGTCGCTCGCCTGGCTCTGGCTGGCCGCCCTGCTCGCCGCCTGCAGCCTGCTGACGGCGGCGCTCGACCCGCGACAACTCGATTGGCAACCGACCCTGGCCTGGACGCAACCCTGGCGCTGCTGGAGCGCAGCCTGGGTGCACTGGAGCGATGGCCATCGCTGGGCCAATGTCGGCGGGGCGCTGCTGGTGGCCGCTTTCGGCTGGCGGGCACGCTGCGATCGCCTCGACGCCATGGCTTGGTTCGCGGCCTGGCCGCTGACCCAGCTGGGCCTGCTGGTGCAGCCCGCGCTGGCGCACTACGGCGGCCTGTCCGGCGTGTTGCATGCCGGTGTCGTGGTGGCAGCCGTCTCGCTGTGCCAGCGCGAGCACGGCCGGCGGCGCGTGCTGGGCATGGTCGTCCTGCTGGGCGTGGCGCTCAAGGTGGTGCTCGAGCAGCCATGGCGGGGCCCGCTGCAGCGCATGCCGGGCTGGGATATCGCGATCGCGCCGGCCGCGCACGTGAGCGGCGCGGTGGTGGGTGCGGCGTGCGGCCTCGCCGCAGCGGCTTGGCGGGCACGCCAGCCGGCACCGCAAACCAACGATGGATCCCGCGAGGCATGACCGAGCGCAGACCCCGCCTGGATGGCCCTGCGATCGCCGCGATCGTCGCTTGCTGCGCGGTTTGGGGCCTCGGGCAAGTCGCCAGCAAGTCCACGTTGGCCGAGGTGCCGCCCATGCTGCAGGCCGCGGTGCGCTCGCTGGGCGCCGCCCTGCTGGTGGCGCTGTGGGCGCGCCGGCGCGGCATTCGGCTGCTTGCGCGCGACGGCACCTGGGCTGCCGGCCTGGGCGCCGGGCTGCTGTTCGCGATCGAGTTCGGCTGCATCTTCACCGGCCTGAAGTTCACCACCGCGTCGCGCATGGTGGTGTTCGTGTACCTGGCGCCGTTCGTGGTGGCGTTGGGAATGCCGCTGATCGCGCGTGGCGAGCGGCTGGACCTCGTGCAGGGCCTCGGCCTCGTGGCCGCGTTCGCCGGCGTGGCCTGGGCCTTTGCGGAGGGCTTTCAGCGGCCGTCAGCCGGCGAGTTGCAGTGGGTCGGCGACGCACTGGGCGTCGCCGGCGCGGTGTTCTGGGGCGCGACCACGCTGCTGATCCGGGCCACGAAACTCTCGCACGCGGCGCCCGAGAAGACCTTGTTCTACCAGCTGGCGGTCTCGGGCGTCGCGCTTGCGGCAGCGTCCTGGCTGGTCGGCGAGCCCTGGCCGCAACGGCTGAGCCCGGGGCCAGGAGCCTGGCTGGCCTTCCAGATCGTGGTGGTCAGCTTCGTGAGCTACCTGACGTGGTTCTGGCTCGTACGCCACTACCCGGCCACACAACTTTCTGCGTTCACGCTGCTGACACCCGTGTTCGGGCTGCTGGCCGGGGTCGCCGTCATGGCCGATGCGTTGACGCTGCGTCTTGTCATTGCGCTGGTTGGCGTGTCGCTGGGCATCGGTCTGGTGCACCATGGCCGGGCCTCATCGCGCCCACGGAGCGCGGGGCTCAGCCCGCCAGCGGAAACGAACTGAAAGGCTGCGAATCCGGACGGCTGCTGGCGCGTATACATGCCGGCACGTGCCGATTCGGTGATGAGTCGGGACCCTGAGGCTTGTCAGGTGTCGAGGGCCTCGGCCGGGAACGGGAAACACGCAGAGTCGACGGAACTCTGGGGTCAGCATCGAATCACACGTTGAGTTGCGCACTTGCCGTGGTGGCGAGTGCGCAGGTTCGCACCGGGTCCGCGAGTAGGGGCAGACGGTGTACCGACCGTGTTTATTGCTGTGCAGCCCGTCGGACGAGCCGGCGGAAATCCCGGAGCGCTTCTCCTCCTCCTCCCTCCCTCCCTCCTTCGCTCGGGGGCGCTGCACGGCAACTTTCTTCCTCGGCGTCCGCTGTCCCAGCGGACGTCGTCGCCTTGGCTAGCGTAGCCAGCCCTTGCGCCGGAAGTAGATGAACGGGGCCACCACCGAGGCCACCATCAGCGCCAGGGCCAGCGGGTAGCCCCAGCGCAGGTTCAGCTCCGGCATTTCCTTGAAGTTCATGCCGTAGATGCTGGCGATCAGGGTCGGCGGCAGCAGCGCCACGCTGGCCACCGAGAAGATCTTGATGATCTTGTTCTGGTTGATGTTGATGAAGCCGACCGTCGCATCCATCAGGAAGTTGATCTTGTCGAACAGGAACGCGGTGTGCGAATCCAGCGAGTCGATGTCGCGCAGGATCTGCCGCGCCTCCTCGAATTGCTCGGCATTCAGCATTCGGCTGCGCATCATGAAGCTGAGTGCGCGCCGGGTGTCCATCACGTTGCGGCGAATGCGCCCGTTCAGGTCCTCCTGACGCGCGATCGCCGCCAGCGCGGCGGCCGCGGCCTTGTCGTCGACCTCCTGCTTGAGCACGCCGTTGCCCACTGCCTCGAGGGCGTCGTAGATGCCCTCCAGCGCGTCGGCGGAGTACTCGGCGTCGGCGTCGTAGAGCTTCAGCAGCACGTCCTTGGCGTCTTCGATCAGCGCCGGGATGCGGCGCGCGCGCATGCGCAGCAGGCGGAACACCGGCAGGTCCAGGGCGTGCACCGAGTGCAGCACCCCGTCCTTGAGGATGAACGCCACGCGCACGTTGCGCGACAGGTGCTCGTCGTCTTCGATCAGGAAGTCGGAGCGGATGTGCAGCTCGCCGTTGTCGCCCTCGTAGAAGCGGGCCGACTCTTCGAGGTCGTCGTCAACGATATCCTCCGGCAGCGCGAGGCCGAAGCGCTCTGCGATCCAGCGCTTCTCCAGCTCGGAGGGCGCTTCGAGGTCGACCCAGATTGGCTGCACGGCGCCGAGCGCCTGCGCGCTCTCGATCTCTTGCTGCACCAGCCGGCCGTTGACGAGCGTGAAGACGTTCAGCATGCGATGAAGTCCAACGCCCGGGCAACGGAGTCGGCGACTGGGACGGACGATTCGCGCGGACCGCGCTGCCGTCCACGCCGGTTTGCAAGGCGCGCGATTATGGCACCGCGTGCTGAACGGACGAGGCTTCCACCGCGGGGTGCCCGAAGCCCTGCAAACCGAGGGATCCTACAACGCGAGGTGGCCTTGTGGGTGAATTTGAAGCGGCGCACACTGGTCCGCAACCGCGGTGTCTGGGGCACGAGCTTGGGCCCTTCGTCGAAGCGAGCCGACGCCGACGGCCTGATCGTTCGACTTGGGAAAGGACGTTCCGATGAATTTGACGATCAGCGGACATCACCTCGAAGTGACGCCCGCGCTGCGCGAGTATGTGCTCACAAAACTGGATCGAGTGACGCGTCACTTCGATCAAGTGGTCGACATCAACGTGCTGCTGTCGATCGAGAAGCTACGAGAGAAGGAGCGGCGCCAGAAGGCTGAAGTGACGCTGCGCGTCAAGGGGCGCGACATCTTCGTCGAGCAATCGCACGAAGATCTCTACGCCGCGATCGACCAGCTGATGGACAAGCTCGATCGCCAAGTCTGCCGCTACAAGGACCGGGTGCAGGACCACCATCACGCCGCGACCAAGCGAATCGCCGCCTGACTCGACGCTGACAACGAAGCCCTCGCGAAACGGCCCTTGGGGGCCGTTTCCATTGGGACTGCTCTCTAGATTCGACCTCGGCGCAACACCCCGCAAGCGCGTGACTTGTCTACCGTGCGGTGCAGCATTGCGTTTCTATAATTCATTGTTCTGTCATGGGACGCCCGTCGTCACCGGCACCGGCCGGGCCGCAGGGTGTGGAACCGATGAATCGTCTCGCCGCCATCCTGCCCGCCAGCAACGTGCTGGTGAACCTGGAGGCCACCAGCAAGAAGCGCGCGTTCGAGCACGCCGGCTTGCTGTTCGAGAACCTGCACTCGATCGCCCGCGCGACGATCACCGACAACCTGTTTGCCCGCGAGCGGCTCGGCTCGACCGGTCTCGGCCACGGCGTCGCCATCCCGCACGGGCGCATCAAGGGGCTCAAGAGTCCGCTGGCCGCAGTGCTGCGGCTGCAGGCGCCGATTCCGTTCGACGCCCCGGACGACGAACCTGTCAACCTGCTGATCTTCCTGCTGGTGCCAGAGGCTGCGACCCAGCGCCATCTGGAGATCCTGTCGGAGATCGCCGAAATGCTGTCGGACCGGTCGCTGCGCGAGCACCTGCAGACCGAGCCCGACGCCGCCACCCTGCATCGCCTGATCCACGACTGGCACCCGGCCAACACGCTCGCCTGAGCGCGTTCGACCGCCGGCCGACGACGGCACCCGATGAAGCCCACTTCCGTCAGTGCCGAGGCGCTGTTCGAGGCGCAGCGGGAGACGCTCCATTGGGAGTGGGTGGCCGGACACGCGCACCCGGAACGCCGCTTCGACGACGCGGCCGTGCGCGACGCACAGTCGGCCGCCGACCTGGTGGGCTACCTGAACTACATCCACCCGTATCGGGTGCAGATCGTCGGCCATCGCGAGGTGGCGTATCTGTCGTCGGTGAACCCCGAGGACCAGGAACGCCGCATCTCGCGCATCGTGACCCTGGAGCCCCCGGTGCTGATCACCGCCGACGGTGTAGCGCCGCCGCCACGGCTGGTGGCAATGTGCGACCGTGCCGAGATCCCGCTGTTCGTCACCGGCGAATCGGCGGGCCAGGTGATCGACGTGGTGCGCAGCTACCTGGCCCAGCATTTCGCCGAACGCACCACGCGGCACGGCGTGTTCATGGACATCCTCGGCCTCGGCGTGCTGCTCACCGGCGAGTCGGGCCTGGGCAAGAGTGAACTCGGGCTCGAGCTGATCTCGCGCGGCCACGGCCTGGTGGCCGACGACGCGGTCGACCTCTACAAGGTGTCGCAGTCGTCGCTCGAGGGCCGCTGCCCCGAACTGCTGGCCAACCTGCTCGAAGTGCGCGGCATCGGCCTGCTCGACATCAAGGCGATCTTCGGCGAGACCGCGGTGCGCCGGAAGATGCGCCTCAAGCTGATGGTGCACCTGGTGCGCAAGGAAACCATGGAGCGCGAATTCGAGCGGCTGCCGTATGAGCCGCTGTACGAGGACATCCTCGGCATCGCGGTGCGCAAGGTGGTCATCGCGGTCGACGCCGGCCGCAACCTGGCGGTGCTGGTGGAGGCCGCGGTGCGCAACACGATCCTGCAGCTGCGCGGCATCGACACCTATCAGGAGTTCATCGCCCGCCACCAGAAGGCGATGGAGCAGAACCCCGGCTGACCCAGGGCCGCTACTTGCCCGGGCGGTGCGGGCAGTTCTTTTTCGTGCAGATGGCGTACAGCGACAGCTGGTGATCGCTCAGCTCGAAGCCACGCGCCTGCGCCACCGCGCGTTGGCGCTGCTCGATGTGCGCGTCGTAGAACTCCTCGACGCGGCCGCACGTGACGCACACCAGATGGTCGTGGTGCTGGCCCTCGTTGAGCTCGAACACCGACTTGCCCGATTCGAAGTGGCTGCGCTTGAGCAGGCCTGCCTGCTCGAACTGCATCAGCACGCGGTACACGGTGGCCAGGCCGATGTCGGCCCCGTCGGTCAGCAGCGCCTTGTAGACGTCCTCGGCGGTCATGTGACGCACCGCCGTCTTCTGAAAGATCTCGAGGATCTTCAGGCGCGGCAGCGTCGCCTTGAGGCCGCTGCTCTTGAGTTCGTCGAGCTGGTTCATGCGGGCGGGGCGGAAGAGGGCGGCGAGGCGGACCGATAGAATCGCCACATCATAGCCACGCGCGCCGCCGCAGGCGCCGCCGGCCCACTCCAGCCAGTCTCGTCATGCCAGGCCGCCTCGTCACCGTCGTCGTCCGTTTGCCGGCCCTGATTGTCCTGTCGGTGGGCAGTGCGTTGTGCGGCTGTTCGGCGGTCTCGAAGGATGGCAGCGTGCTCGGGTTCATCACCCCCTACCGCATCGACATCGTCCAGGGCAACGTCGTCACCAAGGAACAGCTGGCGCTGGTGCGCCCCGGCATGACGCGCGTTCAGGTGCGCGACCTGCTGGGGTCGCCGCTGCTGACCGACCCGTTCCACGCCGACCGCTGGGACTACGTGTTCACGATCGACCGCCCGGGCACGCAGCCGCAACGACGCAGCGTCATCGTGCTGTTCGAGGGCGATCGACTGCAGACGATCGACGCCCCAGAGCTACCGTCGGAGCGGGAATTCGTCGCGCTGATCAGTCGCACCTCGGCCAGCGGCAAGAACGTCGTGCTGGAGCTGACCCCGGAGCAGGTGGCCGCGCTGCCGGCGCCGCCCAAGCTACCTGCACCGACCCCCGAACCCGAGATGGGTCCGGTGCGCACCTATCCGCCACTGGAGCCGAATTGACGAACGGCCCGTTGCTGGCGGTGGCCGTGGCCGGTGCGTCGGGCCGCATGGGTCGCACGCTGGTCGAGGCCATCTCGCATGCCGACGACTGTCGCCTGAGCGGGGCGCTCGAGGTGGCGGGCAGTCCGGCTCTGGGCCAGGACGCCGCCGCGTTCCTCGGCATCGACAGCGGCGTGCGGGTGACGGGCGACCTGCGCCAGGGTCTCGCGGGCGCGCAGGTGTTGATCGACTTCACGCGCCCCGAAGGCACGATGGCGCACCTCGCGGTCTGCAGCGAGCTGGGCGTGGCTGCCGTGGTCGGTACCACCGGGCTGTCGGCGGCGCAGAAGGATGACGTCGCGCGCATCGCGCAGCAGATTCCGATCGTGATGGCGCCTAACATGAGCGCCGGCGTCAACGTCGTCTTCAAACTGCTCGACATGGCAGCGCGCGCGCTCAGCGAGGGCTACGACATCGAGATCATCGAAGCGCACCACCGGCACAAGGTGGATGCGCCCAGCGGCACCGCCTTGCAGATGGGCGAGGTGGTGGCGCGGGCGCTCGGGCGCGACCTCGGGTCGTGCGCCGTGTATGGCCGCCAGGGTGTCACCGGTGAGCGCGACCGCGCGACGATCGGCTTCTCGGCGATCCGCGGCGGCGACATCGTCGGCGACCACACGGTGCTGTTCGCCGGCACCGGCGAGCGCATCGAGATCACGCACCGCGCCGCCAGCCGTGCCACCTATGCGCAGGGCAGCCTGCGGGCGGCTCGCTTCCTGATCGGCAGGCGCCACGGCCTGTTCGACATGCACGACGTGCTGGGGCTGCGATGAAGCTGCCAGGCTTGCGGACGCCCCGCCACTGAGATGCAGGGCCTGCAACAGTTCTGGCAGCAGACCGATGGCGTGGGGCGCGCAGTGGCGATGCTGCTGCTGGCGATGTCGATCAGCGGCTGGGTCGTGATCCTGTGGAAGGCCTGGGTGCTGCAGCGCGCCCGTCTCGACATCTCGCGCGCCGTGCCCGCGTTCTGGGCTGCCGTGACGATCGACAGCGCGCGCGGCCGGCTGCAGTCGCTCGACCGCGAGCAGGTGCTCGGGCCGCTGCTGGCGGCGGCCACCGCGCGTCCGGCGCCGGGCACGCTGGAGACTTCCGGCGCGCTCGATTCCCAGCTGACGCGCCGCCTGCGCGACGCGTTGCACAGCGGACTGGCACACCTGCAATACGGCCAGACACTGCTGGCATCGATCGGCAGCACGGCGCCGTTCATCGGCCTGTTCGGCACCGTCTGGGGCATCTACCACGCGCTGGTCAGCATCTCGGCGGCAGGCTCGATCACGATCGAGAAGGTCGCCGGCCCGGTGGGCGAGGCGCTGATCATGACGGCGGCCGGCCTCGCGGTGGCAATCCCCGCGGTGCTGGCCTACAACCTGTACGGCAAGTGGGTCGCCGCCTGCGAGGCCGAGCTCGAGGGCTTCGCGCACGACCTGCGCGAGATGGCGCTGGGCAACGGCAAGCAGCCGCTCTGACATGGCCTTCGGCCGCCTGCAGCGCAGCGCATCGGCACAGCCGATGAGCGACATCAACATGACGCCGCTCATCGACGTGATGCTGGTGCTGCTGGTGATCTTCATGATCACCGCGCCGCTGATGACCTCGAGCCTGAAGCTCGACCTGCCGCGCACGGAAGGCGCCAAGCCGACCGACGCGGCGCAGTTCGTCACGCTGGCGATCGACCCGCAGGGGCGCTTCTTCTGGGGCGACGAGCTCGTGTCGATCGACGTGCTGCGCCTGCGCGTGCGCGAGGCCGCGGTGCGCAACCCGGCCACCGAAGTGCAGTTGCGCGCCGACAAGTCGGTCACCTACGGGCGCGTGGCCGAGTTGATCGGCATCGTGCAGGAAGGTGGCCTGTCGCGGGTGGGTTTCGTCACCGAGTCGAGCGCAGAGCCGCCTCGATAGCGAGCGGGCACCACGGCGTGCCCTCCTACAATCGGCGGCCATGAACGAGCGCTATGTGCCTGCCGAGGTCGAGGCCGCCGCGCGCGCGCACTGGGACGCGCGCGACGCCTACCGCGTGACCGAGGACCCCGGCAAGAAGAAGTTCTATGCCTGCTCGATGCTGCCGTACCCGAGCGGCCGGCTGCACATGGGGCATGTGCGCAACTACACCATCAACGACATGCTGGCGCGCTACAAGCGCATGCAGGGCTTCAATGTGCTGATGCCGATGGGCTGGGACGCCTTCGGCCTGCCCGCCGAGAACGCCGCGATGAAGAGCAAGGTCGCGCCCGCGGCGTGGACCTACGAGAACATCCGCATGATGAAGGCCCAGTGCAAGGCGCTGGGGCTGGCCATCGACTGGTCGCGCGAGCTGGCGACCTGCGATCCGGCGTACTACAAGTGGAACCAGTGGTTCTTCCTGAAGATGCTCGAGCGCGGCATCGCCTATCGCAAGACACAGGTCGTCAACTGGGATCCGGTCGACCAGACCGTGCTGGCCAACGAGCAGGTGATCGACGGCCATGGCTGGCGCTCCGGCGCGCCGGTCGAGAAGCGCGAGATCCCCGGCTACTACCTGAACATCACGCGCTACGCCGAGGAGTTGCTCGACTGCACGCTGCACAAGCTCCCCGGCTGGAGTGACCGCGTGCGGCTGATCCAGGAGAACTGGATCGGCAAGAGCTTCGGCGTCAACTTCGGCTTCCCGTATTCGATCGACGGCGAGTCGCGGTTGCTTCGCGTCTACACCACGCGCGCCGACACCATCATGGGTGTCAGCTTCGTGGCGATCGCGGCCGAGCACCCCCTGGCAAGCCGGCTGGCGCAGGACAAGCCGGCCCTGAAGCCCTTCGTCGAGAAGTGCAAACAGGGTTCGGTGATGGAAGCTGACATGGCGACGATGGACAAGGAGGGCATGCCCACCGGCTTCTTCGTCACGCATCCGCTGACCGGGGCGCAGGTCGAGGTGTGGATCGGCAACTACGTGCTGATGGGCTACGGTGAAGGCGCGGTGATGGGCGTGCCGGCGCACGACGAGCGCGACTTCGCGTTCGCCAAGAAGTACGGCCTGCCGATCCCGCAGGTGATCGCGGTGCCCGGCGAAACCTTCTCCGCGGCCGCCTGGGCGGACTGGTATGCCGACAAGCAGCGCGGCGTGTGCGTCAACTCGGGCCCGTACGACGGCTTGGCCTACGACGCCGCGGTCGACGCCATCGCCGCCGACCTCAAGGCCAAGGGCTTGGGCGACAAGCAGGTGCAATTCCGGCTGCGCGACTGGGGCATCAGCCGCCAGCGCTACTGGGGCACCCCGATCCCGATCATCCATTGCGATGGCACCGACGGGCCTGGGGGGCACACCCCGGGGTGCGGCGTGGTGCCGGTGCCGGAACAGGACCTGCCGGTCGTGCTGCCCGAGCACCTGGTGCCCGACGGCAGCGGCAACCCGCTGAACAAGTACGAGCCGTTCCTGAGATGCAAGTGTCCGAGCTGCGGCCGACCGGCGCGCCGCGAGACCGACACCATGGACACGTTCGTCGACAGCGCCTGGTACTACATGCGCTACTGCTCGCCCGACGCGTCGACCATGGTCGACGCGCGCAACGACTATTGGATGCCGATGGAGCAGTACATCGGCGGCATCGAGCACGCGGTGCTGCACCTGCTGTATGCGCGCTTCTGGACCAAGGTGATGCGCGACATGGGGATGCTCAAGTTCGACGAGCCGTTCCTGCGGCTGATGAACCAGGGCATCCTGCTCAACCACATCTTCTTCACGCGCAATGCCAAGGGCGGCAAGGACTACGTCCCGCCGACCGAGGTGAAGCCCACGTTCGACGAGCAGGGCCACATCGTCGGCGGCACCACCGCCGACGGCGCCGTGGTGGAATACGGCGGCGTCGGCAAGATGGGCAAGACCGAGCGCAACGGTGTCGATCCGCAGGACCTGATCGACCAGTACGGCGCCGATACCGCGCGGCTGTACGTGATGTTCGTCGGCGGCCCCGAGGACTCGTCGGTGTGGTCCGATACCGGGGTGGCCGGTTCGGCGCGCTTCCTGCAGCGCTTGTGGCAGTTCGCGGCCCGCCAGGGCGACCTGGTACGGCGTGCGCACGACGGTACGGCCGGCCTCGGCGCCGCCGCCAAGGCGCTGCGCCGAGAGGTGCACCTGCTGCTCAAGCAGGTCGTGTACGACTACGAGCGCATGCAATACAACACCGTCGCCTCGGGAGCGATGAAGCTGCTCAACGCGCTCGAAGACTTCAAGGCCGACCCCGCGTCTGCCGCCGACGCCGCCGTGCTACGCGAGGGTGTGTCGGTGCTGCTGCGCGTGCTGTACCCGGTCTGCCCGCACGTCGCCCAAGTGCTGTGGCAACAGCTCGGCTTCGCACAGACGGCCGGCGAGCTGCTCGACGCGCCGATGCCTTCGGTCGACGAGTCGGCGCTGTTGCGCGACGAGATCGAGCTGGTGCTGCAGATCGCCGGCAAGACGCGCGGCAGCGTGCGGGTGGCCGCGCAGGCCGACAAGGCGGCGATCGAGGGCGCCGCGCTGGCAAGCCCCGAGTTCGCCAAGTTCGGCGAAGGCAAGGCGGCCAAGAAGGTGGTGATCGTGCCCGGCCGCCTGGTCAACGTGGTGGTCTGAGCGCGGGCGTCGATGCGGGGCTGGCGCGCACTGACGTCGACGCTGCTGGTCAGCCTCGGGCTGTCTGCGTGCGGCTTTCAGCTGCGCGGAGCCACCGAGCTGCCGTTTTCGCGCATCGCGCTGGAGGGCTTCGCGCCGCGCTCGCCGCTGGCCGACGAATTGCGCCGCACGCTCGCGCAGAGCGCCCAGGTGGTGGCGACGCCGGCGCAGGCCCAGGTGGTACTGACGGCGCTGAGCGACCGGCGTGAACGCAGCGTGGTTGCCTCCACCACGGCCGGCCAGGTGCGCGAACTGACCTTGCGTGTGCGCCTGGGCTTCAAGCTCACGACACCCGGCGGGCGCGAGCTGATTCCCCCGACCGAGTTGCTGTTGTCGCGCGACATGAGCTACCTGGAGACGTACGCGCTCGGCAAGGAGTACGAGGAAGCCCAGCTCGTGAAGGCGATGCAGTCCGACATCGTCGACCAGCTGATGCGTCGGCTGGCCCACGTCAAGGGCATCACCGGCTGAGGCTGTCGACGATGCAACTGCGCCCGGAGCAATTGCCCGCCGCCTTGCAGCGCGGCCTGCGGCCGCTGTACACGGTGCACGGCGACGAACCGCTGCTCGCGCAGGAGGCTGGCGACCTGGTGCGCCAGGCCGCGCGCGACGCGGGCTACACGGAGCGCAAGGTGTTCAGCGTGTCCGGTGCGCATTTCGACTGGTCCGGCCTGCTCGGCGCGTCGATGGCGATGAGCCTGTTTGCCGAACGCCAGCTGATCGAGATCCGTATTCCCGGCGGCAAGCCGGGCAAGGACGGCTCCGAGGCGCTGCAGCGCTACTGCGAAACGCTGTCCGACGACGTCGTCACGCTGATCCACCTGCCCCGGCTCGATCGCCAACAGCTGGGCAGCGCCTGGTTCAGCGCGTTGGACGCCGCCGGCGCCACCGTACGCGTCGATACCGTCGAGCGCCAGGCGCTGCCGCAGTGGATCGCGCGCCGGCTGGCCGCGCAGGGCCAGCGGGTGCAAGACGGCGATGCCGGTGCGCAGACGCTGGCGTTCTTCGCCGATCGCGTCGAAGGCAACCTGCTGGCCGCACACCAGGAGCTGCAGAAGATCGCGCTGCTCTATCCGGCCGGCGTGCTGAGCTTCGAGCAGATCGAGTCCGCCGTGCTGAACGTGGCGCGCTACGACGTTTTCAAGTTCACCGAGGCGGTGCTGGCGGGCCAGACGGCGCGTGTCCTGCGCATGCTCGACGGCCTGCGCGCCGAAGGCGAGGCGCCGGTCCTGGTGCACTGGACGCTCGCCGAGGACATCCGCGCGCTCAAGCGGGCGAAGGATGCGCTCGACCAGGGCAAGCCGATGCCGGTGGCATTGCGCGAAGCGCGCGTCTGGGGTGCCAAGGAGCGCCTGTTCGAGCGCTTGGTGCCGCAGCTCGCCGACCACACGCTGGCGCACTGGCTCGAGGCCGCCAGCATCTGCGACGGCCTGATCAAGGGCCTGAAGCATCCGCACTGGCCGCTCGACGCGTGGGACGGCCTGAAGCGGCTCGCGCTGATGCTCACGCAGCACACCGCGGCGCCGAAGCCGGCCCAGCCACTGCGGCTCGCGCTGCAGGCGTCGTTCTGACGCGCAGCCAGACGGCTTCTTCGTCAATAGCCGCGCGAGCGGTCGATCAGATTGGCGATCGGCCGCCCATCCAGCAGCGCCTGGACGTTGTTGGCCACTAGTTGCGCGGCACTGCGCGGGTCGGTCAGCGCAGCCACGTGCGGCAACACGGTCACTCGCGGGTGCCGCCAGAACGGATGCTTCTCGTCGAGCGGCTCGCGTTCGAAGACGTCAAGCACCGCATGGCCGAGGCGGCCGGTGGACAGCGCGGCGCGCAAGTCCGCCTCGACCACGTGGGCCCCGCGCGCCAGGTTGATCAGCCCGGCGCCGCGCGGCATCGCCGCGAAGAAGCGGGCGTCGAGCAGGCCGCGCGTCGAAGGCGTCAACGGCAGCAGGTTGATGACGATCGAGCTGGCGCGCAGGCAGGGGAAGAGCGCGTCGTCGCCATGCACGTGCAATACGCCGGAGGGCAACTCGCGGGGTGCATCCGTGCGGGACCAGGCCGTGATGCGATAGCCGTGCGGCGCCAGCGCGCGCACGCAGGCGTGACCCATGGTGCCGAGGCCGAGCACGGTGATCGGCAGTTCGTCGGCGCGCAGCTGCGGCAGTTGCCGCCATTGCATCTGCCGCTGCTGGCGCGCGTAGGCGTAGAAGCCCCGGTGCAGCGACAGCACCGCCCACAGCGCGGTCTCGCCCATGGCCGTGGCCAGCGCCGCATCGACCATGCGCGAGATCGGCACCCCGGCCGGCACGGTCTCGTCGCCCAGCAGGCCCTCGACGCCGGCCCACAGCGACTGGATCAATCGCAGCCTCGGCAGGCCGCGCAAGCTGCCCGGCAGCGGATTGGCCACGATCGCCACTTCGATGCGCGTGCGGTCGAACAACTCGTCGGCCGCCACCAGGTGATGCTGCGGCATCGCCTGCGCGAGCGCGGCGTGCCAGCGATCGCGCTCGGCCGTCTCGAAGTCGCCCGCCAACAGCAGATTCATGGCGTCAACTGTGCCCGCAGCAGCAGGCCTTGCAGGGCGTGTCGCACGCTGCCGGCGCGCACTTCGGCACGGTTGCCGTCGAAGTGCCGGTGCTCGGCGTCGACGCGCAAGGTGCCACCGCGCTGGCGGACCGCGTAGCCGAACCACACGGTGCCCACCGGCTTGACGGCCGATCCGCCACTGGGCCCGGCGATGCCGGTGACCGACACCGCGAGGTCGACGCCGCTGCTGCGGAGGATGCCCTCGACCATCGCGCGCGCGACGGCCTCGCTGACGGCGCCGTGGGCGTCGATCAGCGCCTGCGGCACCGCCAGCAGTGCCACCTTGGCCTGGTTGCTGTAGCTGACGACGCCGCGCTCGAACCAGTCGCTCGAGCCGGCCAGCTCGGTGCAGGCAGCGGCGACCAGGCCGCCGGTGCAGCTCTCGGCGCAGGCGAGTCGCCAGCCGAGCGTCCGCAGGCGCTCGGCCAGCTGCGCTGCGAGCGCCATCGAGTCGCTCATGAGAGCCGCCACAGCGCGACCACCAGCAGCGTGCACAGCGCCGCCAGCAGATCGTCGAACAGGATGCCGAATCCCTGCCTGGCACCGATCGCTTCACCGGCGCTTGCCTTGAACAGACCGTCGGCCCAGGCCACCGGACCCGGCTTGGCGATGTCGAACAGACGGAACAGCGCCACGGCGGCCACCTGCCCGAGCCAATCGGAGGGCATCACCAGCCACAGCACGACCCAGACGCCGAGCACCTCGTCCCACACGATGGCGCCCGGGTCGCATTGGCGAAGCGCCTGCGCGGTGCGCGTGCAGGCCCACCAGCCGACCGCGAACGACAACAGCAGCCACAGTGCCCACTGCCACTCGCTGAACCACGCGTCCAGCAGCATGAATGCCGCCCAGCCGAACAACGTGCCCGCGGTTCCGGGGCCCTTCGGAAACAGGCCGCTGCCGAAGCCCAGCGCGATGGGGTGTGCCGGATGTTCGAACAGGAAGCGCCAATCGGCGCGCCGCGGTGCGAAGCCGGCCGTCGGCGGCATCGGCCAGACCGTCATCACGGCTCGCCCGCGAAGTGGTCGAAGCCGCGTGCCGCCCACGGCGACACGGTGCCGTCCGCCCAGCGCACACGCAGACCCGCCTCGCCGTGCACCTCGCCGATCCGGCTGACTGCCGCCTCCGCGGCGTCCGCCGCCCGCTGCACCGCGGCGCGCGCCGATGGCGGCGCGCTGAACAGCAGCTCGTAGTCGTCGCCACCGCAGAGCAGGCATTGCTGCTGCACGGTCAGCGGCAATTGCGAGAGCGCGGCCGAACGCGGCAATGACGACCAATCGAGCAGCGCGCCGACGTGCGACTGCGCCAGCACGTGGCCGAGATCGCCCGCCAAGCCGTCACTGAGGTCGATCGCGGCGTGCGCCACCCCGCGCAAAGCCACCCCCAGGGCCACCCGCGGCTGTGGCCACTCCATCGCGCGACGCACCGAGGCGAACGCGGCTGCGGGCAACTGCACCTCGCCGCGGAACACTTCGAGTGCCAACCGCGCGTCGCCGAGGCCGCCGTTGCGCGCATGGCTGACCCACAGATCGTCGCCCGCGCGCGCGCCGTTGCGTCGCAGCGCCGCCCCGGGGGGCAGCTCGCCGAGCACGGTGATGCCGACCGTGAGCGGCCCCGCGGTGGTGTCGCCGCCCACCAGGTCGATGCCGTGGGCGTCGGCAAGCGCGAACAGGCCCTCCGCGAAGCCCTTCAGGAAGGTCTCATCGACCCGCGGCAACGCCAGCATCAGCGTGAAGGCCAACGGCGACGCGCCACAGGCCGCCAGATCGCTCAGGTTGACCGCCAGCGCCTTGTGCCCGAGGGCCGCGGGCGGCACGGTCGACAGGAAATGGCGCCCTTCGACGAGAAGATCGCTCGACACGGCCAACTGCATGCCGGGAGTCGGCGTCAGCAGCGCGCAATCGTCACCGATGCCCAGCGCGGCCCGCCGGGCCGGGCGGCTGAAGTAGCGCGCGATCAGTTCGAACTCGCCGAGCGGCATCGGCCGATTGTGGCGCACGCATGCGGGCGCTTAGGGGCCGCACCGCATCCCGCCCACCGGGCGCACACTCCTACAATCTCCGACCCCAACCCAGCGAGCGAAGCTATGTCCTCCAGCTACGAAGCCAAGCGCGCGGAGTTGCGCCGCGCGGCGCTCGAATACCACGAGTTTCCGACGCCGGGCAAGGTGGCAATCGCGGCGACCAAGCAGTTGCTGAACCAGCGTGATCTCGCTCTGGCCTACTCGCCGGGCGTCGCCGCCGCCTGCGAGGAGATCGCAGCCGACCCGGTGAACGCGTACCGCTTTACCGCCCGCGGCAACCTGGTGGCCGTCGTCACCAACGGCACGGCGGTGCTGGGCCTCGGCGACATCGGCCCGCTGGCGGCCAAGCCGGTGATGGAAGGCAAGGGCGTGCTCTTCAAGAAGTTCGCCGGCATCGACGTGTTCGACATCGAGGTCAACGAGAAGAACCTCGACAAGCTGGTCGATTGCATCGCGGCGCTGGAGCCGACCTTCGGCGGCATCAACCTCGAGGACATCAAGGCGCCGGATTGCTTCTATGTCGAGCGCAAGCTGCGCGAGCGCATGAAGATCCCGGTCTTCCATGACGACCAGCACGGCACCGCCATCGTCGTGGGCGCCGCACTGCTCAATGGCCTGAAGGTCGTCGGCAAGAGCATCCGCGAGATCAAGGTCGTCGCTTCGGGCGCCGGCGCTGCCGCGCTGGCCTGCCTGAACCTGCTGATGAAGCTGGGGCTGCCGCGCGAGAACGTCTGGGTCACCGACCTGGCCGGTGTGGTGTGGAAAGGCCGCACCGAGCTGATGGATCCCGACAAGCAGGAGTTCGCGCAGGAGACCAAGCTGCGCACGCTGGCCGAGGTCATGGCCAAGGCCGATGTCTTCCTCGGCCTGTCGGCTGGCGGTGTGCTCAAGCCGGCGATGGTGCAGGCGATGGCCGCCAAGCCGCTGATCTTCGCGCTGGCCAACCCAACCCCGGAGATCATGCCCGAGGAGGCCCACGCGGTCCGCCCGGACGTCGTGATGGCGACCGGGCGCACGGACTACCCGAACCAGGTCAACAACGTCCTGTGCTTCCCGTACATCTTCCGTGGCGCGCTCGATTGCGGTGCCACCACGATCAACGACCCGATGGAGGTGGCGGCGGTGCACGCGCTGGCCGAGCTGGCGCAGGCCGAGCAGAGCGACGTCGTCGCCGCCGCGTATGCCGGCACGTCGCTCAGCTTCGGGCCGGAGTATCTGATTCCGAAGCCGTTCGATCCGCGCCTGATGATGCGGATCGCCCCCGCGGTGGCCAAGGCAGCCCACGAATCCGGTGTCGCGCTGCGCCCGATCGCCGACCTCGAGGCCTATCGCGAGAAGTTGCAGACCTTCGTCTACGCCTCGGGCACGACGATGAAGCCGATCTTCACGCTGGCCAAGCGAGCCACGCGCAAGCGGGTCGCCTTCTGCGAGGGCGAGGAGGAGCGCGTGCTGCGCGCGGTGCAGGTCGTCGTCGACGAGAGCCTCGCACGGCCCACGCTGATCGGGCGCCCGAGTGTGATCGCACAGCGTTGCGAGAAGTTCGGCCTGCGGCTGCAGGCCGAGCGCGACTACGACGTGGTCGACACCGAGCACGACCATCGCTTTCGCGACTACTGGCAAACGTACCATCGGCTCACCGAGCGCAAGGGCGTGACGGCGCAGCTGGCCAAGATCGAGATGCGGCGCCGCCTCACGCTGATCGGCGCCATGCTGCTGCACAAGGGCGAGGTCGACGGCATGATCTGCGGCACCTGGGGCACGACGGCCACCCACCTCGTGTTCATCGACCAGGTCATCGGCCGCCGGGCGGGGGTGAAGACCTACGCCTGCATGAACGGGTTGATCCTGCCCGGGCGCCAGCTGTTCCTGGTGGACACCCATGTCAACGCCGATCCGACCAGCGAAGAGATCGCCGAGATCACGGTGATGGCCGCGGAGGAGATGCGGCGGTTCGGGCTGCAGCCCAAGGCGGCGTTGCTGTCGCATTCGAACTTCGGCTCAAGCAACCTTCCTTCGGCGCAGAAGATGCGCCATGCGCTGCCGCTGATCCACGAGGCGGCGCCCTGGCTAGAGGTGGACGGCGAGATGCACGGCGATGCGGCGCTCGACGCCGCGTATCGCGCCGAGCTGATGCCACGCTCAACGCTGAGCGGCGAAGCCAACCTGCTGGTGCTGCCCGACATCGACAGTGCCAACATCGCCTACAACCTGTTGAAGCAGGCGGCCGGCGGCGGTATCGCCATCGGGCCCGTGTTGCTCGGCGCAGCCAAGCCGGTGCACATCCTGACGCCATCGGCCACGGTGCGGCGAATCGTCAACATGACGGCGGTGACGGTGGCGGACGCCAACGCGTTTCGCTCCTAGGCGCCAGACCCGATCATTGGCTGGGCTTTCCGGCCAGTTTCTCGCGCGGCTCTCACGTCGCGTTCGGCTTGGCATACCAGAGTGTGTGCGCTTGCTCAATCAAGCCTCGCCATGCCCAAATTTGAGGCACCGCGCTTGAGGTTTTCGACCCGTTCCAGTACCATATTGCATTCAAAGTTCAGGGTTTTCCCGTGGATTGGACCGTTCGGTCGCTGCTGTCGGGCCCGATACTCAAGTTAGCGCTTGCTACAGCAGTTTCCGTCACGTCGGCCTTGGCCGGCGCGGTTCAGGCCAAGGGGCCGGTCACGGCGAGTGACTCGGTGGCACTGGCGGAGTTGCCCCACGAGGCGCAACAGACCGAAAAGCTCATCCGGGCCGGAGGTCCGTTTCCCTACGCCAAGGACGGTGCGGCGTTCGGCAATCGCGAACGTCAACTTCCGCGGCGTGAACGTGGGTACTACCGCGAATACACCGTACCCACGCCCGGGGCCGCCAATCGGGGCGCCCGCCGCATCGTCTGCGGTGGCGTCCCGGCCAGGAAGCCTGAGGTTTGTTATTACACAGACGACCATTACGCGAGCTTTCGCCGGATCGTGCAGTGAGTCGACTGAGAGATTGAGAACCTGATCGCCAAAGGACAGAGGCCATGCTGCTCCAGACAGTCCGTCCCAACATCGTGCAATCCATTCGCGCCTATCGCGTCGAAGACCTGATGCAGGCCGCCGAAGGCGCCGGCCAGCACTTCCTGTACGCCGACCTGTCGAGCGCGCAGTCGAAACAGGAGGTGCTGGACAAGATCGCCGAGTCTTTCCTGTTCCCGAATCACTTCGGCAAGAACCTGGACGCGCTCTACGACTGCATGACCGACCTGGTGCACAAGGCCGGAACCCAGCCGGGCTTCGTGGTGGTCCTGGAGCAGTTGCCCGACAATCCACGCTTCGATCGTGAAGCTCGCGAGCAGTTGCTCGACGTGTTTCGCGATGCCGCCGACTTCTGGGCCGAGCGCCGCGTCGCGTTCCGCTGCTTCTACTCGTTTGCCGTGCCGCGTGGTTCCGATGCGCACGCCTGGGAGCGCGGGCATGAGGGCGCCGCCGGTGCGGAGAAGCCTGCACCGAAGAACGTGTCGAAGAACGGCGCCAACCCGAATTTCGGCATGAACATGCCGCTGATGAGCAGCGCCTTCGACACGGCGATGTGGCTCAACGCGGCCTAGGCGCCGTCTCCCTGCAGTTGCGCCGGCCGGCGCTGCGGCCGGACTTTCTCAGCCCGTCCGCTCGCCCACCCGCTGGGCCAGCGCGACGTACTCTGGCACCGCCACCTCCTCCGCGCGGCGCTGCAGATCGAACGGCGAACCCCCAACGCCAGCATCCTCGAGCCAGCGGCCGAGCGTATGGCGCAACAGCTTGCGTCGCTGCGAGAACGCGACCGTCACGACCTGCGACAGCAACGCGGGATCCACATCCGGCGGCTCGGCGCGGGGCGTCATGCGCAACACGCCCGAGGTGACCCGTGGTGGCGGCTCGAACGCGGTTGCAGGCACGTCGAACAGGCGCTCGATCTCGTAGCGCCACTGCAGCATCACGCTCAGGCGCCCGTAGTCGCGGCCGCCCGGCTCCGCCGCGATGCGGTCGACGACCTCCTTCTGCAGCATCACGTGCTGGTCGATCACGAACCGCGCCGAGTCCAGCAGATGAAACAGGATGGGTGTCGAGATGTTGTACGGCAGATTGCCCACCACGCGCAGCGGCCGCCCGGCTGCCAACGGGGCGAAATCGACGCGCAGCACGTCGGCCTGCACCACCGCGAGCCCCGGCACCGCGCGCCAGTGCGCCGCCAGGTCCCGGTCGAGCTCGATCAGCGTCAGGCGTGCGCCGCTGGCGCGCAGCGGCTCGGTGAGCGCTCCGCGACCGGGGCCGATCTCGACGATGTGATCGTCGGCGTGCGGACCGATCGCGCGGACGATCGCATCGATGACACCGCCGTCGACGAGAAAATGCTGGCCGAAACGCTTGCGCGGCGGTCGGCTCAGCATCGCGTCGCCGATCGGTGCCGTCCGATCATTGCTGCGGCGGATCGCGCATCTCGATGTAAGCGCGCCCGCGCAGCTCCTTGATCCACTCCTGGTACGCGCTGTCGAACTTCTGCTCCCGCAACGCGGCCTGGGCCTGATCGCGCACCTCCTTCGCGCTGAGCTCGATTTCCCGGCGCTCGATCACCTGGATCAGGTGCACCCCGAAGCGCGACACCACCGGCGACGAGATGGCACCCGGCTCCAGCAGGTTCATCGCGTCCTCGAACTCGGGCACGAAGCCTCCGGGCGATGCCCACCCGAGGTCGCCGCCGGCCGATGCACTGCTGTCTTCCGACACCTCGCGTGCCACGTCCTCGAAGCGGCGCTGCCCGGCCTCGATCTGGCGCTTCAGGTCCTGCAATCGGCGCGCGGCGTCCTGCACGCTCGCCTGGGCCGAGCTGCGCAACAGGATGTGCCGGGCGCGCGTCTGCTGCACGCGCACCGCCTGTCCCTCGCGGCGCTCGATCACCTTGAGCACGTGAAAGCCGCCGCTGCTGCGAAACGGCACCGCACTGACCTCGCCGGCCTTGAGGTCACGCGATTGCTCGACGAACAGGTCGGGCAGTCGCGACGCCGGCCGCAATCCGATCACGCCACCGTTGGCACGGTTGCCGTCCTCGGACACTTCGCGTGCGACGGTGCCGAAGTCGGCGCCGGCGCGCACGCGCGCCAGCGCGGCGTCGATGCGCGCCTTGCGCTCGGCGACCACGGCGTCGCTCGCGCCCTCCGGCACCGTCACCAGAATCTGCGCGAGGTTCAGCTCGATCGCCGCGGCGGCGGTGCTCTTCTTCTGCTCGAGGTAGCGGTCGATCTCCGAATCGGTGACCCGGATGCGCTGGTGCACTTCGCGCTCGCGGACCCGCTCGACCATGATCTGGTCGCGCAGGTTGCTGCGAAAGCGTGCGAACTCCAGGCCATCGGCGGCCAGCCGCTTGCGCAACTCGGCCAAGGTCATCCGGTTGTTCGCGGCCACGCTGTTGACTGCACGGTCGAGTTCGGCCTCGTCCACCTTGACGCCGCTGTCGCGCGCGTAGGTCACCAGCACGCGGTCGTCGATCAGCCCATCGACCACTTGCGTGCGCAACTCGTCGTTCGGCGGTTCGCGCGCACTGCTGCGTCGGAGCTCCTCGCGGGAGCGCGCGACCCGCTGCTCGACCTCGTAGGCCGTGACCAGCTCGCTGTTGACGACCGCCACGATGTAGTCGCCCACCCTCAGCGTGCGATCGGCCTGGCCGAATGCGGCGACCACCCACGCGCACAACCCCAACGCGAACGCCAACAGGCGCCCGGCGCCGACACCGGCGCGGCCCTTGCAATGCTCAGTCATCGATCGTCGGTTCGTAGGGGCCTTTGCGCTCCTCGCGCAACAGGCGGTAGCCCGGGATATTGTCCTTCAACACCTGCAGCGGGTTGGACCCGATGCGCGACAGGCCCACCAGCTCCAGCTGGAACAGCAGTCGCGAAGTCGCCTCCGTCCGGCCAACCGACAGGCGCTCGGCCACGATGCGGCCGATCCAGCAGCCGGCGTCGTATTCGAACCCGGCAATCGAGTCGGTGAACCGGGCGTCGCGGGTGCTGTAGTTCAGACGCCCGACCGCGTAGAGCGTGCCGCCGCACTTGCCGCTGCCGCCACCGGGCTTGTTGTTGTCGCCGCGGTAGACCGGCCATTGCCAGCCGAGTTCCACCTGCTCCGAAAGGCCGCGCGTGAAGCGATAGGTCGCGCTCAGCGCATGGAACGGCTCGGGCAGGTAGCGCACGCTGACGAGCGAACGCACCGGCCGGCTGAGCTCCGAGCTGTACTGCAGCGACATATCGAACTGCCAACTCGGCACCAGTGAGGTGGAGCCGTCGAACAGCAGGTCCGACAGACGCTGCGTCTGCGGCACGCCATCGGGCGTAATGCGCAGGTCGCGAAACAGATAGCGCTGCGCGACGCCCAGCCGCAGCGATTCGGCGCCCGTCGCCGTGTCGAGCCAGCGTGTGGTCGCGCCGGCGGTGATCTGATGCCCGTCGGACACGCGATCGACGCCGGAAAACGCGTTCTCGGTGAACACCGAGACGGTGTTGAAGTCGATCGGCGCCGAGTCGAAGTTCGGCAGCGTCAACTGCTCGCGAAACGGCGTGTTGGAGTAGAACAGCCTGGGCTCCAGCGTCTGGCGCTGCGCCTTGCCGAACCAGGTGCTTTCGCGCTCGAACACCGCACCGCTGTCGATGCTGAAGGTCGGTATCAGCCGCGCGGCCTGGGTCCGGCCGTCGATCATCGGCTGGTCGACGTCGTAACTGGCGGCGTTGAGCATGAACTTGGGCCGCAACCATGTGCCGGGCGTTTCCCAAGGCCGCGTCAGGCTGGCCAGACCGTGCCAACGCCAGCCGTTGGGTCTGAGCGTGCTCGCCGGCCCTTCGGCCAGCGTGAAGCGATTGATCTCCGACTCGGCGTCCAGGCGCATGCCCAGCGGCAACGCGCCATCGACGTGGGCCCCGAGCTGCATGCTGCGGTCGTACGGCGGCACGATCTCCGTCGTCGGGTCTCCCGAGCTCAACACCTGCCAGCGCTCGGTGCCGAAGTACCAGCGCGAATCGAATCCATAGCGCGCGGTGCTCTGCACCAGCCCGGCCGCGACCGGCAGCAGCCGGGGTGTCAACGAGCGGATCTGGCGTTGAAAGTCCTTCCAGTAGTCGTCATCCGAGACGCGGACCGCGTTGACCTCGTAGTGCAGGCCGATGTCGTCGCGGGTGCCGTTGTGCGCGAAATCGGCCAGCCAGCGGTCGCGCCCGGCCACCCGATCGTTCGGCAGGCCGTCGATCTCGACGCGGCCCTGGTCGCCCGGCTCGAGGTAACGGAGCTCGAGCTGCCCGCCGGCACCGCGGCGCGTGAGCACGGCCGGCGTGATCGTTGCGTCGCGGTTCGGCGCGATGTTCCAGTAGTAGGGCACCGCGAGCTCCAGGCCGCTCTTGGAGTCGAGGTTGATCGTCGGCGGCAGCCAGCCCGACTTGCGATCGTCGGTGAGCGGGAATGTCATCACCGGCGCGGCGAGGATCGGCACCCCCAGGAAACGCAACACCGCGCCTTCGGCCACGCCTTCGTTGGCTTCGAGATCGATGCGCACCCGATCGGTCTTGAGCAACCAGTCGGGGTCTCCCGAACCGTCGCGCGGACAGCTGGTGTAGACGGAGTTGATCGCCACCGCGCGCGACGCGTCGATGAACTCGAAGCGCTCCGCGGTGCCGCCGGCCCCGGTGCGGCCGAGCATGAAATGCGGCTCGAGGAAGTAGCCCTCGAAGCGCTGCACGTGCAGCTGCAGCTCGGGGCCCCAGTAGTGGTTGCCGTCCTTGCTGACACGCACGTTGCCCTTCGCGTTGGCGCGATCGTCGGCGCTGTCGTACGTGACACGATCGGCGCGGATGACCGTGCCGGCGCGGCGGAATTCGACGTTGCCTTCGGCCAACGTGTCGAGCTCGGGCCGCGCCTCGATGCGATCGGCGCGGATCACCACCGAGCGGGTGCGCGCTGCGTCGCCGCGCGGCGGCGGTGCGAGCTCGCGGCTCGGGCTCAGCCGCAGCGGTGCGTCGATCGGCTCGCTGGCTGCCGCTGCCGCAGGCACCGCGGCGTCGGCCTGCGCCAGCACCGCGGCCGGACACCATGCCGCGGCCGCCAGCATCGCCTGCATCGTGCGGCAATGCAAGGCAACGCGGCGGGAGCGAGTCGGCACGACGGTTGTTGTTCAGACGCTTGGGGTGCGCTGGATTTGGCGGACGACTGCTGCACGAGGAACCGAGCCCGCGCCGCAACGGAGCGCGTTCGTACAATGCGCGCGATTATCCATCGCGCCGCGACAGCCAGATGCCGCCCACGCCCACCACACGCGCCGACGGCGGCGTCGTTTGGGCCGATCCCGAACGTCGACACCATTTCGAGCGTTGGCTGGCGCCGTTGGCCGACGCATACGCACTCGACACCGCAAGCCTTGCGCCGGCATCGGCCGACGCCAGTTTCCGGCGCTACCTTCGGATCCATTCGCCGACACAGAGCTTCATCGTGATGGACGCGCCGCCGCCGCAGGAGGACGTGCGTCCGTTCGTCGACATCGCGCGACGCATCGAGGCGGCGGGCTTGCACGCGCCGCACGTCCTGGCGGCCGACGCGGCGCAGGGCTTCCTGCTGCTCACCGACCTCGGGCGCACGTTGTATCTCGAGACGCTGCGCGACGCGTCGCCGTCGGAGGCAGACCGCCTGATGCGCGAGGCCATCGCCGCGCTGGCGCAATGGCAGCAACGCGTCGAACCCGCAGGCCTGCCGCTCTACGACGATGCACTGTTGCGCCGCGAGCTGGCGCTGTTCCCCGATTGGTGCGTGCAGCGCGAGTTCGGCGTGCGGTGGTCCGATGCCGAGCAAGACGCCTGGCAGCAGGTGTGCGACCTGCTCGTCGCCAGCGCGCTGGCGCAACCGCGGGTGGTGGTGCATCGCGATTGGATGCCGCGCAACCTGATGCTCAGCCATCCCAATCCCGGCATCCTCGACTTCCAGGATGCCGTGGTCGGCCCGGCCACCTACGACATGGTCTGCCTGCTGCGCGATGCCTTCATCTCGTGGGACGAGGAGCGCGAGCTCGATTGGGCGGTGCGTTGGTGGCAGGCGGTGCGCGGCACGCCGGTGCTGGCCGGACATGCGTTCGCCGATGACTTCGGCGAATGCTGGCGGGCGCTCGAATGGATGGGGCTGCAGCGCCACCTCAAGGTGCTGGGCATCTTCTGTCGGCTGAAGCATCGCGACCACAAGCCGCGCTACAGCACCGACCTGCCCCGCTTC
>Ga0335076_10000804_pt1 | contig 29612 bp, 21 predicted proteins | sample Lox_Sample_25_FD_206717 | JGI IMG/M metagenome (GOLD analysis project Ga0335076, IMG submission 206717) | Soil microbial communities from Loxahatchee National Wildlife Refuge, Florida, United States - Lox_Sample_2.5 | ecosystem: Environmental > Terrestrial > Soil > Wetlands | place: USA... | reverse complement strand
GCCGCTGCCGTTTCGCGACGATAGCCGCGCCATGGTCGTCTGGAAGACCATGTCCAACGGCAATCCCAATGCTTTTTCCACCCCGAGTTTTCGCGACTGGGAGCGCGAGACCGGCGACTTCGCGAAGTACGGCCTGATCTCCAGCGCCAGCTTCAATATCGGCGGCCAGACCATACCCGAGAGGATTCTCGGCGCCAAAATCTCCTACGACATGCTGCCGGTCATGGAGGCGCAGCCCGTCTTGGGCCGCATATTTTCTGCCGACGAAGACCGTCCCGGCTCAGGCCACGTGGTGATCCTCAGTCACGCGCTTTGGAAGGCCCGCTTCGGATCGAATCCCAACATTCTTGGCACCCCAGTGGACTTCGATGGCACTCCGTTCACCGTCGTCGGAGTAATGGGCCCCGGGTTCAGCATTCTCAGTAACCAGGAGCTGTTTTGGGTTCCGCTGCAACTCACCAGTATGGATGCCCAGGCCAGCGCGCGCAATGTGCACTGGCTGTTCGCCTTCATGCGGCTTGCGCCCGGCGTGACCCAGGCCCAGATGCAAGCCCAATTTCAGGCGATTGCAACCCGCGCACACGCGCAGGATGCGACATCGGACATCGGTTTTGGGGCGACCCTGCAGCCGGTTCGCGAATTTCTCACCGATGGCCTTCGCCAGGTGCTGCTCTTCCTGATGGGCTCGGTCTGCTTTGTGCTGCTGATTGCGTGCTCGAATGTTGCCAACCTTCTTTTGGCACGCGGATCGGCGCGGCAGCGCGAGATGTCCATTCGCTCAGCCCTGGGCGCACGCCGTTCGCGCATGGTTCGTCAGTGGTTGACGGAAAGCGTGGTCTTCTCCGTGGTGGGAGGCGGACTGGGCCTGGCCTTAGCATTAGCCGCTTTAAAGGTTCTGCTGGCGATCCATCCCGCAAGTATTCCCCAGGTCGAATCGGTCAGGATGGATGGCAACGTGCTTGCCTTCACCATGGGCCTTAGCGTCGTCGTTGGAATCGTGTTCGGTATTGCCCCGGCTCTGGTCGCCTCAAGTGTGAATCTGAACGACGCTTTGAAAGAAGGATCGCGCGGCACCAGCAGCGTTTTCGGCAAGCACCGCGTTGTGCTGGTGATTGCTGAAACTGCCCTTGCATCCATTCTGCTGATCGGCGCAGCTTTGTCGCTGAAGAGTCTCTGGGTGACGCGCGGCGTAGATCCCGGCTTCAATCCCACTGGCGTGCTGACCTTTCGCATCGCAGCCCCTCAACAGTTTGGCGGAGCGCGCCTCCCGTTGTTCTATCAGCAAGTCCTCGAACACATCCAGACGCTGCCCGATGTCCAGGCTGCGGTTCTCGCCCGTAATCTCCCCATGAGCGGAACCGATCCTTCCATGCCCATCAGCATTGACGGCACGCCGCCGCCACCTTCGCAAGTGCCGATCGTCACCCGCTTCCGCGCCGTTGGTCCAGACTATTTCCGCGGAATGCAAACCGCATTGCTTCGCGGTCGAGAGTTTACCAGGAACGACACTGCCGCCTCCCCACGCGTCGCCATCGTGAGCCAGAGCCTCGCCAAGCTCTACTGGCCAAACGAAGACCCAATCGGCAAGCGTTTGAAGCCCGAATTGACGGGTGGCCAGTGGTGCACCGTAATCGGCTTGGCTGCCGACGTGCGTCACTGGGCGGCAGACATCGATATCGAGCCCACCGCCTACTACCCCTACACCCAGGTGCCCGAAGCATTCCTGCCGATACTCGAAGGAACCATGAGTCTCGCCGTACGCAGCCAGACCGGCAGCGACTTGCTCCCCTCGATTCGTGCCGCCGTCGCTGATATCGACAAGACGGTCCCGGTATACGGCGTCAAAAGTATGGAGCAGATGGTCGAAGATTCCGGTTCGCTGCGCCGCTTTGACATGTGGCTGATCGGGATGTTTGCTCTGCTCGCTTTGCTATTGGCCGGGATCGGAATTTATGGAGTGATGGCTTTTTCCGTGGCACAACGCACGCGCGAGATCGGAATCCGCATCGCCCTCGGCGCGCAACAGCACAACGTTCTGAACCTGATTGTGGGACAGGGAGCCAGATTGGCACTGATCGGCGTGGTCGTTGGACTCGTAGGGGCCTTTGCCTTGACCCGCCTGATGGTCAGCCTGCTCTATCAGGTCAGCCCGACCGATCTGATGACCTTCTCGGTGGTTCCGGCCCTGGTTTTGTTTTTCATCTTGCTTGCCAGCTATATTCCCGCGCGCCGAGCGACCCGGGTCGATCCTGTGGTTGCGCTGAGGTATGAGTGATGGAGATCGTCCAGGAAGCTTGGATGGCCGGCTACATTCCGGCGCGCCGCGTACTCAGGACGGTCTTCTGGACGCTGCGCTACGAGTAAAACGCGATGCCGAAAATGAGGTCACATTCATGATTAATCTTCAAAACGTCGAGCGCGCCTACAAAGCGGGTCCCGCCGCCACCTACGTTCTCCGGCACATCAACCTGGAGATCCGCGAGGGCGACTTCATCACCGTGATGGGCCCGTCGGGGGCAGGGAAGTCGACACTGCTCAGCATCATCGGCATGCTCGACGACGCCTGGACCGGCGAGTACATTTTTCTCGATCATCCCGTCCACAAGCTCGATCGCAAGAAGCGCTCCGATCTCAATCGCCAGTACATTGGATTCGTTTTCCAGAGCTACCACCTGCTCGACGATCTGACGGTTTACGAGAATCTCGATGTTCCGCTTTCCTACCGCAATATCCCGCGCTCGCAGCGCGCCGGTATGGTGGCGGAGATTCTCGATCGTTTCCAGATTGTCGGTAAGAAAGACCTCTATCCCAGCCAGCTCTCGGGAGGTCAGCAGCAGCTAGTGGGCGTAGCGCGCGCCGTCGTGGGCAAACCAAAACTCATTCTCGCCGACGAGCCCACCGGCAACCTTCACTCCAGCCAGGCAAAAGAGATCATGGAGCTGTTCCGCCGGCTCAATCAGGAAGGCACAACGATCATTCAGGTTACACATTCGGAAGTGAATGCGGGGTACGGGAATCGCGTCATCAATCTGTTCGACGGATGGGTGGCCGGCGAGCAGAAAATCTCGCCCGGCACCACCGTCATTACGCCCTCCCGGCCAGGTCAGATGACACATCCGGCGTGAGCGGTTTTGCCGGGCGTCCACAATTTTCGGGCAAACTCATGAATAAAGAAAAGTTCTTGCGCGTCGCTACTGGATGGAGAAAGCTTCTGCGAGCAGCGGCCCTGGGATTCTTTCTCCCAGGTCTGGCAGCCTCGGCTCAGACGCTCACCAACTACAGCAAACCCGCATCCCATTTCCCCAACCCGCTTGCGCCTTACGCCGCGCAGGAAGTTCCCGAGCCCACATTTGGAAATGCGGTGCAGATTGAGTCCTTTTTGAAAGACGGGAAACTCACGCTCGGAGTCACCGATGCGGTCGCGCTGGCGCTGGAAAACAATCTTGATCTCGCCATTGCCCGATATAACCTGTCCATTGCGGATACGGATATCATGCGCGCCAAGGCCGGTTCACAGGTGCGGGGCGTTGCGACCGGTCTGGTGCAGGGCACTCCGGGTGGCGGAATCGGCGGCTTCGGAACCGGAGCTCCGGGGGGCGGCGCCGGCGGGACTTCCGGCGGCGTGGGCGGCGCCGGCGGCGGAGCCTCCGGACTGGTAGAGTCCACGCTCGGCACCGGTCCGCCGATTCAAACCTTCGATCCGGTGGTGACCGCTGGCCTGAATCTCGAGCATCTGGTGAGCCCGCTCTCCAACACCGTGCTGAACGGCGTCAGTTCGCTGCAGCAACACAGCGGCGTGGCGAACTTCAATTATTTCCAGGGATTCGCCAGCGGCACCAGCATGTCGGTGGATTTCGACAACTCCCGCTCTACCGACAACAGTTTGAACAGCACCCTGGTTCCGCAGGTAAGTTCCGGCTTCCGCGTGACCGTGCGCCAGCATCTGCTCTCCGGTCTCGGATTCAGCCCCAACATGCGCTTTATCCGTATCGCCCGCAATAACCGGGAAATCTCCGACGTGGCCTTCCGCGACCAGGTCGTGGCCACGGTTTCCCAGATCCAGAATATTTACTGGGATCTGGTGAACGCCTACGAAGACGTCAAAGTGAAGGCACGCTCGTTATCCCTGGCTGAAAAGACGCTCTCCGATAATCGCGAGCAGGTAAAGATTGGTGCCCTGGCCGCCGTCGAAGTGGTTCGCGCCGAAAACGAAGTCGCCAGCCGCAACCAGGACCTCATCCTCTCCCAGAACGAACTCCAGTTGCAGGAACTGCTCATCAAGAACGCCATTACCCGCGATCTCAGTGATCCGGCTCTCGCGTCGGCGTCGGTGGTTCCCAGCGACACCATGAAGATGCCCGAGCAGGAACAAGTCGTCCCCGTGCAGGACTTGCTCTCCGACGCGATGGCGCATCGTCCTGAATTGGCCGAAGCCCGCATCGATCTGACCAACCGCGACCTGTCCCGTAAGTCCGCCGCCAATGCATTGCGTCCGGCTGTGGACCTGGTCGGCTGGTATGGCGCTTCCGGATTGGCCGGGGTCCAGAATCCAAACAACGCCGACCTGCCCCCCGGGTCGATTCCGCGCTCCGGACTTCCCAATGCCTTTGCCTCGCTCTTCCGCAACGATTTTCCCGATTACGGGGTCGGAGTCAATCTGATCATTCCGTTGCGCAACCGCACCGCGCAGGCGGACCAGATCCGCTCGCAGCTGGAATACCGCCAGGCGCAGCTTCACCTGCAACAACTGCAGAATCAGATCGGCATCGAGGTGCGCAATGCCCAGTTTGCTCTGCTGCAGAGCCGGGCGCGGGTCGAAACCAATCTCAAGGCCCGCAAACTCGCCCAGGACACCTTCGACATCGAGCAGAAAAAGTACGCGCTCGGCGCTTCCACCAGCTACCAGGTGCTGCAGGCCCAGCGGGATCTGGCGCAGGCAGAGTCCACCTACGTCTCGGCCATGTCGGCTTACGAAAAGGCGCGTGTCGAACTCGATCGCGCCACTGGCCTGACCCTCGCCCATAGTGGGATCGAAATTCAGGAGGCGGAAACGGGCCAGGTCCGGACCATGCCGCACTTTGAGGGCGTCATCCCGCGGCCTGAAGACAGCACTCCGCAGCAGCCGTGAGGCCCGGTGCCGCAGTTTACATGGGGAACACGGTAGAATCTTCGATAAGCATGCCTTCCAGCGCTACCGTCGCGCCGCGAATCCTGATCGCCGACGATCAGCGCGACGTGCTCGAGGCCCTGCGGCTCTTGCTCAAGAGTGAGGGCTACTCCATAGAGACTGCCCATTCCCCCGCCGGGGTTTTGGAAGCCCTGCGCACCCGCGAGTCCGACGTCCTGCTGATTGACCTGAACTATACCCGGGATACTACTTCGGGGCAGGAGGGGCTCGATCTGCTCTCCCGCATTCAGGAGCTCGACAGCACTCTTCCGGTCATCGTGATGACTGCATGGGGGAGCGTGGAGGTTGCCGTCGAAGCTATGCGCCGCGGGGCCCGCGACTTCATCCAGAAGCCCTGGGAGAATGCGCGCATGCTCGCGGTACTGCGAACCCAGATTGAGGTGAGCCGCGCTCTGCGCCAGAGCCAGCGCCTGGAAGCCGAAAATCGCCTGCTCCGCGCCGAAGGCCTGCCTACGTTTATCGCTACCTCCGAGCCCATGCGCCGCGCCATGCAGATCATCGGACGCATCGCTCCCTCCGATGCCAATGTGCTCATCACCGGAGAGCATGGCAGCGGCAAAGAGGTGGTTGCGCGTACCATCCACGCGCTCTCGCCGCGCGCCGCCAAGCCGCTGGTAGCCGTCAATGCGGGCGGCCTGCCGGAAGGAGTCTTCGAGAGTGAAGTCTTCGGTCACGTAAGAGGCGCATTTACCGATGCTCGCACGGATCGCGTTGGCCGTTTCGAGCTGGCCCACGGCGGTACCTTATTCCTCGATGAAATCGGCAATATCCCGCCCGCGCAACAGGCGAAATTACTCAGAGTCCTCGAAACCGGGGAACTCGAACGGGTCGGATCGTCTACCACTCGCCGCGTGGACGTTCGCGTAATCTCGGCTACCAACGCCGATTTGAGCGACGACGTAACCACCGGCCGTTTCCGCCAGGACCTCCTCTTCCGCCTGAATACGGTCGAGATTCACGTGCCGCCGCTGCGCGAGCGCCGCGAGGACATCCCATTGCTGGCCACCCACTTTCTGACCCGATATTCCCAGCGTTATCGCAAGCAGCTGGGTGGATTCGACCCCGCCGCCATGCATGCCGTGCTTGATTATTCGTGGCCGGGGAATGTGCGGGAGCTGGATCATGCCATCGAACGGGCGGTCCTGCTTTCGCCAGGCGACGTGATTCGCACCAGCGACCTTGGCCTTCGCGCCGCCCGCGACGGCGCTCAAAAGCTGGAAGATTTGAGCCTGGAAGAAGTAGAGTCTTTACTGATCCGCAAGGCGATCGACCGCCATGCCGGCAACATCAGCCAGGCGGCGGAAGCGCTCGGCCTCAGCCGGAGCGCGCTCTACCGGCGGTTGCAAAAATATGGAATTGGGGGAAGCTAAAGCCGGAAGCAGTCCCGTAGTGCAGCATCGCCCGCATTCGCGCCGTCCCCGCCGCCTCAATCATGAAGACCGTATTCTGCTGATGGCTCTCGCCGCTGGCGCGGGTGGGATCATCCTCTCCATGATTCTGCTGTGGACCGGCGATTTCTCCTCCCGTACCCAGTGGACTCTCACCGTACTGGTGGTCGCGCTCTGGTTGGGCTTTGCCTTCAGCGTGCGATCCTCCGTCATCCACCCTTTGCGCACGCTCTCCAATATGCAGGCAGCCTTGCGCGAGGGGGATTTCTCCTTCCGCGCCCGTGGCGCCAAGACCGACAATGCTCTTGGGGAACTCATGCTGGAGATGAACCTGCTCTCCGACCTGCTCCGCGAGCAGCGTCTTGGCGCGCTCGAGGCCAGCGCTCTTCTCACTACCGTGGTGACCGAAATCGACGTCGCGGTCTTCGCCTTCGACGGACAACAGAAATTGCGCCTGGTCAACCGCGCCGGTGAGCGGCTCCTGGGCCAGAAAGCCGAGCGTTTACTGGGCAAGACCGCCACCGAGCTTGATCTCGAGGAGTGTCTGGCGGGTGAATCTGCCCAGACCCTGGAACGTAATTTTCCCGGAGGCTCGGGCCGCTGGGGCGTTCGACGCAGCGTTTTTCGCCAGCGTGGCCTTCCCCATCAGTTACTCGTGATCACCGACCTCAGTCGCGCTTTGCGCGAGGAAGAACGCCAGGCCTGGCAGCGCTTGGTGCGGGTACTGGGACACGAACTCAACAACTCCCTCACTCCGATCTGCTCGATTGCCCAGAGCCTCGAGGAACTGCTGAAGCGCGAGCTGCGTGCCAGCGACTGGGAGGACGACCTGCGCCGCGGCCTCCGCGTGATCGCCGACCGCTCCGATGCTCTGAACCGCTTCATGAAGGACTATGCCCGCCTCACCAAACTGCCCAAGCCGCAACTGCAGAACATCGATCTCGCGACCTTGGTGAACGCTGCGGCTGGATTGGAAAGGCGAATCCGGGTCGAAGTCGAGGCAGGCCCTCCGGTGGGGCTACAGGCAGATCCCGACCAACTGCAGCAACTCTTCATCAATCTGATCCGCAATGCCGTCGATGCATCGCTGGAAACGGGAGGGGTGGTGCGGGTTGGTTGGACGAGAAACGGACACTCCATCGAAGTCTTTGTCCGCGACGAAGGTCAGGGCATCGCCAATCCCGGCAACCTCTTTGTACCGTTCTTTACCACCAAGCCGGGAGGCTCCGGCATCGGGCTGGCGCTCAGCCGTCAGATCGCTGAAGCTCACGGTGGGACCGTCACTCTGGGCAATCGTCCCGACCACAAGGGTTGTGAGGCGAGGCTACACTTACCAGTGGGTTCGCCGGGATCGCCGGCTTGAAGGCGGAAGCCAAGCCTCGGATTGTACCCGGCACAGGTCGCATACCCTCTTTTTGGTCTCCATCTTGCCGCATTTGTCTCAAGCTTGTAAAAAGATTGTCACGGTCTTGTTAGAAGCGCTTGTCTTGCGGGTTACCGGTAGTAATCTTGTGCCAGGCTTCGCGTACTCGCAGCCGGGAAGGCTTCTATGATCAGTTTGGAGAGTAATCGCGTTTCAGCGTTTCCGCGCGTTCAAGCAGTTGCGGAGGAGGACCTCCGCGCCGTACCGAAAACGAACTCCATGGACCGAATTCTGGTTGTCGAAGATGACCGTGCCGTCCAGAAAGCCCTGCGGCGTCTGTTTGAGGGAGAGGGCTTCGCGGTTGAAATCAGTTCGGACGGAAAGTCCGCCATCGAAGCTTTCCGCACCGCTGCCCCGGCGGCCATGGTGCTCGACCTGCGACTGCCCGCTATGTCCGGAAGAGATGTCTGCCGCGAAATCAAGCAGCAGGCTCCCAATCTCCCCATCATTGTTCTCAGTGCCGCCAGCGACGTCTCCGACAAGGTTCTGCTCCTCGAACTCGGCGCCGATGACTATGTCACCAAGCCCTTCAGTCCCCGTGAATTGCTCGCGCGCGTTCGCGCCGCTCTTCGCCGCACCAATCGTTCTGGGGCTACCGACCTGATGACGTTTGGCGGAAATTCGGTGGAGTTCAGCAAGATGGAAGTGACTCGCGACGGTCAGCCGATCGCCCTCACCGCCCAGGAATTCAAGACTCTGAAGTTCATGGTGCAAAACGCCGAACGGGTCATCACCCGCGACGAGCTCCTGAATGAAGTATGGGGATACCAGAACTACCCCTCCACTCGCACCGTCGACAACCATATTCTTAAACTTCGCCAAAAGCTGGAGAAAGATCCTGGCAATCCTGTACATTTTCGGACAGTCCATGGAATAGGTTACAAATTTGTACGTTGATATTTACGGTTTGGCCCTGGGGAGGAGCGTATGTTGAAGTTCCGCCTGCGGACTAAATTCCTGCTCTCCATGCTGGTCATCTCTGCGGGCCTTACCTGTACCAGCCTGCTGTTTGTGCGCCGGAGTGTGCAGGCGGAAGTGAAAAAGGGCATTTTCGCCGATCTGCATAACTCCGTCAGCACCTTCCAGAGTTTTCAGCGCGAACGAGAAATCACACTCACCCGCTCCGCTGAACTTCTGGCCGATATGCCCAGTCTGCGCGCTCTGATGACCGCGCCCGACGAGGCCACCATTCAGGATGCATCGGGAGATGTCTGGCGGCTGGCGGGCAGCGACCTTTTTGTGCTGGCGGACCGCAGCGGCAAGCTAGTGGCTCTGCACACCGCTACTCCCGGCTTCACCCGTGAGCTCGCCCAGCGATCGCTGAGCAATTCTTTTGAGCAGGAAGGGCCGAATAACTGGTGGTTTGGCGGCAATCACCTCTATCAGGTCTTCATCAAACCTATTTACTTCGGACCGTCCGCCGACAACAAACTGCTGGGAGTACTTGCCATCGGTTACGAAATCGACGACCGTGTAGCTGCGGAAGTCAGCCGCATCGCGGCCAGCCAGGTAGCTTTCTCATACAGCAGCAATATCGTTAAGACGACCCTCTCTCCTGCTCAGGAAGCGGAGTTAGCCCGCCAAAAGGCTCTGCCGTCGGGGTCCGATAACAGCGCCCAGGAAGTGCAATTGGGCGACGAGCGTTTTCTGGCAACTTCTCTGGAGCTGGCCGGCGACAAAGTTCCCTCAGTACGCCTCAGCGTCTTGAAGTCCTACGACCGCGCCACTCTGTTTCTGGACACTTTGAATCGTCTGCTCCTCGGGCTCGGACTGGCCGCCGTCCTGGCTGGAAGTCTGCTGGTGTTCCTGATCTCTCACACCTTTACCCGCCCGCTGGGAAGTCTGGTCGCCGGTGTCCGCGCCCTGGGCAAAGGCGACTTCACTTACCCTCTCGATGCCCGGGGAGGGGACGAAGTGGCGGAAGTGACCGATGCCTTTAAACGCGTGCGCGACAACCTGCTCAAGACCCAGCAGGAACTGCTCGAATCCGAACGCCTGGCCACCATCGGTCGCATGGCCAGCTCCATCTCTCATGATCTGCGGCACTCGCTGGCCGCCATCGTCGCCAATGCGGAATTTCTCTGCGAAACCCGCTTGTCCTCCGAGCAGCGCGAAGAGCTTTATTACGAGGTCCGCATCGCTGTGAACCAGATGACCGATCTCATCGACTCTCTACTGGAATTCTCGCGCACCCGTGAATCGCTACGCCCGAGCTTCGGGAAAGTCCAGGACACGGTGGAGCGTGTGGTGCAGGCCATTCGGGCTCATCCGGAATTTCATCGCGTCTGCATCGAGATCAGCCGGGGCAGCGCCGCCAGCGGCTGGTTCGATCCCAAGAAACTGGAGCGGGCTCTCTACAATTTGTTTGTGAATGCGTGCGAATCCACCAGCGGCGATTCCGGCCGTGTCAACGTCGAGTTGCGTGAGACGCCCGGCGGCGCCGAGATTCGCGTCGTCGACAACGGGCGCGGCATTCCTGAGGCCATCCGTGAAAAATTGTTCGAGCCATTCGTCAGTTACGGGAAGGAAAATGGCACCGGCCTCGGGCTTACCGTAGTGCAGAAAATCGTTCAGGACCATGGTGGCGATGTGGCGGTGGAACGAACCTCCAAGGATGGTACCGTTTTTCGGGTGGTGCTTCCGTTGACGTCGGCGACTGAGTCCGCCCCAGGCACCAGCCACCAGGGCAAGGTAGGGGCCCCGCCCATGGCCCGGACAAACCCGGCCATTTCGGAGTAGGATTTCCTATATCCTGGGTCAGGCTTGCCGGCCTGACCCGCGACTCTTCAAGCTGGTTCGTACCGTCATTGTAGAAGTGAGATTCCACAGTTCTTCAGGAGGCGAATTGTGAACCGAGGGATAGGTTTGCCTCGTCGGATTGGGAAGGTGGCCGCCGCCTCAGTCCTGCTTTTCTCGACTGGGATGACGCTATGGGCTCAGAACGCCCCGGTGCCCGCAGCAGGAACGCCGGACGCCGCTATGGCCGATGCCATCACTCAACTCCAGCAGCAGGTCCGCGAACTGCGCGAAGCCGTGGCTGAGGTGCGTTCGGAGGCCGCGCAATACCGGGCGGAAACCGAACAGCTTCGCCTGGAGTTGAATGCCACGCGCAACCAGTTGGCATTGTCTGCGCCGCCACCCGCGCCGCCGTCGTCGGCTGCAGCGGGAGAAATGCCGGTCCCGGCCGTGAACCCTGACACCGGCGTTCTCACCAGCACCTCCAAGCCGCCTTCATCGATCGAGGCCCGCGTCGCCGCGCTGGAAGAGAGTTCGCAGTTGCTATCGGGCAAGGTGGACGATCAGTACCAGACCAAGGTCGACAGCGCCTCCAAGTATAAAGTTCGCCTGACCGGCCTGGTGCTGATGAATCTTTTCAGCAACCGCGGCAGCTCCGACAATCAGGACATTCCCACCTGGGCGGTTCCCTCATCGAGCCCGTCTTCTCCCAACGGAGACTTTGGCGCGACCCTGCGCCAATCCGAGTTTGGTCTTGAGGTCTTTGGTCCCCGCCTGGCGGGCGCCAAAACCAGCGGCAGCCTGCAAGTCGACTTTGCCGGCGGCTTTCCCAGCCAACTCGACGGCGTCAATTTTGGCCTGGTCCGCCTGCGCACCGCCACCATGCGTATGGATTGGGACAACACTTCGATCGTAGCCGGCCAGGATGGCATTTTCTTTTCACCCCTGTCCCCGACTTCCTTTGCCTCGCTGGCGGTGCCCGCCTTCAGCTATGCCGGGAACCTCTGGGCTTGGACGCCACAGGTCCGAATTGAACATCGCTTCGCACTCAACGATCAGCAAAGTGTCACTGTGCAGGGCGGAATCCTCGATAACCTTACCGGTGAGTCGCCCGCCTTTCAGTCCAATCGCCTGCCCGATGCCGGCGAGCGCTCGGGCCATCCCGCCTACGCCTCGCGCATTTCCTGGACTCGGGAAGTCTTCGGTCAACCATTCACCCTTGGAGCAGGGGGCTACTATAGCCGCCAGGATTGGGGACAGGACCGCTACAGCGATGGTTGGGCGGGTACCGCCGATTGGCTCCTGCCGCTTTCTTCCCGCTTCACTTTGAGCGGAGAGTTCTATCGCGGACGCGGCGTCGGCGGCCTGGGCGGCGCTCTCGGACGCAGCGTCGTCTTTAGCGGCGATCCTGGCAATCCTTATACCCAAATGCGCCCGTTGAACTCGATCGGGGGATGGTCCCAGTTGAAATTCAGAGCCACCCCTAAGCTTGAATTTAACGGTGCGTTCGGCCTCGATAACCCATACACAGCCGACTTGCGCGCATTCCCGGCGGGCGAGAGCTACATTGATATCCATCTTGCCCAGAATCGCAGTGCTCTGATTAACTTCATCTACCGGCCCCGCTCCAACCTGCTCTTCTCGTCGGAGTTCCGCCACCTCAAGACCTACGAGATACAGGGCTTCAATCAGACTGCCGAGCAGATCAATCTGATGATGGGGATCCTGTTTTGACCATGACGCCTCTTTTCTATCGCCGTTGCCTCTGGCTGCTGCTCTTCTCCAGCATCTCGGTATTCGCTCGCGGAGCAGATCTCACCGCGCACGTGGAGTTGGTTGACAGCGCCAAGAGCAAGAAACTGCGGAACGCCGGGAACATTGTTCTGTGGCTGACTCCGGTGGGGACAACGGTGAGCTTTCCGCCGGTCTCCAACCCCGCTGAGCAGCCTCGCCTCACCCAGAAGAACAAGAGTTTTCAGCCCCATGTGCTGGTCGTGCCCGTTGGTTCAGTCGTGCAGTTCCCAAACCGCGATCCCTTCTTCCACAACGTGTTTTCATTATTCGAAGGGAAACGCTTTGATCTTGGTCTGTATGAGGCGGGCAGCACCCGGGATGTCCGTTTCGACAAGCCCGGAATCTCCTACATCTTCTGCAACATTCACGCCCAAATGAGCGCCGTGGTAATTGCCTTGGAGACACCCTACTTCGGAATATCCGATAGGCTTGGACAGGTCGAAATCCCCAGGGTCCCCGCGGGACGCTACGTGCTGCACGCGTGGTACGAGACCGCCTTGCCTGACGAACTCAATGCGCTGACCCGCGAGGTGAGCGTATCGGAAAATTCCTCGACCCTGGGCTTGCTGCGCCTCAGCGCCGCCAGCCTGCCGATCGCTCACAAAAACAAGTATGGGCGCGATTACGATAACCCCACTCCGGACAATTCTGCTTACCAGCATTAGCCCGGGTGGAGACGCAGCCTGCTTCTAACAATAAATTGACAATTTCGTGAAAATCTCCTGACAACTGGGAATCTGGGCTGCTCTACATTAGGGATAACGATAGACGGGGAGTCCGCTGCTGCCCCGTCTGGAGATGCTAGGTCCCGGGACCGTAGTTTCTCCCACTCGATGTCCTGATGAGCCGGCGTTTGCGGGCATGTGGCGTGCCCATTTGCGAACGCCGGCTCTTGTTTTTTCCTATTTCACCGGCTCGGCGTCGTGACCGTAATATTCGTACGCGGACATCGGTTTCTCTCCGCCCTTCTTCCAAACCCGGGTATCTTCGGAGAGTTTGCCGAGGGTCTTGGCCATTTCACGAATGTGAATCGCGACCGCCCCGCAGCATGCCCCGATGTAATTGATGCCGATTTCATGCGCGCGCGCGGCATAGTCCCCCATCGCTTTGCGAGTTAGTTGCAGCGGATCGAGCGCATAAGGAAATTCCGGCAACCCGCTGAAGTCCGGCTTGTCCTTCGGCGTACGATAGGCCACGGGTTGGCACGCCAGATAACCCGGCACTGCCTTGCGCATTTGTTCCATGCTGGGCAGCATGTGCTCCGGAGGACGCAGGCAGTTCATGCCGACGATGTCTGCGCCGGCATCGAACAGAGCCTTTGCCGCATCTCCCGCACTCTTTCCTTCCATGGTTTCATCCCGATTCTCAAAGCAAATCGTCACCATCGCCGGCAGACCCGTCTTCTTCGCGCGTTCCACCGCAATAAGCGCCTCGCCGAGAAAAGAGAAAGTCTCGCCGATAATGAAATCGACGCCTTCCTCGACCTGTACCGCGAGTTGTTCATCGAAGGTTCGCCGTACTCGATCCGCCGCCGAAGGCGAATCCGGCTCATACATCCACGTCAGACTTAGATTGCCCGCCACTAAACACTTTTCCCCCGCCACTTCGCGGGCAATCCGCACCGCCGCCCGATTCAGGTCTTCCAGCCGATTTTCCAGACCGACGGTAGCCAGCTTGTCCCGGCTCGCATAGAAAGTCAGGGCCTGCAACACCTCCGCCCCAGCTTCACGAAACTCGATATGCAACTCGCGCAGAGCGTCCGGGTAGGTCAGAGCCACCTCGGGAGTAAACGGACCCGCCCGTACCCATCCCCGCTTCTCCAACTCCAAAAGATAACCGCCATCCCCCAAAACCGGCCCCGCCGCCAACCGCTCCAAAATTCCTTTCTTCATAAGTGCTCCTTAAAGTCGCGCCGGCCCTTCCACTTCGCTCCGGGCAGGCTGCCCAGTCTGTCGTGAGGGCGTCTCACCCTCCGAACCAGCTCTGCTAATCATCCTGGTACTCAAACTCCGCCTTGATTGACTTCCCCTCGGCAAATCGCCCGGGTCGAAAGGCTGAAATATCCACCGTCTTCGCCTGACCGTCCACAACCAGCTCCGACATCACCAAGCCGATCGCCGGAGAAATCTTGAACCCCATTCCCGAAAAACCCGCGCAAACATAAAGTCCGCCAATCCCAGGAATTTCCCCCAGCAACGGCCGGCAATCCGGAGTCATGTCATATACCCCGGTCACCCCACGCATGACCTCTGAGTTTTCCAGCTTGGGCACGCGACGGCAAGCCCTCTCAATTAACTCTTCCAGCGACTCATCCGACGCCCTCTGCGGAAAATTATCTGGATCCACCGGGCGCTGCCCGTAGAAATCCCCCACCAAGAACTTGTCCTGGGCGTCAGATCGAAAATAGGTTGCGCTCACGGAATCGATGCACGCGCAACCGCCACCCTTCATGTCCGCAGCATTCTTGAGGATCGCTACCTGGTGATACTCGGTTTCGATCGGCAAGTCGTACCCCGCCGCCTGAAACATCGGCCGAGCCCATGGCCCGGTCGCCGCCACCACGACGGGCACGTCGATTTCGCCGTGATCGGTTACCACACCCCGCACCTGATCTTTTTCCAGGTGAAACGAAGTGGCTTGGGTCCGAGGTGCGTACGTAACCCCCGAATCCCGGGCCCGTCCCAGAAAGTCATTGGCTACGCCCGCGCCATCGCCATAACCTGAATCCGGCTCGTAGGCCGCCAGTTCGACCTCATCCACAACCCAATCCGGTTCCAGTTCCTTCAACTCCTGCCGCGAGATCAACTCCACATGCGCGCCCAATCCACGCTGCATCTCGACATTCTTCTTCAACCGCTCGGTCTCATTCGGATGCACGATGCGCACAAATCCCGTCTTGCGAAAGTCGCCTGGCTCCCCCACGATCTCGCGCCAGTGCTGAAACATGTGCAGGCTGACCAAAGCCAATTGCACTTCAGGCGGAAAACTATAGTGCATGCGGATCAGAGCGGAAGACCGCCCGCTGCCGCCGCGTCCCACGTGATCCTTGTCGATAATCACGATCCGCCCCGCGTTTCTCCGCGCCAGGTGAAACGCAAGAGATGCACCCATCACGCCGGCGCCAAGGATAAGGATGTCCGCGGTGCGCGGCACGGAGTTGCCGCTGTTCATGCGACCGCCTCCTTGAGCCGGCCCTTCTTCCAATCGCGCAGAGCCTGATGAGCGGCATTGTGTCCCGGAGCGCCGGTAACTCCGCCTCCCGGATGCGCCCCCGCTCCGCACAAATACAGGCCCGCAACCGGCGTGCGATATTGCGACCATCCTGCCACCGGCCGCATGAAGAAGAGTTGTTCCAGGCTCAAATCCCCGTGGAAAATGTTGCCTTCCGTCAGCCCGTAAGTGCGTTCCAGGTCGAGCGGCGTCAAGACCTGCCGTGCAACCATCGCGTTCGGAACATTCGGCGCATACTCCGCGATCTTCTTTACAACGCGGTCGCCCAGCAACTCCCGCTTCTCATCCCAGGTTCCTTGCCGCAGGTGATAGGGAACGTATTGCACGAAACACGTCATGATGTGCCTGCCCGCAGGAGCTAGCGAGTCATCGACATTCGATGCGACCACGCAATCCACCCACAGCTCTTCCGGAATCTCGCCAAACTTCGCCAGGTCATAGCATCGCTCCGCAAACTCGAGGGACGGCACCAGCGTGAACAGAGAACGCTGTTGCGGGCTCGTGCCGCTCGGCGTACCCGTAAATCGAGGCTCCTCCGCCAGTACCAGGTTTACCTTGGCGCATGGGCCATCCATTTTGATGCCGCGTATCGCATGCAGGAACTCTTCCGGCAGCTCTCCGGCCGGTACCATCTTCAGGAAAGTGCGTTTGGGATCGGCATTCGACAACACCACGCGCCCGCGAATTGCCGTTCCATCCTCGAGAATCACTCCGCGCGCCCGGCCATAGCGGATATCGATTTGCGCGACGCTCGCATCGGTTCGAATTTCGACTCCAAGTTTCCTCCCCGCCGCCGCCATCGCCTGCGTGATCGCGCCCATGCCCCCGATGACGTGTCCATAAAATCCCTGCACTTCGTGCTCGCCGCCGCTCAGCAGGTGAAAAAGCAAGCCCAGCGCCGTTCCTGGCTGATAAGGTCCGCCATGCTTTCCATACACGTTGTTGGCAAGAAACAGAGTCTTGATCTTCTCTGACTTGTAATTCCGGTCCAGAAATTCACCAAGGCTTCCGGTGAGAAAGGAAATCAGCTGGGCAACCTCGGTACTCGATATTCCCCGAAACCGCCTGCCCACGCGCCACAGGCTCGACCACCCATCGAGCGAGTTCGTCCCCGGCTCCGGCGGAGGTTCAAGAAAAAACGGCTGCAGATAGCGTGCCAGCTTCTTTAGCCGATCATCGATGCGGACAAAGGTCCTCGCATCCTCCGGAGAGAATTTGCTCAGCTCCGCAACCGTGCGCTCGCGGTCCGCCCACCAAGGTACGACCTGACCGTCCGGAAAGGGAACCTGCAACGCCGGATCGCACGGCACCATGCGCAACCCGTGTTCAGCCAGGTTGAGGTCGCGAATCACCTCCGGCCGCAGCATGCTCGCTATGTACGAGGTGGTCGATGCCCGGCAGCCTGGCGCGATTTCTTCGGTCACGCAGCAGCCGCCGACCACCCCGCGCCGCTCCAGCACCAAAGTCGAGAGTCCCGCCCGGGCAAGGTAGGCTGCAGCGGTCAGGCCATTGTGCCCGCCGCCGACGACTATCGCGTCGTAGATCTTCTCTGAGCTAACCCCACTCGAACTCATGACTTTTGGTCAAAAAAGGTCGCAAAAATGCAATTCACATTACCGTATGCACAGCAAAAATAAAATTGAAATCATGCCGCTCCTGCGATAAAGTTTCCTGACTTGAGGTCAACTAATGAGTGGGATCAGCAGCAGCGTCGTGTTTCCGCCCCGCTATCGCAACCTGCCCCAGCGGCCACGTTCTGAAGGCAAACGCACCCGCATTATCGATGCCGCCATGCGGCATTTCGCCGAGTGCGGCTATCATGCCGCCCGGGTCGGCGACATTGCCTCGGCTCTCGGCATCGCCAAGGGCTCCATCTTCCAGCACTTCGGCAGCAAGGACGGCCTGTTTTTCGAGGTCTACAAGAAAGCCGTCCGCTCATTTCCGCGCTATCTGGACGCGCCCGCGGATGTGCAGTCTGGCGGCTTCTTTGAAGTTCTGTATTACTGGTTAGGCCGCACCGAGCACATGATTCGCGAGGACTGGATTCCCTACCGCGTCTCGCTGCTCGGCAACTACGGAACCGATCTCACCCTGAAGCGCGAAATCAACCGTTTCCTCTTGGCCGAGGATCCCTACGGCACGGTAGCCTTCGTGCGCTTCGGCCTGCAGCGCGGCGAGCTGCGCAAGGATCTCGATCAGGAGATGATCGTCTCCATCCTCGATTGGACCATGGAGCGCTTTCAGGATGCGCTGCTGACCGAGGAACTTGACCCCGGACTTTTTCGCCGCCAGGGCGGATCGGTAGACAAGAAGGAAGCGCGCATCCAGCAGTTTCTGGACATTCTGCGCCGCGCTATTGGCGCCGAGCGCATCCCTGACAGGACCAAGGCCCAATGATCACGGAGCAATCCGTACCCCAGATTCTGGCCGGCTACAACGCCGCCGCGCCCCTCGCCGAGGCGTCCACTATCCCCGCGCCGTGGTACGTCGACCCGCGCATTGCCAACCTTGAAAACCAGACCGTCTTCAGCAAAACCTGGCAGATGGTCGGACGAATCGATCAGGTTGAAAATCCCGGCCAGTTCATCACCACGACCGTTGCCGGAGAGCCAATCGTCGTGGTGCGCGGCAACGATAATCTGCTACGCGCTTTCTTCAACGTTTGCCGCCATCACGCCGCCGCAGTTGTCACCGAACCTTGCGGGCAAGCCTCACTCCTGCACTGCCCCTATCACGGCTGGAACTACGGTCTGGATGGCTCCCTGAAAGGAATGCCCGAGTTCGATGGCGTCAAAGATTTTGACCGCCAGCAGAACGGCCTGCTTCCAGTGAAGGTTGAGGCCTGGGAAAAATTCGTCTTCATCAATCTCGATCCCAAAGCACAATCCCTGCAAGATTTTCTGGGAGGAATGGTCAAGCGCGTAGCGCCCCTAGGCGTCAGCAAGCTGTACTTCTTCGACACCCGCAGTTACGACATTCATTGCAACTGGAAGGTCTTCGTCGACAATTACCTCGACGGCGGTTATCACGTGCCGCACCTGCACAAGGGACTTAGTTCCGTGCTCGACTACAAGGAGTACACCATCGAGAATGAGGATCGCTATTGCCTGCAATCGAGCCCTATGGTCTCCTCTGACCAAGACGCCGCCACCGGAGCCACCCGCAAAGGCGATCGCGCCTGGTACTTCTGGCAATATCCGAATCTGATGATCAATTGCTACGAAGGCTACATGGACACGAACCTGGTTCTGCCCATCGACGTCGATCACTGCCGTGTGATCTTCGATTTTTATTTCGCAGACATCAGCGAAGCCAGCCAGGCCTACAACCAGCAAAGTGTAGCCGTAGGAGCCCGAGTCCAGGACGAAGATCTGGGAATCTGCGAAGCGGTGCAAAGGGGCTTGAAGTCCAGGGCCTACGGAGCTGGCCGCCTTTCCGTAAGGCGCGAAGCGGGAGAGCACTTATTCCATCGCCTTTTAGCGTCCGATCTGAAGCGGGGATTGACCGCCAGAACTGGGGCAGCCGACTGATTGCGTAGCGCCGGCGTTCCGCCGCCTGTCCCGAGGGCACCTTGCCCTCCGGGACAAAGCCGAGTCAGAACCAAGTGCGAATGTTACAGACGGACTTAGCAGTTGCTGAGAGGAAATGACTTGACCAAGAACCTTGCAGTCCTCCTGGCGCTATCGCTATCCTGCGCCGCGCAAGTCACCGCCATCAAGGCCGGCCGCCTGATCGACCCCGATTCCGGCGCCGTCCTCACCGACCAGATCATCCTGATCCGCGAAAACAAAATTCAATCCGTGGGCAAAGCCCTGCCGATTCCACCCGATGCCAAGGTCATCGACCTCTCCGGCAAGACCGTTCTCCCCGGCCTGATCGATTGCCACACTCACGTTGCCGACGGCCAGGGTGACGCCGAGCCCTTCGACGTCCTGAAGAAGACCGCCGCCGAAGTGGTTCTCGAATCCGTGCCCAATGCCCGCGCCATGCTGCTTTCCGGATTTACCAGCGTGCGCGACGTCGGCACCTACCACGCTCTCAATGACGTTGCCCTGCGCGATGCCATCGCCAAAGGCTACGTGATCGGCCCGCGCATGTACGTGGCCGGAGCGTACATCACCATCACCGGCGGCGCCGGCGCCATGACCGGCCAAGCCCCTGACATCCAGCTCCCGTGGGATCTACATTATGGAGAAGCCAACGGCCCCTGGGAAGTGCGCCAGAGAGTCCGCCTGCTGGCACATGACGGCGTTGACGTCATCAAAGTTCTCTCCAGCGGAGCCGTGCTCACCCATGGAAGCAATCCCAACTCCGTCGAATTCACGCCCGAAGAACTGCAAGCCGCGGTCGAGGAAGCCCACAACTTCGGCCTGAGAGTCGCATCCCACGCTCATTCGCCCCAGGGCATCAAGAATGCGATTCTCGCCGGAGTCGCCTCGGTTGAACACGCCACCATGATCGACGACGAAGGCATCGCCCTCGCCAAAGCTCACGGTACTTATCTCGACATGGATATCTACGACGAAGAGTGCATCCAGCAGAACGGCCGCGAAGGGAAGGAGCCGAAGGACTTCCTCGAGCACGACGCTGCCCTGGGCCAGATCCAGCGCGACAACTTCCGCAAAGCGGTGAAGGCCGGCATAAAGATGTCCTTCGGCACCGATGCCGGAGTCTGTCCTTACGGCACCAGCGGCAAGCAATTCGCTTTCATGGTGAAATACGGCATGACCCCGATGCAAGCCATTCAGGCCGCTACCACCAACGCTGCCGACCTACTAGGTCATTCCGATGTTATTGGGTCGATCAAGCCCGGCAAATACGCCGACATCATTGCTGTCTCCGGCGACCCGCTCAGCGACATCAGCGTGCTGGAAAAGGTGCAGTTCGTGATGAAGGATGGGACGGTGTACAAGCAGCCGTGAGTGGAGCAAGAGCTGGCCTTGTCCGCAATCTCATTTTTTTTACAATTCCCTGACAATCCCGGGAAATTCTTCGGATATAAGCTGCTACGCAGGGGAGGCATGACCAGTCACCGGCCTGCCCTCGGGAGCTGCCATGGCCGAACCACTCGATCGCATGCATGTAATTCAGGCTGAACCGGCGAGGTTTCAGCGAGCCGCGGTGAGATTCGCGGCTTGCACATTGGTGTTGATGCTGCTCATCGCGGGCGCGGGTTCTGCCGCCGCGAAGACGCATTCTTCCCGCAACCCGGGAAATGGCTCTCACCCTGGCGGTCTGGGGAAAGTTTTATCCAGCGCCAACGGCGGGCAGATCTTTGGTTTCGATGTGAATCAGAATGGCACCGACGGCATCATCGATGACGCCCTGGTTATGCCCGATGGCAGTTTGAAATCTGCCATCGAAACCTTCGACATCAACACCGCGAAGATCACCAAAACCGTGAAAACCCTACTCTCCCCGGACGAAGACCAGGAACTGGTGACCTTCGGAATTGGCGGCAACGACGTTGGCTTGGTGGACGAGCAACGGGATAAGTTCAAGAACGGAAGGGTTGTTCGCAACGACCGCTTCTTTATCTTGAATCCCGTCTCGGGCGAACAGATCACCGGCCCGTGGACCATACCCAATAACAAAAATTCGCTGTTGGCGCAACTCGCGCAGAACCAGGCTACCGACACGCAGGTCACGTTGGTTTACCGCCCGGCACAAGGCTTCAATGAGATGCCCTGGCTGTATGTCACCGATCTCGCCACCAACACCATCCTGAAGACCATCAAGCTCACTGATTTCGAGGACGATTTCCTCATCCAGATTGCCCAGGACAGCGCGAAGAGTGAGGTAGTCACATTCATCAATAGTTTCCCCGGAGGTCCTGCCCCGGTGAACGTCGTGATCAACCTCAACACAGAGAAAAGCCGCCGATTCAATGGCTTTAACAATGGGCCGTTCGGCGCCGGCGCAATTAGCGGCTTGGCCATCGATTCGACCACCCATATCCTCTGCACAACCACCAACCTCAACGCGCAGGTCGAGTTCTATAAAATCGCCAAGGGCACCGGCACATGGGCGCAACTTCCCGGCACTGGAAACGCCGACGAGCTCACCAGCGGCACCGCCGTGGCCAATGATTCCCTGAACCATCTTTTTCTGGTGGCTCAGCCGGTTTCCAGCACCGGCGGAGACAGTGCCATCTACGTCTACGACGAAAAAGGAAACCTCCAGGAGACCCTCAACGGCTTCAGCTTCAACCGCGACCTGCCATCCGATTTCGGCGTCAAGATCGTGGTGATTCCCAGCCTCCGCATGGGCTGGGTCAACGGAGCGAGCGTGACCGAGTTGCAACAGTTCTTCTACTGAAACGGTCGGCTGCGCGTTGTTCCTTGCAGCGCTTACGGCACGACAGCCCCTCCGTTCTGTCCGGCAGATCGAAGAGGCTGTCATTCCAGTCTTTAGTTGTTGCCTTACTTACGGGTGATTCGGTCCGCCGCTGAATGCCTGGCAGGAAACATTGGGATGCCAGTTCACGAACGCGCCGTTGGGATTGTCCTTCCATGCCCAGACGTGCAGGGTGTAGAACGCGGGCAGCCCGAAGCGATTGGGCGCGTCAAACAAATGAAATAGCTGTCCCATCAGCTCGGGCGGAGACGAGTGCTTCGCATTCCACACGTCGGCCAGAACCAAATAGTCGGCGCCAATCAGCTTCCGGCCGCCGTTACCCGTCGCCTCGTAGATCACGATCTGGGGACGCGTGGCATCGATGACCCCGCTGTTTACCAAAGCGCCGTTCACATAGTGGAGTCCCATGGCCCCCTCGGTGTCGCCGCTCACGCAGCCGAATTGCAGGGCATATCCTTCCGACTCCGCTACCGTAACGTCCTGGAACCGTGCGGTGGACTCCCGGACAACCTTGATGAGTTCGCTTTGCTGGCTGGTCTGATTCGCCGCCATTGTATGTTGTGATGTGAGCATGTGAGAGTGGCCGTCTTGCGCCAATGCGCGCCCGGAGCAAACGCTCATGAGAACGAGCGCGACCACGAAATACTGCAACCGCCCCGCGAATTGTCCAACTTTCATCGTAGAAGCCTCCTGAGAAACACCAGTTACACGAGGTACGGTCGGGAACGCGACGCACCCGGCGTCGACCGCCCAATCCGATCCTCCTGTACTTGAGATATCGGAACGGGCCAGCAAAAGACGACACGCAGTGGAGGCAGGCAAGCCAGTCGCATGGGCTTTCGCACTGGCTTTACGAATAATGGCCGGACCGCTCGACTTGATACCTCTCCCGCCGCCAAACCGCCTTCCATGCGAAGATAGAATCCGCATGCCGGAGACTGTCCCAGCCGCCAAGCCGTCAACCCTTCGCAGGGTTTTCAAAGCATTTCATTACCGGGATTTCCGGTTGATGTGGTTTGGGGCCTGCATGTCGAGCATCGGTACCTGGATGCAGATCGTGGCCCAGGGCTGGCTCATCTACCGGCTGAGCCATTCCGCCTTCCTGCTCGCCTTGGACCAATTTCTCGGCGGCATTCCCATCTTCCTGTTCTCGTTGATCGGAGGTGTGGTGGCGGACCGGGCGGAGCGGCGGAAGATCCTGCTCGCTTCCCAGTATGTGCAGATGTCGTGTGCCACAATTCTGACCGTGCTGGTGGCGACCGGCCATATCCATGTCTGGCATATGCTCTGTCTGTCGTTCGTCGCCGGCCTGGCCCAGGCCTTTGGCGGTCCCGCGTACCAGGCGCTGATTCCCAGCCTGGTCGATCGCGAGGACATGCCGAACGCCATCGCGCTGAATTCGATCCAGTTCAACACCGCCGTTACGATTGGACCCGCGCTCGCCGGGCAGGCGTTGGCGAAACTGGGCGAGCAGTGGTGCTTTGGCCTGAATGCGCTTTCTTTCCTCGCACCCATCGTTTCCCTCTCCATCATCACGGCTCGCTACCTGCCGGAGAAAACCAGCGAATCCATCTTCGCCAGCCTGAGACAAGGCATCAAATTCGTTCGCCGGCAGGGATCGATGGAAGCGCTCATCGTGCTTGCCTTCTGCATGACTGCCCTGGCCATGCCCATGCGCACCTACATCCCGGTGTTCGTCAAAGACATCTTCCATCGCGGTCCGGAAACCTATGGCAACCTGCTTTCGCTGATGGGAATCGGTTCCATCTGCGGCTCGCTCATGGTTGCGGGCATGGGCAACATACGCCACAAAGGCCGCTTCGCCCTGACTACGCTGATCACTCTCGGAGCAGGAATCACCGGATTCTCTCTGTCCAAATCGCTGCCGGTGAGCTACTCCATGCTGGTGGTGGTGGGAGCCTCCATGATGGCGGTCTTTGCCACCGTGACTTCGCTGGTGCAGTTGATTGCGACTAATGAAATGCGGGGGCGCGTGATGAGCGTCTATAACTGCGCCTTCCGCGGCGGCATGCCAATGGGAAACTTGCTCTCCGGATGGCTCGTACCGATGTTTACCGCGCCCGTCGTGCTCGGCGTCAACGGCCTGGCCCTGATCGCAATGGCGCTGTATTTCCTGCTGATGCAAAGGCGTGTGGCCGCGCTGTGATGGGAGTGTTTCCTGCTGACTACGCCGCCCTGCCCAACGCGTAGATGACCCAGGGCGCTATTTCGGTCTCGCTGATCCAGGTGTACGGCTCGCTGCCGGTCGCCAGGGGCGCGTAGCGTTGCACAACCTGCAGCCCAGCCTTGCCAAACACCTCGCGGTAGGAAGCGTCCGTCCACAAAATATCTTCGACCGGTCGCCTGTCCCCATGGTCGGTAACAATAATTTTCACTCTGTCACCGCTCTTGGCGAGCTTATTCTCCGGAAAATCCTTCGTCGAGAACGATGCCCACTCATGCCAGTAAATCTCCGGAGACGACACCACCATAACGATGCGGCCATCCGAATTCAGCAAACCCCTGAGCCCACTAAACAGACGCACCTTCTTCTCCATAGTTGGAATGTTGTCAAAAGTGAATTCGGAGAGCACGAGGTCATAGCCGCCGGCCGCGAACTGGCTGAAGTCGCCGTCGGCGATGAGGCGATAGTCCCCGCTCGGACTTGCCTCCCGAGCCCGCCGGATCATGTCTTCTGAAATGTCGACGCCAACGGTTTTGAAACCGTGCTTTTCGAGGAAGCGCGTCGACCGCCCCGTCCCGCAGCCGAAATCGAATGCCTTTGTGCCCTTGACGTGTTCTGAGAGGATTGCAGGAATATCCCGGTAAGCGAGGTAATAAGTATTGGCGAACCCCAGCCGCGCATAGGCATCGGCGCGAGTTTCATCTTCATAGCAGTTGCTGAATTCTCCGCCTTCCATGGTTGTCACCGTGGCTATCATCTATCACACAATCCAGGCCAACGCAGTGACTGCGGGGAGGAACACGCGCCAGTACGCGGTGCTGCACGAGAGTCCCCCCTGTTCCCCAGTGCCCTCTGTGGTAAAGAATTCTTCATTGGTGGTCCCGCGGAATCGTCTCCTGCCAGGTCTTGGTTTTGATGAGCTGTCCATCCTTCAACAGCTCACGCGTGTACTTATAGTAAAAATTCCTGGCGTCGCTGGTGACCGAAAGATGACCACGCCACCGCAACTCGCGATCCTTCAAAGCGAAAATACTCTCCGCTTCCCCTAACGCCGAACTGATCTCCGGATGCGCATCGTCGGTGCTGTAGGTCAGTTTTTCGTAGTCGGTTTGTTTTCCCCAGGGGAATTCGGCCGAGTCCTTGCCGCTCCAATGGACCGTGGTCTTGTGCCGCGCCTCATCACGCTCCGCCGTCCACTCGCCCGGCCAGGGAAAGCCTTCGGAGTGGATGTCCGTCCGCTCTTCTGAAGGCTCGACCGCACCGAACGCCGGAGGAACTTTGCCATGCGCCGGCACAACCGGCAGCATCACCCGTGAGCCGCTGGCACCGCCCAGCTCCAGCGAAGTCGTCATGGCATACGGCGTCGGCCACACCATCGGCCATAAAGCATTCGAAACAGCCACCCGAATGCGGTGTCCCTTGGGGAAAACCCAGGAAGTCAAATGCATCTCGACATTGAGCGGATAGGTCTTTCCCGGATCGAGATCACGCGGCTCTGTCATCCCCTCGCGCTGCGCCCCATTCAATCCCGCCCCGGTAATCTGCGTCACCGACCCATCCGGAGCCACATCCGACAGCCGTACGAACCAATCGGCCAGCGGCACATCCGCCGATGCTTGCAGCAACGCGTGCGGATGCCCGAGGATCGCCACTTCTTCCGTCAGCGGAGCCGAATCGTACACCAGGCTGTACGCGTCCACCGGTCGCACATCGCTCAGCAACTCTCCCCACCAGAACCCCGCCTCGACGCCGATCGAAGGCACATACTTCAATTGGTGCACGGTATTTTCCGTCGTCGACACTGCCAGCGTGTGATTTGCCTGCAGGAACCACGTCGCATCGCGCGCATCCGGCGGAGGCCACCGGTCCACCTGCCGCCATTCGCCCGGAACCTCGGCTAGATTCGGATCCGGTGGCCGCCAATGCTGCATGAAAACCACCAGCCGCGGATCCTGTAGCACGCCCGTATTCCGGCCCTTCAGCCAGTAGTCCCACCAGCGCACTGCCTGATCGCGCCATTCCACCCGCGGCCCGAAGTCGGCGTCGTTGGGGAAGCTGTGATTCCACGGCCCCATGATCGCTCGCATGGGAGCTTTCGTCTGTTCCAGCATCGAGGTAACGCTGTCGCGGTAACCATCCTGCAGCCCGCCGATGACGAAGCTTGGAACTTTGATCTCGCTGTAAGGCCGCACCGGACTCCGCCAGAACCCTCCATCGTGCTGATGCTTGAGGTAGAGCAACGACCAGGGCGCTGCATCGAAATGCGGCCCCAGGATTTTTTCATCCAGCGTGTAATCGGGCGCGCCGGTGAAGCCCGGCGCCATGTCCATATTCAATTCGAACTCGTCGATGTGCATCATGCCATCCATGTAATGCACGTCGTCGTGAAACAGCTCGGCCGTAGCGCAGATGGCAATGATCGCCTTCAATTCCGGCGGATTCCGCATCGCCATCTGCAGCGCATTGAACCCGCCCCACGAAATTCCAAACATCCCCACATTCCCATTTGACCAGGGCTGTGTCGCCAGCCAGTGAATCACCTGCAGCCCGTCGGACTGCTCCTGCTCGGAATATTCGCGGTCAGTGGGCGCCCCTTCGCTGTTGCCGAATCCGCGAATATCCACCCGCGCCCCTACATAGCCCCGCCGCGCAAAATAAGCATGCTTGGAATAATCCTCGGCCGCGGTGTCGTCATCTTTGCGGTACGGCAGATACTCCAGCAGGGCAGGGAACTTCTCCCCAGGCTTGGCGCTATCTGGCATGTACAGCGTGGCGGCAAGACGAACCCCATCCTTCATCGGAATCCAGGCGCTCACCATGCGCACGCCATAAGTAGGCGCAGAAGGCGGTTCCGCGGCCGCAAGATTCAGCGTGGAAAACAGGAGTGACAGCAGCATCCAGGTTCGCAAGTTTTGCCCCCGCAGCATAATCATTCCGTGCCCATCGTACTAGAACTTGTGTCACACATCGGTCTTGAAAGAGCGCGGCTTGAGCCGCGACGCTTGGATCTCCAGTGGCCCGCAGTAGAACCAAGCACTAAGCCAGCGCGCTCCGCGCCCGGGCAGCTAGTAGTCACCTCTGCGATGTGATCTTCGTCACGTCTCATCCGTGCTACATCACAGCGTCATGGTCCGGAAACGCCTACATTAATAACCCGGAGGAGGATACCGATGTCGACTGCCTGGACGTCCCGCTACGCTCTCCGTACCAAGGGCATGAAGAGCTCCGCAATCCGTGAATTGCTCAAACTCACCCAGAAACCCGAGGTCATCTCCTTCGCCGGCGGGTTGCCCGCCCCGGACGTCTTCCCGACCCAGCGTTTCCAGGAGGCCTGCCGCAAGGTCCTCGAGCAGAACGCCAGCCAGGCCCTGCAATACGGCGCCTCCGAAGGCTACGAGCCGCTGCGCGAAATGGTCGCGCGCCACATCGCCCGCTATGGCATCAAGGCAAAGGTGGAAAACGTCCTTATCACTTCCGGATCTCAGCAGGCGCTCGACCTGATCGGCAAACTCCTCATCAATCCCGGCGATCGGGTGTTGGTCGAAGCCCCGACTTATCTCGGTGCGCTGCAAGCTTTCAACGTCTACGGACCTGACTATGTCAGCGTACCCAGCGACGAAGACGGCCTTCGAACCGATCTTCTCGAAGACCGCCTGCGCTCCGGCCCCAAGTTCATGTACGTTCTGCCCAATTTTCAGAATCCCGGGGGCACCACCCTCTCCGAAGGCCGCCGCCATCAACTGGTCCTGCTGGCGGACAAGTACGGCATCCCCATCATCGAGGACGACCCCTACGGCCAGCTTCGCTACGAAGGAGAGCACCTGCCGCCGCTGGTGGTGATCGACCGCGAGAACCTCCGCCGCGACGACGGCTACTCCATCGGCAACGTCCTTTATTTGAGCACCTTCTCCAAGACGCTGGCCCCCGGACTCCGCTTGGGATGGATTGTCGCCCCGCCCGAGGTCATCGCGAAATTAGTTCAGTTGAAACAAGGCGCCGACCTTCACACCTCGACCTTCACCCAGATCGTCGCTTACGAAGTCGCCAAGGACAACTTCCTCGACGAGCATGTCAAACTGATCCGCAGAGTCTACCGCGAACGCCGCGACGCTATGCTGTCGGCGCTGAAGGATTTCTTCCCGCCGGAAGTTACCTGGACCCATCCCCAGGGAGGCCTCTTCCTTTGGGTCACCCTCCCCGAAGGCACCGACGCCAGCAAGCTCTTCGAGGCCGCCCTGAAAGAAAACGTGGCCTTCGTCTCCGGAGAATGCTTCTACGCCAACAACGGTCCCGAAAGCCGCCGCCACATGCGCCTGAATTTCTCTTACGTTCCGCCAGACAAGATTCGCGAGGGCATTCGCCGGCTGTCGCTGGCGGTGAAGCACCAGCTGGAGGAATTGCACGCAGCCGCGCGCTGAGGCTGCTGTTTGCCCAGGGTAATCGCAGTCAGTCGCGGCGATGGCTTCCCGCCACGGCCCCGCGCTCAAATCTGGCCGAAGTCTGGCCGCGCGCCGTCGGTCCATGGCGACGCCATGGGCTGCGGGAATTTCTTTCGCCGCCGTATATTTTCCTCACGACTTTCCCTTACCCATCGCTACCGCATTCCTTGTAGTCCGCGCCGAAAATCTCCGTAAGCCGTCGCATACAGCAAGTTTGGGTAAATATATACTTGACACACACGAACAAACGGCGTATGTTTGGATCATGAAAACGCCGAAGACATTGCAGCAAGCCATCGTTTACTTTAGCGATCCCGAACGCTGTTTTGACTATGCCAAGAAGCTCCGCTGGCCCGATGGCAAGATTGTTTGTCCGCGCTGTAATTCGCCCAAGAACTACTTCATTAAGACTCGGTTGCTCTGGCTGTGCCGTGGATGCAACAAGCAGTTCACCATCAAGGTTGGCACAATCTTCGAGGATTCGCCGCTCACTCTCGACAAATGGATGACTGCATTTTGGATGCTCTGCAATTGCAAGAATGGCGTCTCCAGCATGGAGATTCACCGCACTCTGGGAATCACTCAGAAGTCGGCATGGTTCATGCTGCAACGCTTGCGACTCGCGATGCAGGACCCGTTCTATACAACGAAGCTGGGCGGCAAGGGCCGCGAGGTAGAAGTAGACGAAACGTTCATCGGCGGCAAAGCTCGGAACATGCACAAATCCCAGAAGGCGCGGCTCACTGGCAGGATTGATGACGACAAGACCGTAGTGGTCGGATTCATGGAACGTGGCGGAAAGGTCCGCACTCAGATCGTCACACAGCGCCGCAAATACAATATGCAGCCTCTTGTGCGCGAACAAGTCGAG
>Ga0335076_10000803_pt1 | contig 29618 bp, 26 predicted proteins | sample Lox_Sample_25_FD_206717 | JGI IMG/M metagenome (GOLD analysis project Ga0335076, IMG submission 206717) | Soil microbial communities from Loxahatchee National Wildlife Refuge, Florida, United States - Lox_Sample_2.5 | ecosystem: Environmental > Terrestrial > Soil > Wetlands | place: USA... | reverse complement strand
ATCCGCGTGCTTCCGTACGACGAGGCGATCGCGGTCGGCGCGCTCGCGTTCTTCGGCGACAAGTACGGCGACCGCGTGCGCGTGCTTAAGCTCGGCGACTTCTCGACCGAGCTCTGCGGCGGCACGCACGTGAGCCGCGCGGGCGACATCGGCCTGTTCAAGATCGTCGGCGAAAGCGGCATCGCCGCCGGCGTGCGCCGGATCGAGGCGGTCTCGGGCCGCGGCGCGCTCGACTGGGTGAACGCGAACGAGGACAGGCTCCGCGACGTCGCGGCGCTCGTGAAGGCAGGCCGCGACGACGTCGCGGGCAAGGTCACGCAGCTCGTCGATCGCGCGCGCGCGCTCGAGCGCGAGGTCCAGGGCTTGCGCCGCAAGCTCGCGACGGGCGGAAGCCGCGATCTGCTCGACGAGGCGCGGCTCGTGAGCGGCGTCAACGTCCTCGCGGCAAGAGTCGACGGCGCGGACGCGAAGTCGCTGCGCGACACGGCCGATCAGCTCAAGGACCGTCTCGGCACGGGCATCGTCGTGCTCGGCGCCGTCGAAAGCGACAAGGTGCATCTCGTCGCGACGATCAGCAAAGACCTCACGCCCCGGCTGAAGGCCGGCGACGTGATCAAGCCGGTGGCCGAGCTCGTCGGCGGCCGCGGCGGTGGCCGGCCGGACTTCGCGCAGGCCGGCGGGACCCGGCCGGACAAGGTGGACGACGCGCTCGCGCTCGTGCCCGTGATAGTCGCGAAGCTCGCGGGCGCCGGGCCGCCTTAGAGTCGGTCTAACTTTCGCGACGCAGCAAAAATGGGTGACTCGCCCGAGAAATGCATTACGATAGCTACCGGTCGCGAATTGCCGACAACGCGATTCGCGAGCTTAGGGGGGAACCGGCCAAAACTTTGAGTAAAACAAAACGGCCGGAGTAGCCACGGAAGTCCTCGATCGAGCGCCTCGCCGGCGATCGCTCGAGGGTGCAGGGCGAACAGCCGAACCCGACGAAGAAGAAACTGCGACGGGACTGTTGCAGCAGCAGGGAACGGCCAAGACGCCCATAAGGAGTTTGGCAATGCTGATCTTGACCCGGCGAGTGGGGGAAACGGTGGTCATCGGCAACGACGTCACCGTCACTGTGCTAGGTGTGAAGGGGAACCAGGTGCGGCTCGGGGTAAACGCACCGCGTGAAGTGGCAGTGCATCGCGAAGAAATTTTCGAACGCATCAAGCGCGAGCAAGCCGAAGAGAAGCCGCAGCGGCCACCGCAAGTGGTCGGCGCGGTGCACCAGTAGTCCGACCGACGCAAAAGCCTCGTCGCATGCCGCGGTCCGGCCGCCGGCATGCAGCGTCGTTTTCTTCAACGACGTCGCCATTCGTTCGGCACGCCAGTAGAATCACGAGCCCTTGCGACGAAAAATCCGCGTGCGGAGAGGTGGCCGAGTGGTCGAAGGCGCACCCCTGCTAAGGGTGTAAGGGCCAAAAGCCCTTCGAGGGTTCGAATCCCTCCCTCTCCGCCATCCCTCCCTCTCCCACGCGGCTCACCACGAATGCAGCGCGCAACTGATGGCCTCGTCGTATTCGCCGCGGCTCCATTGGCCGAAAGTTAAGACAGCGGGTGTTTCGACATGACTATTCCGGAGACGATTTCCGACCTCGGTAGCATTGCCAATTTGCTCGCCGCCATCGGCGTGCTCGTGACGTTGATCTATCTCTCGCGCCAAGTAAGGCAAGGCAATCTGTTCGCGCGGTCTCAAGCTCGCCAACGTATGGTCGAGCAGGCTCATGAAGAGCTCTACAGATGGGGGAAGGATCCGCAGCTACGCAATTGCTTTGTCAAGAAAGGCCCGCTGTCCGAGGAGGAACACGAAATCGTCCACTACTTTCTGCTCGCCGCGATGCGGCAGCGAGAGTGGGAATGGTTCCAATACAAGGACGGTGTGATCAGCAAAGACGTCTACGAGGCGTATCACGAGGTCATCGGACTGCATCTCGGTACTCCGCGCACCAGGAACTGGTGGCGGACCGTCGGGCGAATAGGATTCAACCCGGCGTTCGTAGTGGTCGTAGACGCGTTTCTAGGGCGGCGCGAGGTGACGAGCTATTTCGAAGAGATAAGGCGATACGACCGGTGGCCAACTACACCTGACCAACCCGACCAAGCGATCGTCTGACCGAGTTGCTGCGACTTCTTGTCGAGGCTTGCGAGCATCCGTGACCGGCAGCAGCTGATCGAAGCCATTCGTCCGGCACGCCGGCAGACTCACGAGACCTTGCGACGAAAAATCCGCAGGTGGTCGAGGGCGCTAGCCCCGCGCCGCCGCGGCCGCCGCGCAGAGCTCGAGCGCTTTGGAGGGCTCGATCGGCTTCACCCAGTGCTCGTCGAATCCCGCCGCCAGCGCCTCGTCGCGGTCCGTGCCCTTGCCCCAGCCTGTCAACGCCACGAGCGTGATTCCGTTGCCGTTCGCCCGCACGCGCCGCGCGACGTCGTAGCCGTTGACGTTCGGCATTCCGATGTCGAGCACCGCGAGATCGAATCGCGCGCGCGAGATCGCGTCGAGCGCCTCGCTGCCGTCGTGCACGACATCGACATGATGACCGCCGAGCTCGAGCAGCATTGCGAGGGTCGTGGCGGCGTCGCGGTTGTCGTCGGCCACCAGGATCCGCAGGCCGGCGGCGTGCGGCGCCGCGGTCGTCCGCGCAGCCGGAGCCGCGGACTCACCCTGGCCGTCGGCGAGCGGCAGTCGCACCACGAACGTGCTGCCGGCTCCCAAGCCGGCGCTGTGCGCCTCGATCTCGCCGCCGTGCAGCTCGACGAGTCCCTTCGACAGCGCGAGGCCGACGCCGAGCCCGCCCTCGCCGCGCTCGAACGGCGACCCGATCTGCACGAACATCTGAAAAATGTTCGCGAGCGCATCCTGCGCGAGCCCGATGCCGTTGTCGGCGATGCTCACGGACGCGTTGCCGCCGTCGCGCGCGGCGTCGATGCGGATCCGCCCGCCGGGCTGTGTGAATTTCGCGGCGTTCGTGAGTAGGTTCGCGACGACTTGCGCGATCCGGAGCGGATCGGCCTCGAGCTGCAGATGCTCGGCGGCGACGTTCACCTCGAGCACATGGCCGCGCGCGTCGATCGGCGGCCGCGCCATCTCGACGGCGGCCGCGACGATCGAGCCGAGATCGACCCTCGACTTGCGCACCTCGAGAGCTCCGCGCGTAATGCGCGAGACGTCGAGCAGATCGTCGAGCAGCCGCGCCATGTGGCCCACTTGACGCGCGATGACTTCGTGGCTCCAACGGATCTGGTCGGCCGTCGCGGTGGGCAGCCGCGCGATCTCCGTCGCCTGGCGAATCGGCGCCAGCGGATTGCGCAGCTCATGTGCGAGCACGGCCAGAAACTCGTCCTTGCGCCGGTCCGCGTCGCGCATCGCTTGCTCTGTTGCCCGGCGCTCGGTGGCGTCACGAAACGCAAGCACGACGCCGAGCACGCGGCCCGCGTCGTCGACGATGGGCGCGGCGCTGTCCTCGATCGGCGTCTCGGTGCCGTCGCGGCGGATCAGCAGCGTGTGGTTGGCGAGGCCGACGATCTGGCCCTCGCGCAGCGCCTTCGTGACCGGGCTTTCGACCGAGCCGCGCGTGTCTTCGTTGATGATGCGGAACACCTCGTCCACGGGCTTGCCGCGAGCCTCCGCGAGCGGCCAGCCGGTGAGCCGCTCCGCGATCGGGTTCGCGATCGACACGTGCCCGAGCTCGTCGGTCGCCATGACGGCGTCGCCGATACTGCGAAGCGTCGTCGCGAGCCGCTGCTCGCTCGCGCGAATCCGCGCGGAGTCGCGCCGCGTGACGAGCACGAGGACGGCGAGGATCGCGATCGCGAGCGCCGTCGCGGCAGCGATGCTGCGCGTGACCGCGGCGCGCGCGTCGTTCGCGGCCGCGAGCTGGGCCGCGAGGTCGCGTTCCGCATCGTCCTCCATCCGCTCGACGAGAGTACGAATCTGGTCCATCGCGACGCGGCCCGAGTCCGTCAGGACCACTGCGAGGGCCTGGTCCGTTTGGCCGCCGCGCATGAGGTCGATCGTGCGCGCGAGCTCGTCGGTCTTCACTTGCGCGAGCGTGCTGATCTCGGCCAGCGGCTGCTGCGCGGCGGAGTCGTCTGCCAACAATGTGCGCAGTTCTGTGAGCTGAGTTCCGAGCTCGGCCAGGGCAACTTCGTAAGGCTGCAAGTAGTCCACGCGGCGCGTGAGCAGGAAACCGCGCTGGCCGGTCTCCGCGTCGCGCATCACGGAGAGCGTGCGCTCGAGCGTGAGCTCGACGTCCTTGGTGTGCACGAGCCGGGCGCTCGCGTCCGCGAGCGTTACGCCCGAGCGATAGGCGACGACGCCGGCAAGCGCGAGCACGACCGTCGCGAAAACGAGCGTGACGAAGACAATCGATCGTGATCGCAGACCCTTGCTCCCCTTGCGTCGGCAAATGCGATGCGCTGCCGAGGTCGGCGCGCCTATTCTTCCCTATCCTCTAGTGAACGGGGACTGACGGAACCGGCATCTGCGGAGCCCAGGGTTGTACGCCGACGTTCGACGACGGGCTGCTGCCGTTGGGGCTGGGGAAGGGCAAAGTAGAGCGTTGCGCATTTACGAAGGCGGTGTATTCGATTTGGCTCCATTCCTTCCTGGTATGGCAGGCGACCTGGCGCTCGCCGTTGACCGTGACGTCTCGACACACGACGCCGGGCTCGCTGCTCGCAAGGTGTCGAGCGGTGGCCGCGTTGGTTTTGCTGGTCTCGGCGATAGGCTGCGACGCGCACGCCGCAATCAGCGCAGTCGTTCCCAGGACGACCGTTAGCCTCGATGGAATGGTCGGCGCGTAGCTCACGCCACGAAAGGGCGGAAAGATTTCCATTGCTTACTCATCCGGAAGCCGATCCCTTGCCACGGATGCTACGCCCATCGGTTTGGCGCGCCTAGCCGCGCCGCGGGTCGCTAGCTCTTGCCGAGGCTCGCGAGCCACTCGTCGTCGGAGCCCGCATTGAGGTCCTCGAAGAGATAGGTACCGAGATAGCGTTCGCCCGTGTCGGGCAGCATCGCGAGCAGCACCGAGCCCTTGGGCGCTTGCTCCGCGGCCTTCACCGCCGCCGCGAGCGTCGCTCCGGCCGAGATGCCGACGAAGATCCCTTCCTCGCGCGCGAGCCGCCGCGCCATCTGCTTGCCTTCCTCATCCGTGACGGGCAGCAACTGATCGAACACTTTCGGATTGAGCACGTCGGGCAAGAAGTCCGGCGTCCAGCCTTGGATCTTGTGCGGCGCCCATGCCTTGCCGCCGAGCAGCGATGCGCCGGCCGGCTCGGTCGCGACGATCTTCACCTCGGGCCGCGCGAGCTTGAGCATCTCGCCCACGCCCGTGAGCGTGCCGCCCGTGCCCCAGCCCGTGACCCAGAAGTCCAGGCGACGGCCTGCGAAATCCTTGAGGATCTCGGGGCCCGTGGTCTGACGGTGGAACGCGGGGTTCGCCGGGTTCTGAAACTGCCGCGCGAGGAACCAGCCGTGCTTCTCGGCGAGCGTCGCGGCGAGCTGGACCATGCCGGTGCCGCGCTCGGCCGCGGGCGTGAGAATCACCTTCGCGCCGAGCGCGCGCATGATCTTGCGCCGCTCGACCGAGAACGTTTCGACCATCGTCGCGACGAACGGATAGCCCTTCGCGGCGCACACCATCGCGAGCGCGATGCCGGTGTTGCCCGACGTCGCCTCGATCACGGTTTGTCCCGGCTTGATCGTGCCGCGCCGCTCGGCGTCGTCGATGATCGCGAGCGCGAGCCGGTCCTTCACCGAGTGCAGGGGATTGAACGCCTCGATCTTCACGTAGATCGTCACGTGCTTCGGCGAGATCCGGTGCAGCTTTACGACCGGAGTGTTGCCGATCGTGTCGAGGATGCTTTCGTAGATCATGGTGGCGCTCTCTCGATAGTGGGGCTTCAATAGCTTACACGAGCGCGCGCGTGGGCCGGCTCGCTCCCGAAAATTTCGAGCTTGCTCGGCTCGAACCAGCTGTAGCGTTCCGCGAAGCGGGCGGTCTCGCCGACGATCAGCAGCGCGGGCGGCGCGATCTGGAGCGCGGCCTGCGCGCGGCCGAGGCTTCCGAGCACCGTGCAGATCACGCGCTGGCGGTCCGTCGTGCCGTTCTCGACGACGGCGACCGGAGTGCGCTCGTCGTAGCCGCGCGCGACCAGCGCCGCGGCGATCTCGGCGTACTGTGCGACGCCCATGTATAGCGCGAGCGTCTGGCCCGGGACGAACTTCGCTTCGGCGACGGCCGACTCGGCGCCCTGCGTGTGGCCGGTCGCGAGCAGCACGGCTTGAGTAACGCCGCGCAGCGTCAGCGGAACGCCGGCGTAGGCCGCGCAGCCCTCGGCCGCCGACACGCCGGGCACGACTTGGAACTTGAGTCCCGCCTCGGCGAGCGCCTCGAGCTCCTCGCCGCCGCGGCCGAAGATCATCGGGTCGCCGCCCTTCAGGCGGCAGACGCGCTTGCCGGCTTGGACGAGCTGCACGAGCAGCCGGTTGAGTTGCTTCTGCGTGATCGAAGGGCGGCGCGGCGTTTTGCCGACGCAGATCAGCTCGGCCTCGCGCCGCGCGTAGCTCAGGATGCTAGGGCTCACGAGCCGGTCGTAGAGCACGACGTCCGCACTCGCGAGCAGCTGACGGCCGCGGATCGTGATCAAGTCGGCGCCGCCGGGGCCCGCGCCGACGAGATAAGCCTCGCCGAGCTTCTGCGCGGCCTCGCGCGTCCAACTTTCGAGCCCGCCGCGCAGCGCGTCCTCGGCCTCTTGGTCCCGCCCTGCGAACGCGTGCGCCGCAACGTCGCCGTTCACGACGCGCTCCCAGAAGCGCCGGCGCTCGTCCGCGTCGGGAATCGCGACGCGCACGCGCTCGCGCCAGCGGCCCGCGAGCGCCGCGACCGCGCCGAGCCGCTCGGGGAGCAGCGTCTCGAGCAAGCCCTTGATCCAGCGTGTGAGCACCGGCGACAGCCCGCTGCTGCCGATCGCGATCGTCACCGGGCCGCGGTCGACGATCGCCGGCATCACGAACGAGCAGAGCTCCGGGTCGTCGACGACGTTGCAGAGGCGGCGCGCGGCGCGCGCGTCCGCCGCGACGCGGGCATTGATCGCGCGGTCGTTCGTCGCGGCGACTATCAGCCAGTATCTGTCGAGCGGCCCGCCGCGATAGGCCCGAGCGTCGTGCTCGATTCGTCCGTCGGTCGCGAGCTCGGAGAGCGTCTCCGATTTGAGCGTCGGCGCGACCAGGTGAACGCGCGCGCCGGCCTCGAGTAGCAATAACGCGCGCCGCTCGGCCACCGCGCCGCCGCCGACGACGAGACAATCCCTATCTTTGAGGTCGGCGAAGAGCGGTAGGTGCTGCATGGGTCGGGCTCGGTGCTCGGGAACGATACTCTTTCGGTTCGAGCGCGAACAATCAATTGTTTCCTGCGTTTATAGCGCGATGAAATAACGCTACGAAGCGTGCGCCGTGGCCGCGCCTGGGGCGGTTCGCTCGGCCCGACCGGCGATTGACACCCGGACCTAACGGATGGTTATATAGGTCCCCGAGGCCGCTGACTCTTTCCGAGGACGCGGCTTTTTCATCCCGGCGGGGGCCGCGTGACGCTCAAGCAGCTCAAGTATCTCGTGGGCATCGCGGACAGCGGCCTGAACATCACGTCGGCCGCCGAGCGCCTTTACACGAGCCAGCCCGGCATCAGCAAGCAGCTGAAGCAGCTCGAGGCCGAGCTCGGCGTGCAGCTGTTCACGCGCAAGGGGAAGAGCCTCGCGGCGATCACGCCCGCGGGCCGCGAGGTGATCGCGCGCGCGCGCAAGATCCTGCGCGAGGTCGGCAACATCACGAGCCTCGCGAGCGACCTCACCGCCGAGCTCGACGGCACGCTGTCGATCGCGACGACTCACACGCAGGCGCGCTACGTGCTCCCCGAGGTCATCCGCGCGTTCCGCGAACGCTACCCGCGCGTCGACCTCGAGCTGCATCAGGGAACGTCCGAGCAGATCGTCGAGCTCGTGAGCACCAACAAGGTCGATTTCGCGATCGCGACGGGCTCGCAAGAATTGTTCCCGCATCTCACTCTGCTGCCTATCTACACCTGGCACCGGATCGTGCTCGTGCCGAAGGACCATCCGCTCGCCCGCGAGACGAAGCCGCTCGACCTCAAGGCGCTCGCCGACTATCCGCTCGTGACCTACGTGTTCAGCGGCACCGGCGAATCATCGTTCAAGCGCGCCTTTCGAGAGCACGGCCTCGAGCCGCGCGTCGTCTTCACGGCGCGCGACGCCGACATCATCAAGACCTACGTGCGCATGGGAATGGGAGTCGGCGTAATCGCGTCGATGGCGTTCGAGTGCATCGACCGAGAGGACCTCGTCGCGATCGACGCGCAGAACCTGTTCCCGCGCGTCACGACCTGGCTCGGTTTCCCGCGCGACATGGTCCTGCGCGGCTACATGGTCGACTTCATTCACTTGTTCGCTCCGCACTATGCGGCGCGGCTCATCCGCGATGCGGCGCGCGCCCAGTCGCAGGAAGAGGTCGACAATCTCGTGCGCGAGATTGCGCTGCCGCTCAGGGCCGGTTGCGAGCAGGGTTCCGTCGCGCCGTAGCGATCAAGAGCCGCCGAGGGCTGGACCGCGTCGCGGCTCTAACGCTGCTCGGCGTCGAGCCGAAGTTTTCGCCACTCATTTTAGGCGCGCGCCAACGACGCAGCTTATGTCGTCGGGGCTCGAGTGCCGGCGCGTCGCATCCGGTTGATCACGGCGTCCGCGGTGCTCGGCACCGAGTTGTGGGATATAGTCCTGCGCAGCGTGTAGCCGGCGCGTAGGCCTTGGCAAAGACAGCGCGGACATCGCTCGATGGCTGTGCCCGCCGCTGACGAAAGAACGGGTACAGTGATGCAAACACGCGCTCAACTGCGTGAGCACTATGAGATAGAGCGGTCCCTAGCGGACCAGCTCAGGGCGGCTTCTCGCGAGGAGCGTCGCGAGTTGTACTCGCGGCTTTACGACGAGCTCTTTCGCCGCGTGCCGCATCACCCGCAGCTCACGTTGCGGGTGTCGCGGGAAGCGAGGCAGGCCATGGCGGAGCGCCAGGCCAAATTCCTGTGCTCCATCGCGCGGGTCTCGGAGCCCGTGTATCTCGAGGTTGGGCCGGGCGACTGCTTGATCGCGCTCGCGATGGCGAAGCACGCGCGGCAGGTCTTCGCGGTCGACGTTTCCACGGAGATCACGAGCGGCATATCGCCGCCGCCGAACTTCGCGCTGATCCAAACGGACGGATCCAGCGTCAACGTGCCGAGCGAGAGCGTCGACATCGCGTTCTCCAATCAGCTGATGGAGCACTTGCACCCGGACGATGCGACGACGCAGCTTCGCAACATCTTCAAAGCGCTGAAGCCGGGTGGGCGATACTTCATAGTCACGCCGTCTCGAGCCAGCGGGCCGCACGACGTGAGTCAGCATTTCGAAGACGTCGCGACGGGGTTCCACCTGCGCGAGTATCTGCTGGACGAGCTGATAGACGAGTGCCGACGAGCGGGATTCGGCTCTTTCTCGGCCTACGTGGGCAAGGACGGCCACTATTTGCGCGTCCCTCTGTGGCTCGTGAGAGCGACCGAGCGTCTTACGGCCTTGCTGCCGAGGCGGGCCGGGAAGCTCGCTCCGCTGCGGCTGGTCCTGGGGTTGCGAGTCGTCGCGCAGCGCAGCGCGTAGCTAGGGTGGCCGACCGAGGCGCGAGCGCGCCGTCCGTATCAGAGGTCGGCGAGATTGATCTCGTGAATGCCGCACTCGCGCTTCAGACCGAAGAAGCGCGTCTGCTCGGCGGTCGAGACTTCGTGAATCGGCCTCGTGCTGTGGTGATCGCCGATCGAGACGTAGCCCTTTTCCCAGAGCGGGTGATACGGCAGGTTGTGCTTCGTGAGATACCGATGGACGTCGCGGTCGGTCCAATCGGCGATCGGATGCACTTTCCAGCGGCCGCCGGCCCACTCGAGGTACTCGATCTTCGCGCGGCTCTCGGTTTGGTTGCGGCGCAGGCCCGCGAACCACGTGCTCACCTCGAGGTCGCGTAGCGCGCGGCGCATCGGCTCGACCTTGTTCTCCTGGTTATAAGCCTCGAGGCCCTGCAGACCCTGGTTCCAGCGCTGGCCGTAACGGGCTTCCTGCCAGGCCGGCGACAGCTCCGCGCGATAGACTTTGAGGTTGATCTTCAATCGCGCCGTGAGGTCGTCGACGAAGTGGTAGGTCTCGGGGAACAGGTAACCGGTGTCGACGAGCACGACCGGAATGTCGGGATTGACGCGCGTGACCAAGTGCAACGAGACGGCGGCCTGCGCGCCGAAGCTCGACGTCAGCACGTGCTTGCCGGGCAGGTTCTCGAGCGCCCACCGGATGCGCGCCTCGGCGTCGAGGGCCGCGAACTTGCGGTTGCAGTGCTCGATCGCGTGGCTGCGGCTCGCCTCTTCGTCGTAGGCTTTCATGTCGACCGCCGCGGAGGACATCCCGGCGGCGATCGCCCGCGACTCGGCGTTCAGCATTGCGCTCATCGTGCGTTCCCGAACCGCGGTGCACCGGGACACGCCGGCGGACCTGGCCAATTCTTTTGATGAAGGGCGCTACGTTAAGAGCGAGCCGGGCAAACTTGAACGGTTAACTTCTCATGCCGGCATAGCGAAAGCGCATAAGATCCGGCCGTTGCTCGTTCATGCGCCTTCCAGGATCTCGCCGGCGGCGCGCTCGCCCGATTCCATCGCGCCTTCCATGCCCCGGCTCTGCACGGCGAGATGCTCGCCGCAGAAGTGCAGCCGGCCGTGCGCGGCGCCGAGTTTCGCTGCATAACGCGTGACCTCGCCCGGCCGGAAGTAAGCCCATGCGCCGCCGGCATAAGGGTCTGCGCCCCACGAGTGCAGCGTGACGAACTCGAGGGCGCCTGCCGCCGCGGGCCGGATCCGCTCGATCTCGGCGATCACGGCGCGCCCCGCGGCATCGGCCGGCAACCGGTCGAGGGCGGCCGCCGCGTCACCCGTGATCCAGCACGCGATGCTCGTGACCTCGTTCGGGCTCGAGCCGTTGCGCGCGGCGGCGATCATGCCGGCGCCCGAGTCCGTGAAAAGGCTCGGCGCATAGCCGTCGCGCTCCCAGAACTTCGCGGTCGGCCTGAGATACACCTGGGTGAGCGGCTGCGACGGCAGGCGCGCGAACGCTTCCGCCTGCGGCCCGGGCAGCGCGGGCTCGATCGCGATGTTGCGCAGCACGCCGAGCGGCGCCGCACAGACGACGTGCCGCGCGCGTAGGGTCGTCGAGTCGGCGCAGCGCACCGTCGCGCTCTCGCGCTCGACCGAGATCGCCGTCACGGGCCGCCCGAGATCGACGCCGCCGCGGAGGCTCGCGGCGAGCGCCTCCGGTATTCGCTGCACGCCGTCGCGGGCCGTGAATCCGACGCTCTCCTTCGGCGCGAGCGCGCGCTGCGCCTTCGAGAAGGCGCCCCGGAAGAGCAGCAACAGCGCGGAGACGTCGTCCGCGTCGCGGCCAAAGCTCGCGTTCATCCCGTAGGCGAGCGCGATCGCCGCGTCGCTCAGCCCGAGCCCGCGCAGCCATGCGCGCGCCGAGACGTCGAGGTGCGCGAAGCGCGCGTCGAGCCAGTCTTCGGGAGCGCCGAGCGGGTTGTCGCGCATGCTCAGCGTGCGGTGATAGTTCCACGGCAGCTGCGTCTTGTCCGCGGCCGGGAATGGGTTCGCGGGATCCGCGGGCCAGTCGGCCTGACGGATGATTCGCCCGTCCAGCACGAGGTCCTGCTCGCGAAAGAACTGGAGCACCGGGGTCACGTCGACGAGCGGAATTCCGTGGCGGCTCGCGGCCGCGATCACCCGCTCGTAGCCCGCGCCGATGTACGTGCCGCCGGCCTCGCCCGACCCGAGCTGGCGCATCGAGTGGATGCGGCCGCCGACGCGTTGCTGCGCCTCGAGGACGAGCACGTCGAGCCCTGCGGCCTCGAGCTTCGTCGCACCGGCGAGCCCCGCGAGCCCCGCGCCAACGACGATCACATCGGAATCGATTCCGGCCATGCGGCGGTCAACCGCGCGCGAGGTACGGATCGTCGGTGCCGCAGAGCGACGGCTTCACGGGACCCGGCCTGCCGGACAGGCAGCAATCCGGCTCGCAGCGGTCGTGGCTCGGGCCGAGAGTGCCGAGCGCGAGACGCGGCGCGTTCGGCGTGATCCGCTCGACGACGAGCTCGCGCACCATGCTCACGTGTGCGGGATGCGTGTTCACCGTCGCGGCGCGCAGCATGTTGATTCCGATCTCGCGCGCGACGACTGCGAGCTTCACGTCGAGGTCGAGGACCGTTTCCATGTGCTCGCACACGAAGCCGATCGGCGCGACGACCGCCGACGCCGCGCCGGCCGCCTTCGCCTCGCGCAGCGCGACCGCGATGTCGGGCCCGAGCCAGGACTCCGGTCCGTACGACGCGTTGTTGCTCTGGAAGACGAGCCGCCAACGCTGGTGCTCGAGCGCGTCGCCGACGAGCCGGCAGCTCGCTTCGAGTTGCGCCTCGTAACGCGACGCGTGCGCCATCGGCTCGGGCAGGCTGTGGGCGGTGAACAAGATCGGCGTCGCGCCGCGCTCGGCCTGCGGCAGCTTCTCGAGCTCGGCGGCGACGCGGTCCGCCATCGCGCGCACGAAACCGGGATGGTTGAAGCCGACGCGGAGCTTGTCGATCCGCGGCGGGTTCGTAAGGCCCTGCACGGCCTCGTAGAGATCTTCGCGGTATTTGCGGCAGCCGCTGTAGGAGCTGAACGTGCTCGTCACGTACGCGAGCGCGCGCCGCACGCCGGCGTTCGCCATCTGCGCGAGCGTGTCCTTGAGGAACGGATGCCAGTTGCGGTTGCCCCAGTAGATCGGCAGCGCGGGACCGTGGGCGTCGATCTCTCGCTGCAGCGCTTTGATGAACTCGCGCGTCTGCGCGTTGATCGGGCTCACGCCGCCGAACGGCTCGTAACGTTTCGCGACGTGCGCGCGCGTCTCGGGCGTCACGCCGCGCAAGCCGCGGAACACGTTGTCGAGGAACGGCGCGACGTCGTCCGGCCCCTCGGGGCCGCCGAACGACACGACGAGCAGCGCGTCGTAGTCGTTGTCCGGATCGCCGGCGCTCATCCCGCGCTCTGCCACACGGCCCTGCCGACGAAGAACGGACCCAAGCTGTCGAGGTATTGCGAGGTTTGCTCGGTCTTGCGCATCTCCTGCACGATCGCCGAGAGCGGGTGCAGCTGCGCGCCGACCAGGCCGACGATGAAGTCGTTGTCGCTCTTGTCGAGCCCGTGGCACGCGAGCCGCACGTCGTTCGCGTGGCCCGCGTAGCGATGCGCGAGCGTGCCGTGCTCGGCGAGGATCTTGCGCTGGTGCTCGGGCGGCAGCGTGTAGAACTTCTTCGCGCGCTGCAGCGGATACCAAATCGCCCAGACGTTCTTCGGGTCGAGGAGTTTCGACAGTGGCCGCTTGAACAGCGTCTCCTCGAGATCCTGCTCGTAGCCGATCGAGTAGGTGCGGCCGAGCATGTCGAATTCCGCCTTGTGCACGAAATCCGCGAACGGACGGTGGCTGAACAGCCCGCGCAGATTCGACACGAAATATTCGGGATTCTCGGACGCGACCATCACGCCGATGCCCTGCGGATCGTTCGCGTCGACATAGAGCGCACCCTGCACGCCGTCCTCCGCGAGCGCCTTCACCGCCGCGTGCGGGTCGAAGCAGCGGCCGAACGCGGTGAACTTCATGAACAAGCGGCGGTCGAGCGAGATCACTTGGCCCGCGCGCCGGCCCTTCTCCGCGAGATCGAGCGGGGCGGGTTCGTCGGGCGCCGGCCGCCCGCCGTTTGGATCGACCGCCGGCCGCGCCGCTGCTTTCTCTTCGCTCATTCCAATTCCTCCGAATGCACGGTTTCGATCAGCGCTTCGACGCTCGCGATCGGCGTCTGCGGCAGGATGCCGTGGCCCAAGTTCACGATGTGGCCGCGCGGCGCGGTGGCGGCGAGCAGCTCGCGCGCGGCGGCGCGCGTCGCCTCGGCGCCCGCGATCAGGATCGCGGGCTCGAGATTGCCCTGCACGGCGCGGTCCGGGTAGCGCTCCTGCAGCTCGGCGAGATCGACGCGCCAGTCGACCGCGAGCACCTCGGCGGGCAGGCTCGCGTACGCGTCGACGAGGTGCGGCGCGTTCTGCACGAACAGGATTCGCGGGATCTTCGAGCGGCCCGCGGCCTCGAGCAGCGTCGTGAGATGCGGGCGGATCAGCTTCTCCCAGCTCGCGCGCGACAGGAGCCCGGCCCACGAGTCGAAGATCTGCACCGCGTCAGCGCCGGCGGCCGCTTGGCGGCGCAGGTAGTCGATTTGCAGATTCGTGAGCCGCGCGAGCAACCGATCGAGCAGCAGAGGCTCGGAGGCGGCGAACGCGCGCAGCGTCGGGAAGTCCTTCGTGCCCTTGCCCTCGACGAGATACGCCGCGAGCGTCCACGGCGCGCCGCAGAAGCCGAGCAGCGCGGTCGACGCCGGCAGCGCGGCGCGCGTGAGCTTCAGCGCCTCGATGACCTCGGGCGCGATCTCCTCGGGAGCGGGGTCGCGCAGGCGCTCGAGCGCGTGGCCGTCGCGGATCGGCCTCGCGACCACCGGGCCCGGCGCGAAGTCGAACTCGATGCCGAGCGCCGGCAGCGGGCTCATGATGTCCGCGAACACGATCGCCGCGTCGAGCGCGAAGCGCTTCAGCGGCATCAGCGTGACCTCGGCCGCGAGCGCGGGGTCGCCTGCGAGCGCCTTGAAGCTGTGCTTCTCGCGAAACTCGCGGTACTCGGGCAGATAGCGGCCCGCCTGGCGCATGATCCAAAGCGGCCGGCGCGGTGTGGGCTCGCGCCGGATCGTCTTCATCAGCAGTCCGTCTCGCGCGCCGCTCATTCGCCCGTGCCCTCCGTCAGCTGTGGGTCCGGCGTGAACCGATAGCCGACGCCGCGCACCGTATGGAAATGCGCCGGCGCTTCCGGGTTGCGCTCGAAGCGCTTGCGCAGACGCACGATGAAGTTGTCGATCGTGCGCGTCGACGGGAACACCTCGTAGCCCCAGACGCGGTCGAGGATCTCCTCGCGCGTGACGATCTGCCCCGCGCGCTCGGACAGCGCTTTCAAGATCATCGCCTCCTTGTGCGTGAGCGCGTGCTCGGTGCCGTCCCACGCGCGCGCTTCGTAGGTCTTGAAGTCGATCGCGTTGCCGCCGAACTGCAGCGCGCCGCCGCTGCCTTGGTACCAGCTGCTGCGGCGTAGGATCGCGGCGACGCGGAGCAAGAGCTCCTTCAGGTGAAACGGCTTTGCGAGATAGTCGTCGCCGCCGGCCTCGAAGCCGCGCACGCGATCCGCGACGTCGTCTTTGACGGTCAGGAACAGCACCGGCGTTTGGCGGCCCTCGCTGCGAATCTGCGCGCAGAGCTCGAGCCCGTCCATGTTCGGCATCATCACGTCCAGTAGCACGAGGTCGAAGCTGTGCGCGCGGATGCGCTCGAGCCCCGTGCGGCCGTCGTGCGCGACCTCGGTCTCGTAGCCCTCCGCCTCGAGGTTCTCGCGGATGCCCTCGGCGAGGTGCGCCTCGTCGTCGACGATCAGGATGCGGGCGGGGCTCGTCATCGCGCGCGCTCCGGCCAGCGGATCGTGACGGTCGCGCCGCGCTTCGGCCCGCCGCTCTGCGCGGCGATCGTGCCGCCCGACTGCTCGACGAGTCGTTTGACGATGTACAGCCCGAGCCCCGTGCCCGGCATCGAGCGGCGCAGCTCGTCGCCGACGCGATAGAACTTCTCGAAGATCATCGCGGCGTCCTCGGGCGGGAAGCCGATGCCGTCGTCCGTGACCGAGACCTCGACGCCGCGCGAGTGGTGTGAGGCGCGCACCGCGATCGAATGGCCGCCGCCCGCGACGCAGGCCTTGAGCGCGTTGTCGAGCAGATTGCGCAGCACCGTCTCGAGCACGCTCGGGTCGATCGTGAGCTTGAGATCCTCGGGCACCTCGAGCGCGATGGTCACCGACGACAGCCGCGCGCGTTCCGCGACCTCGGCGGCGGCGGTCTCGGCGGCGCCGCGCAGCGCAAGCTCGGTCGGCGCGAGCGGCTGTCGGCCTTCCTCGAGTCGCGTGGCGTCGAGGAGGTTATCGACCATGCGCAGCAGTCGCTCGCAGTCTTCGAGAATGCGTCGCCCGAGCCGCTGGGTGTCGCTCTCGCGCGAGCGCATCACGAGCGTTTCCGAGGCGAGCTGGATGCTCGCGAGCGGGCTCTTGAACTCGTGCGACACCGCTGCGAGGAAATTCTGCTGGCGCCGCCGCAGCTCGGCGTCGTGCCGGATCGTGCGCGTGAGCACGGCCATGCCGCCGAGCAGCACCGCGAGGAAGAACCCGCCTTCCCAAAGAAACCGGTTGATTCGCGCGGAGCGCTCGTCGGCGAGCGCCTCGAGCGCCTCGGGCCGGACCGTCGCGCCATGCCCGACGAGCGCGACGGCCGGCAGGTGCCCCGCGATCTGCTCGGCCGAGGCGCCCGAGATAAGCGCCGTGACGGCGTCGGCGTCGTGCTGATACTCCGCCGCTAACCGGCGCTCCACGTCGCGCGCCTTCGAGACGTGGTCGTACATCCACCAGCCGACCTGCACGGTGGAAATCAGGAGCAGCGCGAGAAATCCGAGCTGCAGCAATAGGCTCGGATCGCGTTTCAAGGTCATCGAGGTCTCCGCGGCCCGCGCTATTGTGCCGGAGTCGCCGCGCTCGGGAGCGCGACGCGCAGGCCTTCGGCGAGACGGTCGACGTCGCGCTTGGAGTGCGCGAGCGACAGAAACGCGATCTCGAATGCCGACGGCGCGAGCGCGATGCCCTGGTCGAGCAGCGAATGGAACACGCGCGCGTAGACTGCGGCCGCGCGCGGCTCGAGCGCCTCGGCCGAGCGCGGCGCGACGTCCGTGAGCCAAGCAAGCCAGAACATCGAGCCGAGCCGGCACAGTCGAACGGGCACCGGCGATTCCGCGAGCGCCGCGCCGACGACCTGGTCGAGATACCCGCCGAGCGCTTCGAGCCGCCGCCAGCCGTCCTCTTTCTGCAGCGTGCGCAGCGTCGCGAGCCCGGCCGTCATCGCGACCGGATTGCCCGACAGCGTGCCGGCCTGATAGACGCCGCCCTCGGGCGACAGGTTCTTCATGATCTCGCGCTTGCCCGCGAACGCGCCGACCGGCATCCCGCCGCCGATCACCTTGCCGAACGTCGCGAGGTCCGGCTTGATCTTGTAATGCGCGGCCGCGCCCCCGGGTCCGAGCCTGAAGCCCGAGATCACCTCGTCGAAGATCAGCAGCGCGCCGTAACGATCGCAGAGCTCGCGCAGCGAATGCAGGAACTCCGGGCGCTGGAGCAGCAAGCCGTTGTTCGCGGGCACGGGCTCGATGATCACGGCGGCGATTCGCCCCCCGTCGTCGGCGAACAGCTTCTCGGCGGCAGCCGTGTCGTCGAGCGGCAGCACGCGCGTGAGCGCGGCGAGCTCGGGCGGCACGCCTTTCGACGTCGGCTGGCCGAACGTCGCGAGGCCGGAGCCGGCCGCGACGAGCAGGTAGTCGACGTGGCCGTGATAGCAGCCGGAGAACTTCACGACGAGGTCGCGACCGGTCGCGCCGCGCGCGAGCCGGACCGCGCTCATCACGGCCTCGGTGCCCGACGAGACGAAGCGCACCTGCTCGATGCCGGGATACGCAGCGACGACCTCCTCGGCGAGCTCGATCTCGGGCGTGGACGGCGCGCCGTACGACGTGCCGCGCCGGCACGCGGCCTCGACGGCCGCGACGATCTTCGGGTGCGCGTGGCCCAGGATCAGCGGACCCCACGAGCCGACGAAGTCGAGGTACTCGCGGCCGTCGACGTCGATGATCGTCGCGCCCGCCGCCGAGCGGATCACGAGCGGCGTGCCGCCGACGCTGCCGAACGCGCGCACGGGTGAGTTCACGCCGCCCGGCGTGACCTTCTTCGCGCGGTCGAACCACGCGTCGTTGTGCGGCCGATGGCTGCCGCCGAGCGGCGCGCTCTTCGATCCCGGTTTCACAGCCAGGCTCCCTTGAGGGCGTCGCGAGCGTGGTACGTGATGATCTGATCGGCGCCCGCGCGTGCGATCGCGCAGAGATTCTCGCGCACGATCGTCGGCTCATCGAGCCATCCGTTCGCGGCCGCGGCCTTGACCGCCGAGTACTCCCCGGAGACGTTGTACGCCGACAGCGGCAGCAGGCTCGCCTCGCGCACCGCGCGGATCACGTCGAGATAGGGAAGGGCCGGCTTCACCATGAGCCAGTCCGCGCCTTCCTCGACGTCGACTAGCGCCTCGCGCACGGCCTCGCGGCCGTTGCGCGAGTCCATTTGATAGCTGCGCCGGTCGCCTTGCGCGGGGCGCGAGTCGGCCGCTTCGCGGAACGGACCGTAATAGGCGGACGCGAACTTCACGGCGTAAGACAAGAGGCCGGTGTCCTCGAAGCCCGAGCGGTCGAGCGCCGCGCGGATCGCGAGCACTCGGCCGTCCATCATGTCCGAGGGCGCGACGACGTCGGCGCCGGCGCGCGCGTGCGACAGCGCCATGTCGACGAGCGGGCGCAGCGACTCGTCGTTGAGCACGCGGCCGTGCGCGTCGAGCACGCCGCAGTGGCCGTGGTCGGTGTACGCGCAGAGGCAGACGTCGGTGATCACGACGAGCTCGTCGCCGAACTCCTTCTTGAGCCGCTCGCAGGTTCTCTGCACCGCGCCGTTCGCCGCGGCGGCTGCGCGGCCGTCGGGCGTCTTGCCGCCGTGCTCGGGATGGCCGAACAGCAGCACCGCGCGGATCCCGAGCTCGAGATCCTTGCCGATCGTCTTCACGACGGTCTCGAGGCCTTGCTGCGCGATGCCGGGCATCGAGGAGATCGGCTCGTTCGCGCGTTTCTCGGGCAGCACGAAGTGCGGCATGATCAGCTGCTGCGCGGTCACGCGCGTCTCGGCGACGAGGTCGCGGAGCCGACGCGTGCGGCGCAATCGGCGCAGGCGCGCGGTCGGTGTCGGAATCGCGACGCCCGTCTGCTCGGCCTTCGCCACCTTCGTCTTCGCCGCGCGCTTGCGCGCGGCCGTTCTCGTCGTCATTGCATCGCCTCCAAGATTCCTTCCAGGCTCGGCTCGCGCGCCTCGGCGGTGACCTCGAGACCGAGCGAGCGGGCCGCGGCCGTCGTCGACGGCCCGATCGTATAGATCGCGACCGGCACGTCGAGATCCACTAGATGCACGAACCCGCTCGCGGCCGACGGGCTCGCGAGCACGACGCGCTCTGCGCGTAGCGACGACAGCGTGCGCTTGCTCGCGGCCGGCGGCGCCGGAATCGTGCGATAGACGTCGAGGCGTGCGCAACGCGCGCCGGCGGCCGCGAGCGCGCGTTCGAGCGCGTCGCTCGCATTCGCCGCGAGCGCGAGCACGACGCTCGCGCCGCGCGTGAAACGCTCGTCGGCCGTGAGCGCCGCGCCGAGCGCGGCCGCGTTGCCGCCGCCAACGAGGTCCGCGCGGCCGAGGCGCTTGCGAGCCTCGTCCGCGGTCGCGTCGCCGACCGTCGCGACGTACGTGTGGGCGGGCAGCGCGGCGCTGGCGGTTCGCGCCGTCTCGGCAGCTCGCAAAGCCGCAGCCGCCTTGCCTCGATGCGCGGACTCCCGCGGCGCGAGCAGACGCGCGCACGCCTCGACGCCGCGCCGGGACGTGAGCACGAGCCAATCCGCGCCGGCGAGCGCTCGCCCGAGCGCAGCGCGCAGCTCCGGCGTGTCGATCGGCTCCGAGCGGATGCACGGCAGCAGCACGGGCCGCGCGCCGCGCCGCTCGAGCTCCTGCGCCCACTCGGCGCAATCGTCCTCGCTGCGCGTTATCAAGACGCGCGCACCCGCGAGCCGTTGCGCCGCCGCGGTCATCGCGCGGCACCGTCGAGCTTCGCCCACAGCGCCGCTCCGAGCGCGTTCGGGTCCGCGTCGCGCACGCGCGCGACGCGCACCGATCCGCCGCGTTCGTACATCCCGAGCAGCTCGTGCAGCGCGCCGGGCCGCCGGCCCGCGTCGCCGTGCGCGTGCACGAAGAGCGCGCCGAACGCGACGTCGCAGCCGCCCTCGGCGCGGCGCAGCGCGTCCCGCTCGGCGTCGACGGCCACATGGCTCGCCGCGTGGTCGAGCGCCGCGAGCGCCGCGAGCACGCGCTCGTCGTCGCGGCGGCACTGGACGGCGAGCGCGCCTTGCGCCGGCGCCGGCACGAACCGCTCCGGGTTTAAGCGAATCACGGTCACGCCGTCGAGTGCGCCGTCGAGCGCGGGGCCGTCGCGCAACCGCTCGACGCCGGCGGCCGCGAGCAGGATCGCGTCGAAGTCCCCTGCGCGCAACCGCCGGATCCGCGTCGGCACGTTGCCGCGCAGCGGCAGCGCCTCGAGATCGGGCCTGAAGTGCGTGAGCCAGACTCGGCGGCGCGCGGACGCGGTGCCGACGCGCGCGCCGGCCTTGAGCGGGAACCAGTCCGTCGCGCTGCCCGACAGGGCGTCGGCGCGCACGAGCAGCAGGTCCGCGGGATCGACGCGCTTCGGCACCGCGCCGATCACGAGCGCGTCCGGAGAGGTCGTCGGCAGATCCTTGAACGAGTGCACCGCGAGCTCGATGCGCCGCTCGACGAGCGCCTGCTCGATCTCGCGCACGAACACGCCTTGCGCGCCGATCGAGCCGAACTGCGAAGTCTGATCGCGGTCGCCGGCGGTCTTGATGATCGTGAGCTCGACGTCGTGGCCCGCGGCGCGCAGAGCGTCCGCGACCGTCGTCGACTGCGTGCGCGCGAGATCGGAGCCGCGCGTGCCGAGCTTGAGCGGGGCGTGCGAGCTCACGTGTCTCTCGGCTGCGCGGCGCCGCTCATCGCGGCGCGGAGCTCGTCCGCGAACTCGGGCTCGAGCCCGTTCAGGAACGCGTCGATCGCGCCGTCGGGCCCGTCGTGCAGCAGGCCGCGCAGCCCCAGGCACGGAATGTGCGCGAAGCGCCGTGCGAGCACCTCGCTCCAGACCTCGATCGCGATGCGCTCCGCGTCGCCGAGGCCCTTGAGCTCCTTCTTGAGCAGCCGCTTCACGCCTTCCTGCGCCGTGTGCCGGAAACGCTGCTGGAGCGCGCCGAACAGCGGCCCGTAATAGCGCTCGGTGAAGCGGTCCGCGAGGTGATCGAGCGCGTCGTCGACCTGCTCGCGCGCGGGCCCGGCCGATAGGAGACGTGCCGCGCGCGTCTGGTCGGCGCGGCGCGTGATCTCGTCCATGCCGACGCGCGGGATCGCGAGCTTCGCGCACGCCGTCGGGTCGACGTCGGGCGGCACGGCCATGTCGACGATCAGCGGCGGTTGGCCGGATTTCGAGTGGGCCGCGAGCCGCTCGAGCGCGGCCTCGTCGAGGATCGCGTGCTCCGCGCCCGTCGACGTGAGCAGCGCCTCGATTTGCGGAGGCTCGCGCCGCAACTCGTCCAGCGACAGATGCGCGGCGCCGAAGCGTGCCGCGAGCGCGGCGGCCTTCTCGGGCGTGCGGTTCACGACCGTGAAGTCGAGGCCGGCTTGCGCGAGCGAGAGCGCCGCGCGCTCGGTCATCGGCGACACGCCGACGAGCGCGACACGCCCCGGCGTGGTCGCAATCCGTTCGCGCAAGAGCTGCACGGCGATCTCCGCGAGCGACACCCGCCCTTCGCCGAGCTTCGTCTCGCCGCGAACGCGGGCCGCGATTCGGAGCGCCTCCTCGAACACGAGCCCGAGGCTCGGGCCGCAGAGCCCGAGCTCGAGCGCGCGCTCCTGCGCGGCGCGGACTTGGCCGACGATCTCGGTCTCGCCGACGCACGCGGAGTCGAGGCCGGCCGCGGTCAGGAACAGGTGCTCGGCCGCGCCTTCGCCGTGCCACGCACGCAGGCGGCGCTCGGCCTCGCCGTTCACCGCGCAGCGGCCGGTCAGGAGCTCGAACGCGGACGCGCGCAGGTCCTGCGCCGGCGTGCGGTCGCCGCGCGCGAAGATCAGCTCGACGCGGTTGCAAGTCGACAGGTAAGCGAGCTCCTTGAGGCCGAGCTGCTGCGCGAAATCGCGGAGCTGCCCCGGCGCACGCTCCTGGTCGAGCGCGAACTCGGCGAGGGCCTCGCTGCCGCCCTGACGCCAGGACACGCCGATCAGACCGAGATGCTCTAGCACGCTGTCATCCGTGAGGTAACTGGCCGCCAAGCCTGCGCCGCGTGCCGGCGTGCTTTGTCACGACAATGTCACGGCGCGCTTGGGCGGCGGTGGTCGGTTGGGCGGCGGACGTCAAAAGGAGACGTAGTTCGCATCTTTGCTAGGGCAGCCCCACGGCAGGACCGCTGAAGCCTCGAACAGCTCCGGTGACGCGAGTCAGTGTGTCGTCAAGGCGATGGCCAGACTGATCAACTGCTTGATCCCGGGGACGATGCTCGCGGCCTCCGCGTTCTCTTCCGAAACGCGCGTGCGTCGAGGTCACGCAGAGCGGGGAGCTCGGCGCGCAACGTCGCGGCGATCGCGAGCTGCGCGTGCGTTCGCGCGCGGTTGTGCTCGCTCGAGCTCGCGTAGCGGCGCTCGTCCCAGCGGAAGTAGCGCTCGCGCAGCGCGTCGGCGCAGAAGCGCGCCGCGAGCTCGACCGTGATCGTGAGCGTGCCGTCCGCGATCGCGCCCCACTCATCGGGTCCGAGTAGGCCGCGCGCGGCGTCCGCATAGCCCTCGACGGCCGCGGCATAGAACGGACGCACGAAGCGCGCGTCGAGTGCATCCTCCGTCGCGGGGTTGCACCACGAGCGCAACGCGTCGCCGAGCTCGAGCGCGATCGGCATCCGCGCGAGCGTATCGAGATCGATCAGGCACAGCGCGCGGTCGGCGTTTGCGGCGAACATCACGTTCGAGATCTTCGGGTCGCCGTGCACGATGCGGTCCGGCATCGGCGGCAGCGCGGGCAGCTCGGCCGCGAGCGCGAGCACTTGCTCCGCGAGCGGCCGCACCGCCGCGAAGTCGCGGTGGCTTCCGTGCTCGTCGAGCGCGTCGCGCAGCGCTTGTAGATGACGCGCGGTGTCGTGAACACCGAGACGGCGGCTCCGGAACTCGTGCTTAAGATCGCTCACGGCGCGATGGAACTCGGCGAGCACGCGGCCGGCTTCGCGCGCCTGCGCGGGCGACTCCAGCGCGTCGCGCGTGACGCCGTCCACTCGCGTGAGCACGCGCCAGACCGCGCCGTCGTGCTCGAGCCAGAGCTCGCCGAAGCGGGTCGGGACGAGTATCGGCGTCGCGACGCCTTTCGCGGCGATATGACGCGTGACGGCCTCGATGTCGACGTTCACCTCCGCCGGGAAGATCGGGTTCACGCGCTGGAGCACGAGCTCCGTGCCGTCCCGCGCGCGCACGAACCAGGTCGGATTGATGAGCCCCGAGGTCGCGCGCTCGAGCGGCGCGCTAGCGAGGCCGAACGCGTCGAGCACCGTGGCATCGGGAAGCGGGTCTGGGGCGCGGGTCATCGCGCTACATCATAGCCGGGGCGGGGCCGCACGCCGTGCCGGCCGTGGCAGGCGCGTCACCCGCGCCGGTCGCTCGCTGCGATCAGAGCTGCACTTCGAAATGGGCGAGGATGCGGCCCGTGCACTCGGCGCAACTGCCGACGCTCAACACGCCGTCGCCGCGCAACCGATAGTGCTCGCGCATCTCGGCGCGCAGGAACATCGAGGTGTCGCCCGAGATCTCCTCCGCCGCCTCCTCGACCGCACGGCTGAGCTCGGGCACGAACGCGCGGAAGGGCTTGATCGCGCCGAAGTTTGCGACGAGCACGAGCACGCGTGCGCGGCCATGGAGCGTGACGTACTCGATCGTCTCGTGGCTGCGCTGGAGCGCGAACGCGACCGCGACGGCCGCCGCGGCCGCGGCGCCGAGCCCGAACGAAAGAGCAGGCGCGCCGAGCGCGGTGAAATACGCGACCGCGAACGCGCCGAGCGCCGCGGCGGCGCAGCCCAGGGCCGTCCACCACACGCGCGTCGCGATCACGCGAGTGATCGACGGAATCGGGTCGAGATAGCGGAGATCGAGCCGGAACGGAGCGCCGCGCTTGCGGCCCGCGTGTTGCGTGATCTCGGCGTAGCCTTCCTCGAACACCGTGATCTCGGTGGTCATGCGCCGCAAGGGGTTGCTGAGCCGCCAGCGCTCGAGGACCTTGTGCGCGGCGCGCGGGTCGGAGGCTTCATCCGACGCGATCAAGATGTGCTCGGCGAGCGCCGCATTCACCTTCGCCGCTTCGGCGGGAGGCGCGGCGGGTTTCCTCAGGGGACTTGCCTGGGCCATGGGGACTACCGTGCTCGCTTCGCGCGGCGTGCCGGCACGCGAAACTTGTGGCGGCTCGCGTCGGTCGAAAGGGCGTGCGGAGTCATTCGCGTCGTCCTTGAGGTTGCGGGGGCAACGGCACTCTAAGCAGGACGAGCACCGGCTCACCGTGAATGGGCTCACAGTTGCCGCGCGGGCGCGTCCGCGCGTCCGCGCCGCCGACGTGCGTTCCTGCACCGCGACGCGTTACGTTATAAAAGGAGCCGTCCCTGGCGCACGAGGAGTCACGACGATGATCCACTCGATTCGATGGCTCGGTCCGCTCGTTTTTTCCGCCGCGGTGCTGGTCGCGGGCATCGCGGCCGGGCAGGGGTCGCCTGCTACGCCCGCGCCCGCGCCGCGCGAGTCGGATGGAGCTCAAGAGGGCGCGCCGGCGGCGACCGCAGCCGAGGACCCGAAGCTCGACGACTTCGATCGCACGCCGAAGGATTGCATCACGCCGTCGAACATCAAGCAGACCGTGGTCATCGACGACTCGACGATCTTGTTCTACATGCGCGGCAGCTCCAAGGTCACTTACCGCATCGCGCTGTCTCACGAATGCCCCAACCTCGCTCGCGAAAACCGCTTCGCGTACAAGACGACGATGAATCGGCTCTGCGACAGCGATCTGATCACGGTGCTCGAGCAATACGGCGTGGGCTTGCATGAGGGGTTCTCCTGCCGCCTCGGGATGTTCTATCCGATTCCGTACGAGGAGGCCGAGCTGCTGCGCAAGGAGCACGACAAGCCGAACTCGACGCGCAGCGGAATCAAGACGAAGCCCGCCGAAGTGCCGCCGAAGAGCGCCGAGCCGCCGCCTGCGTCCGGTCCGCAATCAGCGCCGGGCGACGAGCAGGCGCCGCGCGAGCACACGCCGGCGAGCGAGCAGGCGCCGCAGGGCGACTCCGTGCCGCGCTAGCCCTCTACGGTAGATCGAACGGCAGCGGGCCGCCGTTCAAGGTCAGCGCGCCATCGGTTAGGCGCAGCTCCGCGTGATAGGTATCGCCCGCGTCGACGAGCATCCCCTGGCTCACCAGCGTCACGAGCATGAGCCCCGCTTGCATATCGGCGAGCAGGCGCCGCTGGTCGGGCGGCATTCCGTCGTCCGCGGAGCGCATCTCGGCGGCGAGCACGGCGATGTCCCGCGCGAGCTTCTTCGAGACGTCGACGGTCGCCGTGGTGCGCAGCGCCGGCAGCAGCGCGAGCCAGTTGTCCGGATCGACGGAGCCCGTCGCCGGCAATGCGGCGGGATTCGCCGCGATCTCGAGGCGTGCCGTGAACGGCTCGCCGTCGAGGCGAAAGCGCAGCGGATCGAGCACGAAGCTCGGGCCCGCGGCGAGCGCGTGCGTAAGGGCTCTGCCGACCTCGGCCGCGGGATCGTTGCCGCCGCCGTCCGTCCGCGCCAGCCTGAAGTACGTCGCGAGCGCCGCGACGTCGATCTTGTCCATCGCGACGCCGACGCTCGCCTCGGCGACGCGTGTGCCGTAGAGCGCCACCGAGTCGGAGTCGTACGTCGCGTGCAGGTCGAGCAGCGTCGCGCGCGGGTCGAGCCCGATCTTACTCGCGATCCTGACGTTCGCCGCGTCGAGCACGGGGTGGTCGCCGCGCGCCGCGTCGACGATCGAGAGCTGCTCGATCACGAGCTCCGCGTCGCCGGGCACGGCGTTCGGTGAGCCGAGATCGAGGTCGGCCGCCGCGCGTACGTTGCGAATCGTGAGCGCGCCGGGCGGAGACGTGAGCGTGAAGCCGTCGAGATGGGAAATGGATCCGAGGCGCTGGCCTACGAACGCGCCGTCGACGCCCGCTCCCGAGAATGCGATGTGCACGCCGGCCGCCTCGACCTCGACCGGCGGCAAGCTCGCGTCGAAGATGACGCCCCCCGTGAAGCTCGTGCGGCCGCGGAACTCGAACAGGTACGGCACGCCGAGGCTCTGCTCGAGCGCGGCCACGTTGCGCGCGCGGGGATCGGGCCGCGCGACGATCTTCGACCAACCGAAGTAGACGCCGTCGAGGACCGCGAGAGGACCGTGCGCGATCTCGAGGGCGATCGGCGCGCGGCGGTCGAGGTCGGCAGAGAGCGGCGGCCAGCCGAGCGCGGCGCCAAGCTCGTCGAGCCGGGCGATCGCTTGCGGCGCGAGCGCGAGCGACAGGCGAGCGCGGCTGCGGAACCAGCCGCGCTCGTACGTGCGCAGAGATGCCTTCAGCACCCCGCTCGCGTCGAGCGCCGTGACGCGCGCTCTCACTTGGGACTCCGTGAGTATGCCGAGCACGGGCGGCAACGCGAGGAGCGCAAGTGCGACCGCTGCGACCGCGTAGATCGCGACTTTCTTCATCATCGTCCTTGGGCGCCGCCGGCGGAGTGGCCGTTCGACGAGCGCCGCTCGCGCGGGCCTGGGATGGAAGCGGGAGATCATCGCGAATGGGTCCTTGGCGGTCAACAATGTGGCCGTTCGCCGCCGAGCTGCGCGCTCGATTCGCGCACCGTCACCGCGACCGGCGGCAAGCGTTTCGCGGTTGCAGTCGTCCGCGCCCGGTTAGAATCTCGCCGCGCATCCAAAGAGGTCAGTCATGTATATCCCGAGCCACTTCCGTGAGTCCGACGAGCGCGTGCTCGCGGAGTTCATCGACGCGCACGCGTTCGGCACGCTCGTGACCAGCGACAGGGGGCCGCCGTTCGCATCGCACCTGCCGTTCCTCCACGACCGCGAAGCGCGCACGCTGCATGCGCACGTCGCGCGCGGCAATCCGCAGTGGCGGCACATCGGGACCAATCCGGACGTGCTCGTGATGTTCCAGGGGCCGCACGGCTACGTCTCGCCGACTTGGTACGCGGAGCCCGGAGTGCCGACCTGGAACTACACCGCCGTGCACGTCTACGGTCGCGCGCGGGTGCTCGACGACGTCGCGGCCACCGGGCGCCACGTCGAGAAGCTCGCGGCGCGCTTCGAGCGCGGCAGCGAGGCGCCGTGGAAGCCCGACTACGACCCGCGGCGGCTCCAAGGGATCGTCGGTATCGAGATCGCGATCGGCGAGATCCAGGGCAAATTCAAGCTGAGTCAGAACCGCTCTGCCGAGGACCGCGCGCGCGTCGCGGCGCGGCTCGCGGCTTTCGGCACGGACGAGTCCGCGGCGCTCGCAAAGCTCGTCACGGGAGATCGCTCGTTCTTCTGATGCGCTAGGCGCGACCGCCCAAACCTGACACGATAGCCGCCGGCAACGTGCGGTCGGATAGGGGGATTCGCATGCTCGCAGCCAGAACGACGGCCCTCGCCGCGACCTTGGGCCTCGGCGCCGCGCTCGCGACGTTCGTGCCGAGCGTGCTCGCGCAGGCGGGCGACGCCGACGGCCTTCTCACGATCGATCACTACGTTCCGGTTCGCTCGACCGTGCCGTCGATCTCCGGTCAGACCACGGAGATCTACGTGCGCGAGCGCGCGCGGGCCGCGACGATCCTGCGCGGCGCGCCGCGCGCCGCGCGCGTGGTGCTGTTCGTGCACGGCGCGGGCACGCCGGCCGAGGTCGCGTTCGACGTGCCGTACGCGGACTACAGCTGGATGGCGTACCTCGCGAACGCCGGCTTCGACGTGTTCTCGATGGATATGACGGGCTACGGCCGCTCGACGCGGCCGGGCGCGATGAACGAGGTCTGCAACCTGCCGGCGGAGCAACAGGCGGCGCTCGGCCGCGAGGCGTGCAAGGCGACGCTCGGCGAGCAGCTCACGACGATCGCATCGGACTGGAACGATCTCGACGCGGTCGTCGACTACGTGCGCACGCTGCGCGGCGTCGCGCGCGTGAACCTCATCGGCTGGTCGCTCGGCGGGCCGCGAACGGGCGGGTACACGGCGCAGCACGGCGACAAGGTCGAGAAGGTCGTCGTGCTCGCGCCGGCCTACAACCGCGCGCTCACGGCGCAGCCGCCGATGCCGAATCCCGCGAAGGGTGCCGCGTTCAACGCGCAGTCGCACACGGACTTCGTCGCCAACTGGGACCGGCAGGTCGGCTGCGACAAGCAATACGAGCAGGCCGCGAGCGACGCGGTCTGGGGCGCAATGCTCGCATCCGACCCGGTCGGCGCGACGTGGGGGCAGGGCGTGCGCCGCGCGCCGAACACGACCGTCTGGGGATTCGGCAAGGCGACCGCCGAGAAGATCAAAGTTCCGGTGCTGATGGTGACCGGCATCCACGACAAGCAAGTCGCGCCGCAGCGCGTGCATGACTTCTACGAGGACGTGGGCTCGGAGCAGAAGGTGCTCGTCGACCTCGGCTGCTCGTCGCACAACGCGATGTGGGAGCGCAATCACCTGCTGCTCTTCCGCGCGTCTCTCGAATGGCTCACGGCCGGCACGGTCGAAGGGATGAAGACCGGCGTCGTGAAGCTCGGCTACTGATGGGCGCCGAGCGCGTGCGCATCGCGGCGGGCGCGCTCGCGGCCGCGGCGCTGGTGACGCTCGGCGCCGCGCAAGCGCAAGCGCCGGCCGAGCTCGCGCCGCGCGCCGAGCCGGCCGCGGCGGCGCCCGGCGCGGAGCGCGCGGGGCCGCGGCTCACGCCCGAGCAGTCGATCCCGCCGGCCGAGCTCGAGGCCTTCGTCGACGCGACCGTGCGGCTCGCGATGGACGACAAGCACATCGCGGGCGCGACGGTCGCCGTCGTGCAGGACGGCCGCATCGTGCTCGAGAAGGGCTACGGCTTCGCGTCGTTCATGCCGCCTCGCCGCGTCGATCCCGCGACCACGCTGTTCCGGATCGGGTCGATCTCGAAGACGTTCACGTGGATCGAGGTGATGCGCGCGGTCGAGGCCGGCAAGATCGACCTCGACGCGCCCGTGAACGGCTATTTGCCGCCCGAGCTCAGGATCCCGGACGAGGGTTTCAAAGAGCCGATCCGCGTGCGGGATCTCATGACGCATTCGCCGGGTTTCGAGGATCGCGTGCTCGGCGTGCTGTTCGCCGCTAGGCCCGAGGACCTGCTGCCGCTCGACGATTTTCTCGCGCGCTACCGGCCGCGGCGCGTGCGCGAGCCGGGCGCGGTGTCGTCGTACTCGAACTACGGCGCGGGGCTCGCGGGCGCCATCGTCGAGCAGGTGAACGGCGCGCCGTGGCAGGACCTGATCGAGCGCGACGTGATCAAACCGCTCGGCGTCACGCACATCACGGGCCGCGAGCCGTATCCCGCGCGGGCGGGCTTGCCGGAGCTGCTCTCACCCGAGC
>Ga0335076_10000802_pt1 | contig 29621 bp, 22 predicted proteins | sample Lox_Sample_25_FD_206717 | JGI IMG/M metagenome (GOLD analysis project Ga0335076, IMG submission 206717) | Soil microbial communities from Loxahatchee National Wildlife Refuge, Florida, United States - Lox_Sample_2.5 | ecosystem: Environmental > Terrestrial > Soil > Wetlands | place: USA... | reverse complement strand
AGAAAGATCTCGAGAAGGCGGTTCACGAGGATCCACAATTTGCGGAAGCCTGGTATCAACTCGGCAAAATACAGCAAGCTTCAGATCCGCAGGGCGCTTGGAATTCCTTCACAAAAGCCGTGGCCGCGGACCCGAAATTCAGCCTGCCCTATAGTCACCTCGCGGCAATGGCCGCGCAGCAGAGCAAATGGCAGGAGGTCCTGGACAACACCGCCAAGCAACTTCAGCTGGATCCCGAGGGCTCTCCCGAGATTTGGTATTTCAATGCCCTTGGAAATTTCAAGTTGGATAAAAAGGACGTCGCCGAAGCCAGCGCCCGCAAGGCTGTGGCCATGGATCCTCTCCACACCCAGCCCAACTCCGAGCAGCTTCTCGCCGTCATTTTGGCCGACAAGCACGATTTCGCCGGCGCGCTCGAGCACCTGCGAAATTGCGTCAAATATTTGCCTCCTGGGCCCAATACCAGTCTCGTCGAGCAGCAAATCGCCCAGCTTGAGAAGATGGTTCCCGCATCCAAATAATCGCCTTCGTCGTTTGGAGCTTTTAGCATTCTCTGCACTTCGCGACGATCAGCGTGATGTCGTCGTGCTGCTCGCGAGGACTGTACCGCTGGACCTCCGTCACCACCTTTTCAAGCAATTGGGTGGATGACAATCTGCAGTTTAAGCGGAGTGCTTCGGTCAACCGCCCCTCACCGAATTCCTCCTCCGCATCGTTGTACGTTTCTGTTATGCCGTCCGTATACAACGCGAGTGTGTCGCCCGGCTGCAATTGACGCTCTCCGATCGTGCAATCCCATTCCTTGAAGACGCCAAGCACCGTCGCCGTGGAATGGAGGCCCTCCACCGTTCCGTCCTTTCGCAACAAAAGTGCGGGAAGGTGCCCGCAATTCGCATAGCGCAGTCGCTTCGCCCGGTCGTCATACTCGGCAAAGAATAGGGTCGCGAATGCCCCTTCCGAAGTGTTCTCGCAGAATAGTTGGTTCACCGACCGCAGCAGCCGTTGCGGCTGGTCCACCGCAATCGCACACTGGCTGCGCACATTCGCTTGCAGGTTCGCCATCAGCAGCGCGGCGGCGATCCCTTTTCCGGAGATGTCCCCGATCACCAGTCCCAGCCGCGCTCCGCCCAGATCCAGAAAATCGTAATAATCTCCGCCAACCTTGCGCGCCTGGATGCAAGTTCCCGCATATTCGAGCGATGCGAGAACTGGCAGCGTCTGGGGAAAAAGCCGCGCCTGCACTTGCGTGGCGATCTCCAATTCTTGCGCGGAGCGGCGTTCCTCCTCCTGCTTTTGCGCGGTTGCCCGTCGTTGCGATTCCAGCGCCTGGGTGATCTCGTCGAAACTCACTAGCGAAAACGAATTTCCGTCTATGTCCCGGAAGCGCGCGAACACCCCGCCCCAGATCGGTGTCTGTTCCCCCAAGAGCATCGCGGGATCGGCCGTTAGCACTGCTTCCTGGGGACGCTCGTACTTGATTCGCTTCAGCCTCGGTGTCTGCAGGAAGTGCACTCCACGCCTGGACCATTCCCTGAACTTCCCGGCCACATCCTCAGTGACCAGAACCACGTGCGTCGAGCGGCCAATGAGCTTGTACTCCGGCGAAGTTGGCTTCGGCGCCACAAGAGACAGAATCGCAGTTCCATCGGGCGGTGAAACTGCCACCCAGCGGTCGCCCGATTGCAACCTCGTGTCAAACGCCACGTGGAAGCCAAGTTGTTCCAGGTAAAAACGCAGGCTTCTTTCCTTGTCGCGCACAAACACGTTGACGCAGTGGATCCGTAGATGCGGTTCCTGCTTGCCAGAACCTGTTGCGGATGCGCCTCCGCTCTGGGATTGCGCCTCGTTCATGGCCGTGATTATACGGCTTGTCGAGCGCCGCGAGCTTTCTCGAATGGATCTGCTTCAGATCGCCTGCGTGTTCTGGTTCGGCGCTCCTTATTCTTCTCTCAACGCCTGCATTGGATCCACGCGGGCCGCCCGTAAGGCCGGGATAGAACAAGCCAGCAACGCGGAAATGAGCAGCAACAGGGCCACGGCGCTGAAGGCTGCCCCATCAATCGTGCCAACGTCGTAAAACAAAGTATGCATTCCTCGTCCCACAAAATAAGCCCCGCCCAGCCCAATGAGGAGCCCCACTCCCGCGAGCAGCATCCCTTCGCGCAAAATCAGTTTCAGCACTTTTCCTGTCCCCGCGCCCAATGCCATTCGCAATCCAATTTCATGCGTCCGCTGCGCCACCGCAAACGACATCACGCCGTAAATTCCCAGCGCTGCCAGCACAAGCGCAAATCCGGCAAACCCTCCGAACAGAAAAGCCGTAAACCGGTCTCCGGACATCCTCTCGTCCATGATTTGGTCCATCGTCTTCACGTCGCCCAGCGGCAGATTCGGATCAACCGACTGCACCGCGTCCGCGACGCTTTTGCTCAGGACTCCTGGTTCGACCGTCGCGCGCACCGCCATCTGAGCCTGCGGCCACGGGCTCTGCCAGAACGGCACGTCAATTTCCGGGAACCCATCGCCCCGCGGCCCGCCGTTCTTCACGTTGTGATACACGCCGACGATCTGCCACGAGATCGGCGGCCCCAGCTTGGTCACCCCTGGAATGAGTTCCTCGACCAGGATCCGCTGTCTCAGGGGATCCACTCCGGAAAAGAATTTCTTCGCGAACGCTTCGTTCACCACCGCCACGTTCACGCCGCCCGCGAGATCTTGTTCGTTGATCGCCCGCCCTTGTTCCATCCGGATCCCGAATACCTTGAAATAGTCCGGGGTCACCATGTTGAATCCCGCGCCGGGCCGTTTCGACATGTCGCTCACTTCTTTTCCCGCAATCTGAAATGGCATCCCGAAGTTCACGCCCTCGAGCGGCATTCCTTCGGAGGCGGAGACGCTCGATACGCCTGGAATCGCCTGAATTTTTTCCAGAATCGTGCGGTAAAACGCGATCACTGCTGGCCCGTCCTTCAACCTTCCATCCGGAACCGGCAGGCCAAATGTCAGCAAATGATCCGAGCGAAATCCCAGGTCCACATGCGCCACATTCCAAAGGCTGTGAATAGCGAGTCCTCCTCCTGCCAGCAGGCTGAGCGCCAGCGCGAACTCCGCCACCACCAGTGTCCTCCGCATCGCGTGCCGGCCCGCTCCCACCGCGCCCCGTCCGCCCTCTTTCAGCACGTCGTTCAGGTTCAGTTTCATCGCTTGCCAGGCGGGAACACACCCAAACAGCAATCCGGCGATTACGCAAGCGCCCAGCGTGAAAAGGAGCACGGGAAGGTTCAATCTGACGTCCGCTTCGGAGGGCAGCGTATCTGGCGGCATCATCGCTACAATCAATTTAAGCAGGGCCCAAGCGAGACCTACCCCCGCGGCTCCTCCCAGCAGCGCCAGCGCCAGGCTCTCCGTTAAAAATTGGCGAAACAGCTGCAACTGTCCCGCTCCCACCGAAGCCCTCACTGCAACCTCTCTTTGTCTCGTCGCTCCTCGCGCAAGGAACAGATTTGCCACGTTCGCGCACGCGATCAGCAGCACAAACCCCACTGCCCCCAGCAAGAGCCACAGCGCGCGAATGACGTCCCTGTCAAGAAAATCGTTGTGCAGCGGCTCCACGCTGGCTCCCCATCCCTGGTCCGATTTTGGATACACCTGCGCGATGTGCTTCGTCACCGCATCCATATCCGCATTCGCCTGAGCAATCGTGATTCCCGTTTTCAACCTTCCCATCACCAATAGCCAGTGAAAGTCGTGATTGATCTGCTCCGGCTTGAACGCCAAAGGCAGGAACAAACGGTTTTGCAGCCGGTCCGTCGCCCCTGGCGCCAGCACTCCGACCACGGTATAGGGCTCTCCATTCATCTGAATCGTCTTGCCCAGAATCTTCGTGTCGCTGTTGAACCGTTCCTTCCAAAGCGCATTGCACAGGATCACCTCGTGATCCCTTCCGACCTCGCCTTCTTCCGGCAAAAAATCCCTTCCGATCAGGAACGGCTGTCCCATCACCTCCATGAATCCGGGTGTAGTCAGCCTCCCTTGCACCATCTCCGGTCGGCTCGCGGTCGCAAGGTTCACGCTTGTCCCCGTCCATGCCGATAGTCCCTCGAACACCGTGCTCTCGCGCTTCCAGTCCAGATAGTCCCCGGCCGCCACACCGTTTCGGTTTCCTTGGATCTTCGACCACACCATCACGATTCGATCGGGATTGTTAAACGGCAGCGGCGCAAGCAGCGTCGCGTACACGATGCTGAAAATTGCCGTGTTCGCACCGATTCCCAATGCGATCGTCAGGATCGCCACCGCTGCAAAACCAGGACTCCGCCGCAGGAGCCTCAGTCCAACTTTCAGGTCCTTCCAAAGCGCACCCATATCGCAGCCCTCTCCACCTTCTGACGAACTCACGCCGTAAAAAGTTTGGGAACTTGCGGAAATTGCAAGATTTGGAGGTTTGCCACGTCGGCCTGTGGAAATCTCAAAAATAGCTCTTGACTGTTCTGTAGTTATAGTACACTATTTAGCTGCATGACTCCTCTACCTCAAAACCGCAACTCCTTCCTCTTCCGTCTCGATTTTCATTCCGGCGTTCCTGTCTATCGCCAGATCATTGATCAGGTTCTCGCAGGCATTGCCTCCTCCGCCCTGGCACCTGGTGATCAGCTTCCCACCGTCCGCCAGCTCGCCGTGGATCTTTGCATCAATCCGAACACTGTCATCCGCGCCTATCGCGAACTCGAAATCCGCGGCATTCTCGAAACACAGCAGGGTACGGGCACTTTTATTAGCCGGCAAAAAGTTGAGCGCGACGACGCCGAACGCCGGCGCCGCCTCGGCCAGCTTGCCGCCGAATGCGTCGCCAGCGCGGGTTCCGCAGGCTTCACCCTCGAGGAATTGCTCGAACAATTGCAGAGTTTTCAGAACGATTCGGAAAATAAGAGGAGGTAAACACCATGTTGTGGGAACGCGAAAAAACTCCGATCAGTGGCATCGCCATCGCTCTGTTTGTCATCTCTATCGCCGCCGGGGCCTGGTTAGCCATCAAGCTCGGCACCCGGACTCCCATCATCATCGGAGCCCTCATCGGGATCTATCTTCTTTTCTCCATCAAGGTCGCCGACCAATGGGAAAAAGTCGCCGTACTGCGTCTTGGCCGTTTCGTGGGTCTTCGCGGTCCCGGATGGTTTCACATCATCCCGATCGTGGAACGCCTTAGCCGCTTCGTGGACCAGCGCGTTCGCACCGCCAGCGTTACCGCCGAATCCACGCTCACCCGCGACACCGTCCCCGTCAACGTGGACGCCATCGTTTTCTGGATGGTCTGGAACGCCGAAAAATCCATTCTCGAAGTTCAGGATTTCGTTCAAGCCATCACCATGAGCGCGCAAACCGGCCTTCGCGAATCCATCGGCCGCCACGAACTCGCCCAAATGATCACCGAGCGCGAATCTCTTGGCCGCGAACTCCAGCGCATCCTCGACGAAAAGACCAATCCCTGGGGCATTACTGTCCAATCCGTCGAAATCCGCGACGTCCGTATCCCGCAGGCTCTCGAAGACGCCATGTCCCGCCAGGCGCAAGCCGAACGCGAGCGCCAGGCCCGCAATATCCTCGGCCAGGCCGAAACCGAAATCTCCGATAAATTCTCCCAGGCCGCCCTCACCTATCAGAACAATCCCGTCGCTCTCCATCTCCGCGCCATGAACATGCTCTACGAAGCCATCAAGGAACGCGGCTCCATGGTCATCGTCCCCTCATCCGCCGTCGAAACCATGGGCCTCGGCGGCTCTCTCGCCACCGCTGCCCTTGCGAAGAGTCAGTAGCGCCTCGAAAATTGTGTAGAGGGAATTGGAATTTTTTATGGCTGGGGAGCGAGCCGAATCGTCTTCCCGCTCGTTGCGGATTCTCTCGCGGCGTCCAGAATCTCCGTCACGATCACGTTCGTCTCCAGCGAAGTGGGCCCCTCCGGCTTTTTTCCGTCCAGCACCACCGCACGTAAATAGGAAACTTCGTCATCATCCGGCGCGGGAATCGGTTTCGCCGTCTCTTCCTGCTCCGCGTGTTCGCCCTCGCGCCTCACTAAAATCTTATCGCGCAGTACGGTCTTGACGTATCCCGTCCGTCCGAACACCTGAATATCCTTTACATCGAACGGCCAGTTCCACGAAGCCTGCAATATTGCCTGCGCCTTCGGGTACGTCAGCACGATCGTCGCCTCGTCGTCCACTCGTGGATAAATCTCTGGCTTGATTTGTTGCGTCACCGCCGTGACCGTTATCGGCCTCTCACCTTCCATCATCCACGTCACCAGGTCCGCGCCGTAGCACCCGAAATCGAACAGCGCTCCTCCGCCATCCAGCTTCGGGTCGGTCAGCCACGAGAGGAACTTCGGCCCCACGCCGATCTCCTTGGGTCCGCGGTGCCCGTCGCGCGCGACAAATTTCCGCATTTCGCCAATCGCGCCCTGGTGCAGCAAGTCGTGAGCGGCCCGGTTGCTCGCGTACCACGTCGTTTCGTAATTCACCATCACTTGGATATGCGCCTCACGCGCCGCTTTTTCCATCGCATGAGCATCCTCCGCGCTTACCGCCAGCGGCTTCTCCATGATCACGTCAATCTTGTGTCGCGCGCAGATTTCCACCACGCGCCGGTGTTCGAACGTGTTGGTGTACGCCAACACCGCCTGCGGATGCGTTTTCTCGAGCATCTCCTCCAGATCGCTGTAGAAAAGCGATGGGCTCAGTTTGTATTCGCTTGCCACCTGCTTGGCAAAAGCCTCATCCGCTTCGGCTATTCCCACTATTTCAATTCTCGGATCGTGCTGGTAATTCTTCAGGAACCCGAAGATGTGCCCGTGCGCCAGCCCCGCAATCGCCACCCGCATCGGAGCCTCTTGGGAAGCTCCTTTCGTTTGCGCGGTCGCGCTCAGTGCCGTCAACGTCAAGAAAATAAAACCCGTCCAAAGTCGCATCATGTTTTGCTCCCGAATTCCGCAACAAATCTTCTCACGCCTCTGCCTGCAAACCCGAGAGTTTCTGTCGCCGCTCCGGGGCCCGCCGCTTTCCTGCAATCGCCTCGGCACGCATCCCGCCCTGCGCTATAATGCCGCAACCCTTCCCCAAAAATTTCCCTCGCGAAAAGGAGGAGCCCATGGGTCACTATGAAGTTCCGGGCATGACCCTGATCCCCCAGCAGATGACCATGTCCTGCTGGTATGCCAGCACCCAAATGCTCATTCAATGGCGCCAGGATCAGGCTCAGCAATCCCTTGGCTGGCTTGTGCCTCCCGATCTGGACGCGAAGTGCGCCAAGATTCGCGATGGTAATGGCGGCATCCAGAATCCCCAGATTGTTCCTATGGCCACGCGGATCGGCTTGCGCGCCGTCCCGCCTCTCAGTCCCACCGCCGACGCCATCGAGAATTGGTTGCGGCTCTACGGTCCGCTCTGGGTCAACGGCAAAAATCATATCGTCGTGATTGCGGGCATTGATACTTCCACGATGATGGTCAAAGTCTATGATCCCTGGCCCCCCAACATCGGAAAGATTGAGTGGCGCTCTCTCGTCTCCTGGTACGCCTTCGGCACCTCTGCGTCCACCCGCGACACGGGCGCCGATGTGGAAGCCGTTTTTCTCTACGTGCCCAGATGAACTTCCCGCTTTCGCCCGCTTCCTGTCCCGGCTCCGTGATGCCGTTCGGTTTCCGGTCTCTGCTTTTTGCCATCCCTTCGGGTCATTCCGAGCGTAGCGAGGCATCTGCTTTCTCCCTGCCCCGCCCCGCTTTCGCGCTCCTCCTTCTGTTCCTCGCGTTCGCCCCTTCGGCTTTCTCTCAAGGCAACGTCGTTGCTCCGGACCCTTATCAGGCTCTTGTGGACCGCGTCAAAAAAGGCGACCAGACCGTCAATTTCCGCGACCTCCGCATTGCCTACTCCAACTCCCCAGCATTCACTCAGGGCCCGGACACCTCCGGCCAGAAAAAAAATATGCGGCAAGCGCTCAATGACAAGGATTACTCCAGGGTCATCCAGAACGCCGATGTTGTCCTCGCCTCAGACTTCGTGGATATGGACGCGCATTTCGTCGAGTACCTGGCCTATAGCGAACTCAAGAATCCCGAGCGCGCCGATTTCCACAAATTCGTCTTGCAGAGCCTTCTCAAGTCCATCGCCTCTTCCGGTGACGGCAAATCCCCGGAAACCGCCTATGTCGTGATCAGCGTGGACGAGGAGTACGTCCTCCTCCGCTTCCTCCGATTCGGTCTTCCAAAAAAAACAATCTTACATGCTGAAGAATGGCCACCATTTCGACGCTCTCACGCTCTCGGAACCCAACTCCAAGGAAGACCAGGTCGTCTATTTCAACGTGGACATCCCCGCAAAGCACGGCATGTAGCCCCGGGCTTTGCCGCGCGGTTATCCATTCCGTTGCCATCCTTCCCATTTCCCGGCCACCCGCGGAAACCCATGCGAAAATGGTTCAGCAGCTCGGCAATCATGCTCTTTTTCAAGTTTCGATTCGACAAAGGATCTCTCCGGCATGGCCTCTCTTCGCAAGGGCGCTTTTCGCCTTTTCCGCCTCGCGGGCATTGACGTCTTTCTCCACTGGTCCTGGTTCATCGTCGCCGTCATCGAAATCAATGAGCGCACCACCGCCTATTCTTCCATCTACTGGAACATTTTCGAGTACCTCGCGCTCTTCCTGATCGTCGGAATCCATGAATTCGGCCACGCCCTTGCCTGCCGCCAGGTCGGAGGCACCGCGAATCAAATCATCCTCTGGCCTCTCGGCGGCGTCGCTTACGTCAGTCCCCCTCCGCGCCCCGGCGCCACTCTCTGGAGCATCGCCGCCGGTCCTTTGGTCAACGTCCTCTTCCTCCCGCTCCTTTCAGCTCCGCTCCTGTTCAACCACTACTCGCACTGGCTGGCGGCCATGCCCGATCTCCACGCTTTTCTTCGCGCCGTTTTGATCATCAACATCGGCTTGCTCGTTTTCAACATGCTTCCCATCTATCCGCTCGATGGCGGCCAGATTCTCCGCTCCCTTCTCTGGTTTGTCATTGGCCGCGCCCGCAGCCTTCTTGTGGCCACGGTGCTCGGATTTGTTGGCGTGGTTGGTCTCTTTGCTCTCGCCTTGTGGCAGCAGTCCGTCTGGTTCGGCATTCTCGCCGTCTTCATTCTCCTGAATTGCTGGAACGGCCTCAATCACGCGCGGGCTTTGCTTCGCCTGGCCAAGTCCCCTCGCCGCGTCGGTTTCGCCTGCCCCTCTTGCAAGGCTTCTCCTCCGGTCGGTCAATACTGGATTTGCCCCAAGTGCAGAACCTCGTTCGACACCTTTCAGACCCTGGCCGTTTGCCCGTCCTGCTCTACCCAATTCCCCGTCACCGCCTGCCTTGATTGCGGCGCCCGCCACCCCATGACCCAGTGGGCCTCCACTCCTCCCCAAATCGCACAAACCTTCTGACGCGACCTCCCCTCCACGCAATCCGCCGCCCCGCGCCGCCCCTTGCCTTTGCGGTGGCCGGGCTTCAGCCCGGCTCCTCACGCGCCCTCGGCGCCCAACGTTTGTCATCCCGAACCCGTTTTCGCTCCTTTCGAAAACGGCGTGAGGGATCTGCTTCTCGTCCCTTCCCGCCCGCGTCTTCACTCTTCGTAGCGCCGACTTCCTACCCTGCAAGGGAATGTCGCCATCTTTACCTTGTAGCGTCTGGTCGCGATGTCTCGCACCTTACATCTTGATCACTGCGCCAAGCGGCCGCCGTGCCCTGCCACGTCCGAGTTCTTATCCCCCGATCTGGAAAAATGGCACAATACTTTCGTAGATAGACTGAGCGAACTCGAAGACACATGACCAGCCAGGAGCGCCGCGTCAAGAACGCTATCTGTGATCGCCTGATGCAGGAAGGGGTAGGCGTTCGTCCGGATGATGATGCGGTTGAGCGTACCTGCGCTCTCACAGAGCTTGCCGTTGAACTTGGTCGACCAGACGGCGTGGAAAGAGCTCTCCGGTGGCACGAGGCTCTTGAGAAGAGAGACATCAAGGGCGAGAACGGAATTATCCTTGACCTCAGCAGAGCGAACGCAGTCGCTGGGAAAAGATATGGTACGCAATGGACTTGGGAACAACCCACGCTCGCTCGGGAAATCTATTATCTTCGCCGCGCCCTCTCCCGTCCCGACTTTCTCGAGGCCACCGAGGTCACCAGATGCAAGGTTTTGAACAATCTTGGAAATCGCCTATCTGTAGCTGGAAGAGCCATAGAAGCTCTGCACTACTGGCGTAGTGGCCTCGAAATACAGCCAAACTTTGGGATGTCGCTCTGCAACAGAGCCAAAGTTCTTGCCGAGTATGGTTCGGCCCTCGAAGATGCAGATGAACGTGCCCTGTTCTTTTGGATTGCGCACAAGGAAGCGTCGGCTGCACTTGCGCAGGCTGCGATATACACGGATCCCCGAGATCAAGGGAGCCGAGAGATGGCCAAGCAGATTAAGGAGAGGATCGAGTCGTTCATGAACCATAGAGGGATTGACGAATTTGATCCTCAGAGGCGGTACCTAGAACTAGACACATCCACGAGTGAAGAGGAGCGAAGTTACCGCCGCTGGTGCGTTTCCAATTACCTGTTTTTGAACCCCGCCAACGACGTTTATCCTCGCGTGGCGGTGGTGAGCGACGGTCTCCAGCTGCCGATTCACGTGATCCCGGTGGACTCGCCCCACTTCTTCAGCAGCTTCTTCGACCAGTTGGTGCAGGAATATGTGTCTGCTCGTTGGTCTTTATACGAAGCCCTGGCCCGGAGGGAACCGCACCTCTCAGACAGAGACGTGCCGCTTTATGCCAGCGAACCACGAGCTGCTCTCTCACTTGCGGTGGAGAGGCTTAAGACTGCCTACCGAACCGCATACTCTCTTTTTGACAAGATTGGGTTTTTTGTGAACGCATACATGGAATTAGGGATCCCTGAGAAGAAAGTCAGCTTCCGCACGGTGTGGCGACCGGACGAAAAGAAGCCCATACGACAGCAGTTCAATTCAAGTGACAACTGGGGATTCTGTGCACTCCATTGGCTCTCCAAGGACTTCTTTGAGGAAGAGAATGACGAGGTAGCCGAACCTCACGCACGTCAGCTTAGCGATATCAGAAACCACATCGAGCACAAATACTTGCGCGTGACGATGGACGAAAATCCAGTTTCGCCACCGCAAGACTTGGCCCTCATGGTGTCACGCAAGCAGTTCGAGGAAAAAACGACGCACCTTCTGAAACTCGCACGGGCCGCGCTCACCTACTTGTCCGTAGGCGTAGGATTTGAAGAAAAAAGACGCGCACCCTCTCGTATCGGGATCAAGCTGGAAGAAATTCCGCCGGTCCCATTTCTATCCAACTCCGAGAAGAACTAAGTCAGGTGGGACAGACCGCGACGACAGATAGCTCCTGGGTGGCCCATGCTTTCCGAAGGAAAGCGTGGGATCACTCCCGATCCCTCCTTCCTCCACTCCGGAAATCCGCTTGACCAAGCACGCGGCCAAAAACCCGCATTCGTGTGGATACCACTACCTATATTCACTTGACAGTTAACACGTTTCGTGCTAACATGTGCCGTGAAATCGGCGCCCCGCACCCTCCTCGCCCTCAAACATTCCGCCGTATCTCGGCCTTCCCACTGCAATCGAATTTCGCCCCTCAAGTCCCCCATTTCCGCTAACTCCTTTAGCTGCCACACATCCGGAAAATGCGCTTATAACTCCTTTCCCTGCCACACATACAAAAACAAAGGACTTGTAAACTCTTTGGTTGCCGCACATACGAGAAAAGGGTGGGTGGGGGCGCTCTCTTCCCGATTTGGAACCCTCGCCTCTTCCTGGCCTCCTCCGCTACAATCCCACCGCTCCATTCAGGGGGCCGCATGAGCCTTAGCCAAAAACTCGAAGACGTCCGCTCCGGCTTCGAGGGCCCCTTCTGGGTCGCCAACATTTCCGAAATCTTTGAGCGCCTCTCTTATTACGGCGCCTTCGCCTCCCTCGCCAACTATCTTCACGAGCGTCTCAGCTTCCCCACCGAGCAAACCGGCACGCTCACCGGCATCTTCGGCGGCATGGTCTGGTTTCTTGCCATCTTCGGCGGCGCGGCCGCCGACCGGCTCGGCTTTCGCCGCGCGCTCTCTCTCGCCTATCTGATTCTTACTTGCGCGTATTTCCTCCTCGGCTCCATTAGCGCCCCATGGCTTGCGCCAATCCGCGCTGCCGTTCCTCTCAGCATCTTCGTTGGTTTCATCCTGGTTCTTCCCGCTCTCGGCATCTCCCTCGTCAAACCCAGCGTGGTCGGCACCACCGCGCGCGCCTCGAGCGAAAAAGTCCGCTCGCTCGGCTATTCCATCTACTACACCATGGTGAATATCGGCGGCGCCGCCGGCCCATACGTCGCCTCCGTCGCGCACCGCCATCTCGGCGTTGAAAACGTCTTTCGCATCGCCGCCCTCAGCGTTTTCCTCATGCTTTTCGCTGTGCTCTTTTTCTTCCGTGAACCGAAGCAGTCGGCAGGAACTTCTGTCCCGAGCATGGGCGCGACCTTCCGCAATTTCCTCACCGTCGCCGGAAATCCCAAATTCATGGCCTTTCTGCTCATCTTCACCGGCTATTGGATCGTTTTCTGGCAGCAGTACATTTCGCTTCCCGGCTATATTCACGCGTACATCAATCCCCATGCCGACGTCGAACTCATCCTCATCACCGACGGCCTTTGCGTCATCTGCTTCACCGTCCTCGTGAACTTTCTCACCAAAAAAATCCCCGCCTTCCGCGCCATCATCCTCGGCACCCTCATCACTTCGCTTTCCTGGCTCATCCTCGCCAGCGTTCGCACCCTCTGGGCCTGCGTCGCCTCGATCATCGTTCTCGCCGCCGGCGAAATCATTCATCAGCCGCGCTACTACGAATATATTTCCCGCCTCGCCCCTCCCGATCAGCAGGGCACGTACATGGGCTTCGCGTTTTTGCCCATCGGCATCGGATCTCTGATCGGCGGATGGTTCGGCGGCATGGTCATGCACCATTTCGGCGAAGTCCGGCACCACCCCGCCCAAGCATGGTGGGCCATCTCCGCCGTCGGCCTTCTCACCACTCTTTTGTTATGGATCTACGACCGGATCGTCCAGCCCGAAAAAGGACAACCCTCGTGAGCGTCCTTGAATTGTCAGGGAAAAGGCTTCGTTTGCGAGGCGCCGCGTGCTCTTGCTCAGTTCACCATGCGCCGGAGAGAGGCGAGCGCCTGCCGCGCCAGCGCATAGCGCGGCTCCACGTTCAGCGCTTCCTGGAAGCAGCGCATCGCCTGGCTGTACATTTCCATGCCCAGGTACGCGCGGCCCAGGTTGTAGTGCGGAAAATGCCGCGGCTCGTACCGCTTCGCTTCCACCGCCTGGTTGAGCCACGGAACCGCTTCTTCGAATTGGCCCATCTCGATCAGATAAGCGCCGATATCGTTGTAGGGATTCCCGAAATCCGGGTCCACTTCGATCGCCCGTTTGCACTCCGCGATCGCTTCTTCCAGCCGCCCTTGGAAATGATAGGTCCAGCCGAGGAAGGTGTGCGCTTCCGCCGTCGGATGCAGCTCCAAGGAAGACTGATAGAGTTCCTCCGCCCGGTCGTAATCCCCTTCCATCTGTGCCTGGTAGGCGTCCTGCAGAATTTCCCAAGCCCGTGTGAGAGTTTCCTGGTCCATGGACAACTTAAATAGCACGCCACGCGCTCTGTGGGAACGGTACGAAAGTCCCGATGGTGCCCGGAGGGAACCTGTCCTTTCTGCCGGGCAAATGAGTGGCAATTCTTGCGGCAAACGGAGAAAATGAACGGTTGCATTGCACGAAAATACAGGAGAGAAACGTGAATCGCACTCTGGCCGTCTTCGGAATTGCAACTCTTGCCGTCAGCGGCGCCGTTCTGGCGCAGACAAAATCCAAAAATTCCAAGGAGCCCGCGCACGACGCGGCCGCCATCGCCCGCGGCAAGGGCATTTTCCAGGAAAAATGTTCGATTTGCCATTTTGATACCAGCACAGCGAGAAAAATCGGTCCCGGCCTCAAGGGCCTCAACAAGCGCGGCACCTTCAGCGTGAATAACAACAAGGTGACCGACGAAACCCTTACGAATTGGATTGAGAGTGGCGATTCGCTCATGCCTCCTTTCAAGGACGTCCTGGACGAAAAACAAATCAAGGACGTCGTCGCCTACGTCCGCACCTTGTAGCGATTTATCGTAAACGGCACGAAGGAAATTGACCGAAGCGAAACGCGCTGAAGAGAAAAGCCCCCGCCCGTCCGCGCTGGCGGACGTTCGGGGGCAAATTCCGATGAAAATTCCTCGCCCGAGGAATCTACTTCAGAATGGCGTCTTTGAACGCCTTCGAGGGACGCAGGCGCACCACGGTCTTTGCCTTGATCTTAATCTGTTCGCCTGTCTGTGGGTTACGTCCCATGCGCGCCTTGCGGTGCGCTTTCACGGCGCGGCCGATGCCGGGGATGACGAACTTGCCCGCGCCGCCCTTGCACTCTTTCACCGCGAGCTTGAAGAGTTCCTCGAAAAACAATGCCGCGGTTTTCTTCGGAGTGCCGCACTTTTCTGCGAGGTGCGACACGATCTTGGTCTTGCTCATTGGCTTGGCTGCCATCTAGTCTGCTTATCCTCCTGAATTTTCTTTCTGTCCCGAAGGCTCGGGACTGGCCGCGACGCTTTTCCCTGCCCCTGTTTGCCAGCGAAAAGATGCGAGCCGCACGAGACTATAGCGAACGAAATCTGGAAACGCAAGGGCAAATCGCCAAAAACGCTGGAAAAATGCGGATTTTTTCAGGCTACCCCGCGAATCGCCGCCAAAAATGGGCCTTTCGAGCAGCCTCACTCCTGTCCCAGCACGATATATCCGCCGTGCTATGCTGGCAAGTTCGCCGAACCGAAGGAGAATGATGATGACGATAGGGGCCGATTGGCGAGAACTCGAGAAGAAGATTCAGGGCGCGGTGAAACTCGGGCGGCGGCCTGTGGCCGTAGCGTTCCTGGATTCGCCGCCGGCGGGAATTGGCCGGTTCGAAGGGACGGAGCCTTCCAGTTGCAGCTTCTGGCGGCTGGCGGCGAGCGGCAAAGTCTTCTACACGGTGCCGGAAAACCACTTCAATTGCGCGGTCGGAGCCTACACGCACAACATCGCACTTTCACCGGAAAGGGCTGCAGAGACAGAACAGACACTGAAGATGATGTTCGAACTGGGTTACGTGAAGCCGGAAGAAGTGCCGCAGATCCCGCGCCTTACGAAAACCCCAGCAGCGATTCTCTACGCGCCTCTCGGAGAGACGCCAGTTGCTCCGGATGTGGTGCTGTTTGCATGCAAACCGGGCGCGGCGATGCTCCTGAACGAAGCTGCAGGGCGAGCTGGCGTGGCAAGCGGCGCTCCGGCGCTCGGAAGACCGACGTGCATGGCGCTGCCCGCATCGCTGCAGCACGGATCCGTCATGAGCCTGGGATGCATGGGCAATCGCGTGTACACGGGGCTCGGGGAGGACGAGATGTATTTTGTAGTGCGCGGAGCCGATCTTCCCGCCGTCGTGGACGCTCTCGGCGTGATCACCAGCGCGAATGCGGCACTGAATGAATATGCGCAAGGGCGACGGTTGCAGCTCGCGACGATTTAGGATGCGTTGTCCGCAACTACCGAAACCTAGAGGGAAGCGAGATCGGCGTAGAAGTGGGCGATGGCCCTGATTCCGCCGAAATAGTTTTCCAACCGGATGTGCTCGTCGGGAGCGTGAGCATTTTCGTCGGGCAAACCGAAGCCGATCAGAACGCAGGGCACCTTGAACGTGTCATGCATTTGTGTGACAAAAGGAATTGAGCCGCCCTCGCGAATGAAAACCGCTTTTTTGCCGAATCCCTTTTCGAGCGCGGCCTGCGCCTTCTGGAAAATCGGCGCATGGAACGGTGCGACCCAGGGCTTGCCGGTGCTCAAGACCTGGAATTTGCAGATCACCGTCTTCGGCAAGAGCTTGCGAACGTGTTTTTCGACGAGCGTGGCGATTCTCCGCGGATCTTGATTGGGAACCAGACGCGTGGAAAATTTCGCGTAGGCTCTCGAAGGAATCACGGTCTTCGCACCTTCCCCCTGGTACCCACCCCAGATGCCGTTTAGTTCAAGGGTGGGCCGAATCCAAAGCTGCTCGACGGTGGTGAACCCCTTTTCGCCGCAATAGGCGGGAGCGCCAACGGCCTTTTGAAACGCCTTTTTGTTCCACGGGAGTCTACTGAGAGCTTTCCGTTCGACTGCCGAAACTTTGGCGACCTGATCGTAGAAGCCGGGAACGGTCACGTGAAAATTCTTGTCGTGCAATTTGGCAAAAAGCTCGGTGAGGATGGTGAGCGGGTTTGGAACCGCTCCGCCATAAACGCCGGAATGCAGATCGCGTTCCGGACCGATGAGTTCGATCTGATAGTAGTTTAGTCCGCGCAAGCCGTAGGTGATTGAAGGAATGCCCTTGCCGAGCATGGAGGTATCGGACACGACGAGGGCATCGGCTTTCAGCTTTACCTTATTCCTTTGCACATAATCCCAGAGGCTGACGCTGCCGACCTCTTCTTCGCCTTCGATCAAAATCTTGATGTTAATCGGAAACGATCCATTGAGCTTGTAGAGCGACTCGAGCGCTTTGAGGTGGATGTGCACCTGGCCTTTGTCGTCGGCGGTGCCGCGGCCGTAAAGATTGCCGTCGCGAACGGCCGGTTCGAACGCGGGCGAAGTCCAGAGTTCGAGCGGCTCTGCCGGCTGCACATCATAGTGGCCGTAAAAAAGAATCGTGGGTTTGCCGGGCGCTTCGAGGGACTCCGCGTAGACGAGCGGATGGAGATTGGTTGGGACGATTTCAACCGTTTTGAAGCCGGCGGAGCGCAAGCTGTCTGCGACCCAGCGCGCGGCGCGTTCGATATCGGGTTTGTGCTCGCTTTTGGCACTGACGCTGGGAATGCGAAGAAATTCGATGAGTTCGGCGAGATGTTCGTCCTTGCGACCTTGTACGAATTCAGTCAGGTTCATAGCGGGGATTAGAACGATTCCGTCCTTTCGACATAAACGAACAGCGAGTCCAGAAAATTGTCAGATTGCGGCGAAGGGAGCGATATCCCGCCCGAGGAAACGACCCCGCAACCGCAGATTCATATTCTAAGGAGGTTGGCTCGCAGGAACAAGTGACGGCGAGAGGTTGCGGATGGGGAACACCTGACCGGAGGGGCAATTGACGGTTCCGCGGGGAGCCGGGGAACATGGCTAGATGAGGACGGCATGAGCACAACAGCACAGTCCATTCCCAGGCGGAGTTCCCGCGTTTTCCATAAGATGCGCGTGCAGGCGCTGGGCCGGGCGCATAGCGGCAAGAAATTTAAGGAGTTCTGCCAGACGGTGGTGGTGAACGCTCACGGCGGGCTGCTAATGCTCAAGCACGAAGTGGACGACGGCGAGATGATCGTGCTGGTGAATCCGGAGACGCAAGAAGAGCAGGAGTGCCGGATCGTGTATTTGGGCGAGCCGGGCGAGAAAGGCCAGCGGGTCGGAGTGGAGTTTCTGACCCCGGCGCCGCACTTCTGGGGGCTGGAGTTTGCCGAGCAAACCGCGGGAGCGGCAAGCGACTCGGCACCCGTCTGAGGCAAGAAAACTTCCCACTATCACAATACGCATGGCCGTAGATCTGTGAGCCGACGTTGCTCGGAATCCCAACCAAGATGAGGTTTATGGGGAAAAGTTGACCGGGTTGCGGCAGTGTGGATGGACCAACCGCACTCCGGCCCCGTCTCGGCGTGCACCTTGGGAGAGGCAGAGACGCTGAACACCCCTGGGCCGGGGTGCACCCCTAAAAGTCAGGATCACGGACGGCGGCCAGCGTTGACTTGGCGTGGGGGCCAACCTAGCATGGGGGACCTAGGCGCATCCCCGAACGATGATCGGACAAACCATTTCGCACTACCGCGTGATTGAAAAGCTCGGCGGCGGCGGCATGGGTGTGGTGTACAAGGCCGAGGATACCCGCCTTCACCGCTTCGTCGCCTTGAAATTCCTTCCCGAAGACGTTGCCGGCGATCCGCGGGCGCTCGCCCGCTTTCGCACCGAAGCCCAGGCCGCCTCGGCGCTCAATCATCCCAACATCTGCACTGTCTATGATATTGGCGAAGAAGACGGCAAGGCCTTCATTGTCATGGAACTTCTCGAAGGCAAAAGCCTCGATCTCGAAGTGCACTCTATGGGCCTTCCTTTGGCGCGCATCCTCGGCATTGGCGTCGAACTGGCCGATGCCCTGGATGCCGCTCATGCCAAGGGCATCGTCCATCGCGACATCAAACCTGCCAATCTCTTTCTCACCAGCCGCGGCCAGTTGAAGATTCTCGATTTTGGTTTGGCCAAACTCGCTCCAGGAAAAAACGATTCGCATGCTGAAGGCGAGACGCTGGTGGGCACTTCGGCGGAGAATCTCACGAGTCCCGGCTCGGCGGTGGGCACGATTGCCTATATGTCCCCCGAACAAGCCCGCGGCGACGAAATTGATGCGCGCAGCGACCTCTTCTCCGCGGGCTCGGTCCTCTACGAACTGGGGTGTGGCCGTCCGCCTTTCCCCGGCAAGACCAGCGCCGTCATCTTCGAAGCAATCCTGAACCGCGATCCCCTCCCCATCAAGGAACGTAATCCCTCTTTGCCCGATGAACTGGTGCGCATCATCGAAAAATGCCTGGAAAAAGACCGCGACGTCCGCTACCAGCATGCTTCCGATCTTCGCGCCGATCTGAAGCGCCTGCAGCGCGACACGAGTTCCGACAAGCGCCGCAAAATCGTGGAATCAGGAGAAGAACCCTCGCCCGCATCACCAACGAGGGCCAGTTCGCCATCCGCACCGTCATCCGGCTCCGCGATCCTCGCTGCGGCAAAGAAGCATTCCTTCAGAACCCTTGCCGCGGTCTTCACAACCGTGCTGATACTCGCCGCAGCAGCTTATGGCATTTACTCCTTTCTTCATCGCTCCCGCCTCGCTCCCTTCCTGGAGTACGATCTCACGCAGATTACAAACACGGGCCAGTCCGAGCTCGCCGCCATCTCTCCCGACGGCAAGTACCTCCTCAGCGTGCAGGACTCTCCGGCCGGGGCCAGTCTTTGGCTGCGCAACGTCGCCACCAGCAGTGACACCCAAATTCTCCCTGCCTCCCCGGCGCAATATCAGAGCCTCGCCTTTTCCCCGGACGCCAACTACATCTACTTTCGCCAGGCTGCCAATAAGTCCGCAACCGTTTTCAATCTTTATCGCGCGCCCGTCTTGGGTGGAACTCCACAGCAAATCGCCGGCGACGTGGACAGTGACATCACCTTTTCGCCCGACGCCAAGCGCATCGCCTACGTTCGCGAAGGCGATCCGATCATCGGCCAGTGGCGCCTCCTCGGCGCCAATCCCGATGGTTCCGGCGAGCGCGTGCTTCACATCGAGCCGGACGCAAGGTTTGCTCCGGGTTGGCTCTCCTGGTCGCCCGATGGCAAACGCATCGCTTATTCTCTGTTCGTTTCGAAAAAGTCCTTCAGCGGCATCGGATTGTTCGATCTCGCCACCTCCAAAACCTCCGTGCTGGCCCCTTTTGGTAACATTTTCCTGAATGAAGTGCGTTGGGCGCCGGACGGCCAAGGATTGGTCGTGATCTATCATTCCCCGCCCAATCTTCAAAAAGGCCAGCTCGGATACGTTTCCTTTCCTGGCGGGCGCTTTCGCACCATCTCGCGTGACACAAACAGCTACTCGACCCTCTCTGCTTCCGCCGATTTCAAGACCTTGGCAACCGTTCAGGCCCAGACCACAAGCGCTCTCTACCTTCTCCCCGGCAACGGAACTCGGGACACCTCTCCTCCACCGTTTTCGTCCTTCCTGCCTCAGTTCCTGGATTCCCTGTGGGATGCCAACGGCAATCTTCTCTTCTACGATGGGCAAAATTTGATGCGCGTGGACACTGACGGAAGCCGCAGAACCTTCTTAACCGACGCGGACGCGCTCTTGGCCACCATGGAGCCCTGTGGCGGCCACTATCTTGTCGCTACTTGGGCCTTTCATGCCGACGCACATGAGCCGGAAGTCTGGCGCTTGAGCTTGGATGGATCTGCTCCCTTAAAGCTCACCTCCGGCGCGGCCAACGTCCAGCCCTTTTGTTCGCCGGACGCCAAGTGGGTCTACTACACCGAAAGAGCCACGGATCGCATCATGCGTGTTCCCGTCAATGGAGGCCAATCGGAACCCGTCTCCGGTACCGAGACCGACAATGACTTCCTCGACGCCGGCCCAGTTACTCTATCCTTGGATGGCACGCGAATGCCCTATGTTGTCGGCGTGCCTCCTGCTCAAATCAGGATCAGAATGGTCACTCTCGATGCGGGGCCGAATCCTCCCTCGCGCATGCTGATCCCCGATCCTCGATCAGTCGGGCGCTACGTTCGGTTCACACCCGACGGGAAGTCGTTAGCCTATGCCATCCTCGAAAATGGTGCCGAAAATCTTTGGATTCAGCCTCTCGGCGGTTCTCCGGGTCGTCAGATCACCTATTTCAAAAGTGGGACCATTTTCGATTTTCGCTGGTCCCCCGACGGCAAAACCCTTGGACTTGTCCGCAACAATTCGCAGTCCGATGTCGTCCTGTTCCGCGACCGGGCGACTCCATAGCTCCACCCGCCCGTTCCTTCGCAAACATTCCCTCGTTGACTTGCCCGATAGCCGACCATAGTATTGCCACTATCTTCCCCCCCGATGATCGGACAAACCATTTCGCACTACCGCGTGATTGAAAAGCTCGGCGGCGGCGGCATGGGTGTGGTGTACAAGGCCGAGGACGTGAAACTGGGACGCTTCGTGGCCTTGAAATTTCTTCCGGAGGCTGTTGCGAAAGATCCTCAGGCGCTGGCCCGCTTTCAGCGGGAAGCCAAAGCGGCCTCGGCGCTGAATCACCCGAACATCTGTACGATTTATGAGATTGATGACCAGCACGGCGATGCGTTCATCGCCATGGAATTTCTGGACGGCACGACGCTGAAGCATTGGGGAATGGGGAAGAGCGCAGATATAGACGCCCTGCTGAGCATCGGGATCGAGATCGCAGATGCCCTGGATGCGGCGCACGCACAGGGAATCATCCACCGAGACATCAAGCCAGCGAATATCTTTGTGACCAAACGGGGGCATGCAAAGATTCTGGATTTTGGTTTGGCGAAATTGACGGGAGAAAACCCGGCGCCTCAGCAAACCGCGGGAACGCAGGCAACAATCGAAGAAAGCGGAGAGCATTTGACGAGTCCGGGAACGGCACTTGGGACAGTTGCGTACATGTCGCCGGAGCAGGCGCTGGGGAAGGAACTCGACCCGCGGACGGATCTTTTTTCATTTGGCGCGGTGTTGTACGAGATGGCCACGGGGAAGAGCCCGTTCCGGGGAGAGACGTCCGCGGCGATCTTCGATGCGATCTTGCGAAAGGCGCCGACGGCGCCGGTACGATTGAATCCCGATCTGCCGCCGCGGTTGGAAGAGATTATCAACAAGGCGCTGGAAAAGGACCGCAATCTGCGTTACCAGCACGCGGCGGAGTTGCGCGCCGATCTTCAGCGGCTGAAGCGCGACACGGATTCGAGCCGGCAGGTGGCAGCCGCGGAGCCGGAATCCGTGCCGCAGCCTTCTTCGCGGGCGGCTTCCGCGAGCCCGGCCTCATCGGCCGCCTCAGCCACGCCGGGAAGCGGTTCCGTGAGCGTGACACCCGGGGCGCAGACGTCAGGATCATCGGCGGTTGCGGCGGTGGCCCGCGAACACAAGCTGGGGCTGGCGGCGATTGGCGTGATCGTTCTCATACTGGTAGCTGCGGCGGGTTATGGCATCTATGCGCTGGTGCAGCGCAGTGCGCGCCGACCGTTCCAAAGTTTTGGCCTGACGCAAGTGACCGAAACGGGCAAAGCCGTGGAGACGGCAATTTCTCCCGATGGAAAATTCCTTTTGAGCGTGCAAAACGAGAATGGGCAGCGGAGTCTTTGGCTGCGGAATGTTCCGACGGGAAGCGATACGGAAATCGTTGCTCCTACTGGGCAAAGATTTTCCACGCCTGCATTTTCACAGGACGGGAATTACATCTACTTCCGAGAGACTGTTCCGGGAATGGCGAACACGTTCAATCTCTACCGCGCGCCGGTGCTGGGAGGCACTCCGGGGGTGATTTCCAAGGACGTGGATTCGAACGTAACCACTTCTCCTGATGGAAAGCAGATCGCCTACTTTCGTGAGAACGATCCGGACGTGGGAAAGTGGAGGCTGCTGGAATCGAATGCTGACGGGAGCGATGAGAAGGTACTAACGATTCAAACGCTGGACAAGGCTCCGCAAAGAGTTTCATGGTCCCCAGACGGGAAAAGTCTGGCCATCTCTCTAATCGATTTCAACGTGAAAGCGCTTGGGGAGATAGACCTGTTTGAACTCGCAACAGCGAAATTGAATCCTTTCGCCGTCTACGTGGACAAACTTGTTTTCGATCTCGCCTGGACGCCTGACGGAAGGTGGATATTGACCGACTATGCGTCCCGCGGCGCGCGAATGGCCCGCTATGACCAAGTCGGAGAGGTCTCATTTCCCGCCGCCAAATTCCTTACGATTACAAACGATGCTACGGATCATACGAGCTTGAGCCTCTCCGGCGACGGCAAAACGCTGGCGACGGTGCAAACACAGCAGTCAAATGAAATTGATCTGTTGCCGGGCAGCGGGGGCGGATCGTTCCGTGCTGTGCCCAATATCCCGCGGCAAGGCCTGATTCCTTCGATTGAGTGGACTCCGGATGGCGAGCTGCTCCTCTCCCAGGGCTGGCAACTGAAGCGCATGAGAACAGACGGGAGCAACGAGGTCACCTTGTTGGATGATCCCTCGGGCTGGATTCTCTCGGCATTTTCGTGCGACGAAGGCCGATCGATCCTGGTAGATTGGGCGCTCCATGGAAGCGAAACGGGAAGCGCACTGAGAGTTTGGCGTACCAATGCCGACGGTTCCGATCCCAAGCCTCTCACGTCGAGTGGGTTCGTCGTTCTTGTCGGTTGTACCGCGGATGGAAAGTGGGCGTATTTTTACGATCAGAAGCAGAATCGCTTGGAACGTATTCCCGTCAGCGGGGGACCGCCTGAACCTGCCGCGGGAACCGAACTCCGCAACGCTCTCTTTGCGGCATTGGCGTTTTCCCCCGACAACAAATCTTTTGCGATCGCCATGCAAGAGGAGAGTCCGAATTCGCGCACCTATTCGCAGCGAATCGCAATTTTCGACTTGCAGAGCTCGGGAAAAGGCCCGGTGCGATATCTGGCGCCGAATTCACCCTACAACATTGTCAATCATACCGGCGGACCGCTGGCCGGCAACAGCTTCTATTACACGCCCGATGGCAAAGAAATCGCTTATGCCGTGGAAGACAAGGGAGTGGACAATATCTGGGATCAGCCAGTGAATGGCTCGAAGGGCCACATGATCACCGACTTCAAGTCGGCGATCATTCAGGATTTTCGATGGTCACACAACGGAAAACAGCTTGCGGTCTTGCGGAGTGATCCCACTGCGGATGTTATCTTGCTGAACGACACTGGCAGCGCGACACACTGACGGCCCTGTCGAGCATGTGTCTTCCCAATTCAAGACTTCAATTCGAAGGCGAAGTGCGCGGGGCGCGGGCGGAAGCAACGACGGGGCCGCGTTTCTTAAGGAGCCAATCGCCGAGGCGCCAGACGAGCAGAACGCCGACGAAGAAGGCATATTCGACTGGCTTGCGGACATCGGATTTGACGAGCCAGTAATAGTGAATCACGCCAGCGATTGCCGAAATATAGATGGCGCGATGAAGAATGTTCCAGCGGCGGCCGCCGAGGCGGCGAATCCAGCCGGCGGTGGAAGTCAACGCGAGCGGAATCAGCAAGACAAATCCGAGAAAGCCAACGGTGATGAAGGGACGCTTGAAAACGTCTTTCCACATGGCGGAGAGGCTGAAGGACTGGTCGGGGCCGATGTACGTTAGGAAGTGAAGGCTGACGTAGAAAAAAGCGAAGAGGCCGAGCATGCGGCGGAAGCGGATCAGGTCGGGAAGTTTGAGAATCTTGCGCAGCGGCGTGATGCAAAGGGTGAAGATCAGGAAGCGCAAGGTCCAATCGCCGGTGGTGTGCTGAAGAGTTTCGACGGGATTGGGGCCAAGATCGCCGGTGAAGGCGCGCCAACAGAGCAGGCCGAACGGAATAAGGCACACCAGAAAAAGCAGCGCCTTGGTCCATTTGCTGATTAGAATTTTGCGCAAGGCTTGAGGCGGCACTAGAAGTATTTCCTCAGATCCATGCCCGCGTACATCGAGGCGACCTGATCGCCATAGCCATTGAACATGAGCGTATCGCGGCGGAAGATTTCGCCGAGGCGGCGTTCCTTGGCCTGGCTCCAGCGGGGATGATCCACGTGGGGATTCACGTTGGAATAGAAGCCATATTCATTGGGGGCGGCCAGATTCCAGGTGGTTGGGGGCTCCGAACCGACCAGCTTGATCTTCACGATGGACTTGATGCTCTTGAAGCCGTATTTCCACGGCACGGTGATGCGCACGGGAGCGCCATCCTGATTGGGGAGCGTCTCGCCGTACATGCCGACTGTGATCATGGTCAGCGGATGCATGGCTTCATCGAGGCGCAAACCTTCCACGTAAGGAAAAGAAATGCCGGCGTATTGGGCCTGGGGCATCTGGCTCGGGCTGTAATAGCTTTCGAAAGCGACATACTTCGCTTTCGGGGTAGGTTCGGCGAGCTTCAGGATGTTGTTCAGCGAAAAGCCGATCCAGGGAACGACAATAGACCAGGCTTCGACGCAGCGATGGCGGTAGATGCGCTCTTCGAGCGGAGCGAGCTTGAGAAGTTCGTCCATGGAATACTTGCGCTTGTTCTTTACATCGCCTTCGACGGAAACGGTCCAGGGCGATGTGCGGAAATTCTGAGCGTTCTTGGCGGGATCGGCTTTGTCAGTGCCGAATTCATAAAAATTGTTGTAGTGCGTGACGTCGTTGTAAGGAGTGACTTTTTCCGAGGTACTGAAGGGGCCGGGAGTGAAATTGAGCTTGGTGGTGGCTTCGACGGTCGTGGGCGGCGAGGCCAGCTTCCACATCTCGCGGCCGGTGATCGCCGCAGCGCCTGCGAGACCCATGGCCGCAAGAAATTTTCTGCGATTGTAGTAGACCTCTTTCGGCGTGACGTCCTTCCAGGTCAATTTGGGTTCTCTTTCCGACGACATGGGTCCTCTCCCGACAAAAATTGCGAGGCACACTACCCCTCAATCAATGATACGCCAGCTGATAGAAATTGGATGTACGCTGCCGCGAAAGGATGCGGCAAAAACCGGAGGACACAAAGTCCGCGATTTTCGGTCCTAGTTCAGGCTGACCGTTTGCGAGAGCGGAAGGTCGCGGGAGGAACCGCCGACCAGGAACGTGTAGGAACCCGGGAGGCGTTTCCAGGAATTCGAAGATTCATCGAAGATCGAGAGATAGAGCTGCTGGATCGCCAGGGTGACGTCTTTGCTTTCTCCCGGATTCAGCGGGACTTTGCTCCATCCCACGAGACGCTTCGGGGGCTCGCCCGCGCTTGCAGGGAGCGCGGCGTAAATTTCGGCGACTTCCGCGCCCGGGCGGCTGCCGGTGTTTTTCACGGTGAAGGACACGGTCGGTTGTTCGCCAGGGGTCACCTTCAAATTCGAGTAGCTGAAGGTCGTATAGGAAAGACCATAACCGAAAGGGAAGAGCACGGGCTTGTTTTCCGCGTCGTACCACTTGTAGCCGACTTTGAGCCCCTCGTCATAATGAAGGTCATACGTAGGTTTGGAAAGGAACCATGGGGCAATTTGGACGGTTTCCGGTGGCGGCATGGCAAGTTTCGGATGGGGCAGATCGGAAACGCTGCGCGGGAAGGTCATCGGGAGCTTCGCGCTCGGATTGACCCCACCAAAGAGAATGTTGGCGACCGCATCGGCGCCTTTGCTGCCCGCGTACCAGACCTCCAAAACTCCACTGACTTTCTCGAGCCAAGGCATTGTGACCGCGGAACCCGTTTCCAGAACGACGATCGTGTGAGGATTTGCGGCCGCGACTTGCTCGATCATTGCGTCTTGATTGCCGGGCAGAGAGAGATCGGGAAGATCCATTTCCTCGCCGGTCCATTGATGCGCAAAAACGATCGCCACTTCCGATTTCCTTGCTAACGCGGCTGCGGTTGCGGGATCAGCTCCGGAATCGAATTGCACGTCCATCCCAGGAACCTTGGCGCGAATGGCTTTGAGCGGGGAAGTGGGAAACCATATGTGTTCGAGCCACCGCGGGGGAGTGCTCCCTTCCGGGTCCACTTGCGCGGAGCCGCCGCCGGAGATCATGCCGGTATCCGCATGTTCTCCGATGACAGCGATGGAACGCACCTTGTCTGGGTCCAGAGGAAGAATGTCCGCGGCATTTTTCAGGAGCACGCTGCTCTGTTCCGCGATGCGCCTCGAGATTTCGAAGCCAGCATCCACATCCACAACGCTTTTCTGCTCGGGATAATCTACGATCCCGCTGGCGAATTCCGCGCGCAGGACGCGGCGAGCGTGATCATCAATTTCTGACATGGGAACCTGGCCGGCCTTTGCCGCTTCCAGAAGCTTTTCGCCGAAGAAAATATCCTCCGGCTCTTCGTTGTCCAGCCCCGCAGCCGATGCCTTAACCGTGCTGTGCGTCCCTCCCCAGTCAGAAACCACAAAGCCCTTGAATTGCCAGTCCTTTTTCAGCACGTCGGTCAGAAGGTATTTGTTTTCGCAGGCGAAATCTCCATTCACGGCGTTGTAGGAGCACATGACTGCCTGGGGGTTGCCGATCTCAATTCCGATCTGAAACGCAAGCAGATCGCTTTCCTGCATCGCCCTCTTGCTGATGATGATGTTGACTTCTTTGCGCCCGCTTTCCTGATCGTTCAGGGCGTAGTGCTTGATGTCCCCGATGACGTGCTGCGCCTGCTCGCATTTGATGCGGTTGCCGACCATCGTTCCGGCGAGAATAGGGTCTTCGCCCATGTATTCGAACGTCCGGCCATTGCGCGGTTCGCGCGTCAGATCCACGCCGCCACCGAGCGTCATGTTGTACCCTTGCGCGCGCAATTCGCGGCCAATCAGAGCGCCGTACTCGCAGGCCGCTTGCGGATCCCAGCTAGCTGCAGCTGCGACATCGGAAGGAAGGGCGGTCGAGTACCGGCCATTTTCCGCGCTGCTGCGCACACCGTACGCGGCGTCGCTCATCTGGATAAAGGGAATCCCCAAGCGCGGAATGCTCAATGCAAATCCCGCGCCGCCATTGCCTAGATAGGCGTTGGGACGCGGCTTTCCCCACCCGCGCATGCCGTTGCCATGCAGCAGGCTGATCTTCTCTTCGAGGGTCATCTGCTTCAGCACCATGTCGGCGCGCTCGTCCGGCGAGAGGGCGGCGTTCATCCACGGAAAACTCTTCCACTGGGCTTCCGCCTGACTGTGAGGCTGATGCTGCGCAAATGCGGGCATCGTAAATACGAAGAAAAGAGCCGAAGCAAGCGCGAGCAAAATTCGAATCGGGGTGTTTCTTGTCACTGGAATTGCCCCCTGGTGCAATTTAGTGCCTGCCATCATAACCAGTTCCGGCTGGAAAGTGCTACAAGATCGTTTTTGTAGAGGCTTTCGGAGGGTCTTTCGAGTTTCTGCATCGAAACGGGAGTAGACCATGATCCCCACAGGCTATCCGCATCACGGATGCCAAAGGTGAGCCGCAGCATCGCTAAATACGTTAGAATCGAATGCGGAGGAGTGGGTGAGCGGTTGAAACCGGCGGTCTTGAAAACCGTTAGACTCGAAAGGGTCTCGGGGGTTCGAATCCCTCCTCCTCCGCCATACTGCAGAAACGCTGTAAATATGCGGTGATTTACATCATGCCTCTAGTTTGCTACTATAAACCGGTGATTTGAACCCGGATTTAGTGGCAATGCCGACACTCAGCTTATACAAACGAGTCAAGGTTGGGGAACGCTGGAAATACCAGCGAATCCATGAAGGACGCGGTCACCGCACCAGTGATCTGGCCGGGCCGTTCTATGCCCGTCCCTTTCATAACGGGAGGCAATATTGGAAGACGCTCTTGGCTGAAACGTTTGAGGAAGCTCGTGAGGAGGCGGATCACCTCCACTCCGCCTTCGAGGCCACAGCGAAAGGACTAACGGTAACGGAGTTCGAGAACGCTACCAACGCCCACCGAATTCCACTGAAGAAGGCCGTAGACGACTTCCTCGCAGAAGCATCCAGCAAGAAGAGACCAAAGACCGTTATTGGATACCGACTCAATCTCAACCAGTTTCTCGAATGTGCCAAGTCTACGAAGTTCCTCGATGAAGTTGACAAACAGACTTTGCGGGAATTTCGCGATTACCTTGCAGGCCGCGGATACGAGCCGAGGACACTACACAATCGAATCATGACCGTTCTTTCCCTGCTCAAAGAACACAGAATTCAAACAGGCTTCTCTCTCACCAAGGACCTCCCGACCTTCGAAGATGATCCGCCGGTCCCTTTTACGGACGAAGAACTGAAAAAACTGTTCGCCATCATGTCCGATGAAGACGCAATCCGCTATAAGTTCTTCCTTGGTACCGCTTGCCGTGAACAAGAAGTCCAATTCGCTAGCTGGACTGATGTTGATTTCGAACGAATGGAATTTCACGTCCGGCAAAAACAGGACGTTGGTTTTGCGCCAAAGAATCACGAAAAACGAAGCGTCCCTATTCCTTCGAGCCTCGTGGCTTTACTTAAGCAACGCAGAAAGAAAGCACCTCACACTCGGTGGTTATTCGTTAACAGAAACGATGAACCGGACGGCCACTTCCTTAAAAAGCTCAAGAGAATCGCTTTGGAAGCCGGTCTCAATTGTGGCGAGTGCGTCACCACCGTCAACAAGGGCAGGTATGATCGTAAACGCCCCGTGGAAGTCACCTGTAAGACCGACCCCGTCTGCAGGCACTTCTTCCTGCATCGTTTCCGGAAGACTTGCGCGAGCCGGTGGGAAGCTGCCGGAATCCCGGTCCGCACGATTCAGGCGTGGCTTGGACACAAGGACTTGTCCACTACTCAGAGGTATCTGGGCGTCACGGATTCATCGAAGCTGCGTAGCAAAATCAACGCCGCGGCCGGTGATTGATGTATGCGGCCCTTATTTCTTTCGCGCCATCGTCTTCAGAGGATTTTCCTAGTTCTCTTACCAAGCACCGTAAGCTTCAGCCGTTGACTGCTTAGTTGGAATCTAGGCATGCGACTATTAAAACGGCGAATCCAATAGGAGATTCTTGAGCCTCCGTGCGTTAGAGTTAGTTTTTGTCGGACCACCGCGACGCTGTCCTGCGGGACTACGGTGAGTTTTCGTGATAGGGTCGACTCAATGTTCTCAAGTCGCAAGGAGCGTCCATTCGAAATCATCGCACAGGCCGAGGAAGCCTGGCATACCGGCGATTCGCGGCGTGCCGTGGAACTCTTTGAACGGGGCGTCCGCGCTTACAGACATGAAGAACAT
>Ga0335076_10000801_pt1 | contig 29624 bp, 22 predicted proteins | sample Lox_Sample_25_FD_206717 | JGI IMG/M metagenome (GOLD analysis project Ga0335076, IMG submission 206717) | Soil microbial communities from Loxahatchee National Wildlife Refuge, Florida, United States - Lox_Sample_2.5 | ecosystem: Environmental > Terrestrial > Soil > Wetlands | place: USA... | reverse complement strand
GAAAATAGATGAGGACGTTGCGGCAGAAGACGAGGTGGAATGGCCCGCGCACCGGACAGGGCTCGTCGTTCAGGTTGACGCGCTCGAAGCGCACGATCTCCCGGATCTCGGGCGCCGCCTTCATGCGGCCCTCCTGGGGCCCGGTTCCGCGCATCATGAACGTGCGCCGGTACGACAGCGGGATCTCGCTCGCGCGGTCGATCGGCCACACCGCGGCCTCCGCCCGCGCGAGCGCCCGCGTCGAGATGTCGGTCGCGAGGATCTCGATCTCGCGTCCGCTTCCGGGCGGGAAGTGGTGACGCAGGAGCATCGCGAGCGAGAACGGCTCCTCGCCCGTCGAGCAGCCCGCGCTCCAGATGCGGAGCGCGCGCGGGCCGCTCCGCTTCCAGGCCGGAATCACCTGCCGCTCCAGGAACTCGAACTGCCGCGGCTCGCGGAAGAAGTGCGTCTCGTTCGTGCTGATGCAGTCGAGCATCTCGATCCGCTCCGCCCGGTCGCCCTCGTCCACGACGCGGCGGTAGTAGGCCTCGAACGTCGTCAGACCGAGCGCCCGGAGCCGCTTCGAGAGCCGGCCGACCAGGAGCGCCTTCTTGGCGGGCGCGAGATAGATCCCGACCTCGCGCTGGATGAGCGCCTGGAACAGCGCGAACTCGCGTTCCGTGATCGCCTGGATGCGCTCGCCGGCTTCGAGCCCGGCGCGCCACCGCGGGAGAGCGACCGTCACGCGCGGCCCCCGGGCGGAGTGGCGGCGGCGGGGCCGGCCGGAGCCGCCGCAACCGCCGAGGCGGCGTCGGCACCCGCCGTGGCGACGCCGGACAGCTCCTCGGTCGAGAGGACCCGGTCGGTGTCGAGGATGAGCACGAAGCCGCCCCCGAGCTTGCCCAGGCCCTTGAGGAAGTCGACCCGGACCGGCGCTCCGAAGGACGGCGGCGGCTCGATCTCCGCCGGAGCGAACTCGACGACCTGGTTCACGGCGTCGGCGAGGACGCCCATGACCACGCGCTCGCGCTCCGCGGCGGCCTCGACGATCACGATGCAGGTGCGCTTCGTGACCGGGCTCTCGGCGAGCCCGAATTTCCGGGCGAGATCGACGACCGGCACCACGCTTCCCCTCAGGTTGATGACGCCGCGGACGAATCCCGGCGTCGAAGGGACGCGCGTGACGGTCTCGTGCTCGATGATCTCCCGCACGGAGAGGACGGCGATCGCGTACTCGCCTCCCGACAGGGAGAACGTCAGGTACTGCGCCCGATCGGCGGCTTTGGCGGCGGCGGACATCGGCATCATCGCGCAGCGTCTCCTCTCTAGAACCGCCGGAACTCGCGGTCCCGGAACTCGCCCGCGGAAGCGGGTCGGAGCGCCGGCGCGAACGCAACGGCGGGAACCGGCTCCGGAGCCGCCGCTTCGGACTCCGCGGGCGCGCCGGGGCCGGGGGAAGCCGTCTGCCGCGTGTCCTCCGCGCGAACCGGGGTCTCCGCGGGCGGAGGCGCCGTCGCGTCGGTGCGGAAGAACGCGACGACTCGGTGCAGGCTCTCGGCGTGGCCTCGCACGTTCTCGGCCTGGGACCGCATCGCATCGGCCTGCGCGGCCATCTCCTCGGCCGTCGACGAGAGCTCCTCGGCCGACGAGGCGTTGCGCTGCGTGATCTGGTCCACGTTGCCGAGGGCGCGATGGATCTGCGCGACGCCGGACGACTGCTCCGCCGACGCGGCCGCGACCTCCTGGACGAGCTCGGCCGTGCTGCGGATCGCCGGCACGAGCTCCGTCAGGAGCTGCTTCGACTTCTCGGCCACGCGGACGGAGGAAGCGGCGAGGCCGCCGATCTCCCTGGCCGCCGCCTGGCTCCGCTCGGCCAGCTTGCGCACCTCGGTGGCCACGACCGCGAAGCCGCGGCCGTGCTCCCCCGCTCGCGCCGCCTCGATGGCGGCGTTCAAGGCGAGCAGGTTCGTCTGGTAGGCGATCTCCTCGACGATCGAGATCTTCTCGGCGATCGACCGCATGGCCGTCACCGTGTCCTCGACCGACCGCGCGCTCTCGCCGCCGTTGCGGGCGCCCTCGAGCGCCATTTTCTCCATCGAGCGGCTGTTCTCCGCGTTCTGCGTGATCGAGGCGCTCATCTGCTCGAGCGAGGAGGTCGTCTCCTCGACGGAGGCCGCCTGCTCGCTCGTGCCCTGCGAGAGGGCCTGCGCCGAGGCCGACACCTGCGAGGACGCGGACGAGACCTGGCCGGCCACGCCGACGACCTGCCCCGACGTCCGCGAGAGCGCGTCGGCGCCGGCCCGGACGTCGCCGACGACCGTCCGCAATCGGTTCGCCATTCGTCCCATCGCGGCCAGGAGCTGACCCACTTCGTCGGGACGCGACGACGGCACGACGACGGCGAGGTCGCCTCGTGCGATCGCCTCGGTGACGGCGACCGCCTGCCGGATGGGCTCCGTCACGCCGCGCGCCAGGCGGGCGGACAGCAGGGCCCCGAGGACGATCGTCAGCAGCATGACCGCGGCCATCGCCCGCGCGGTCCAGGCCTTCAGGGCCGCGAGGCCCTTCTCCCGCTCGCCCATCCGCTTGAAGTTCGCCGCGGCGACGTCCGCGGCCGCGGTCTCGAGCCGCTCGACGGCCTCCTTGTAGGAGTTCATCTCGCGCGCGACGTCGGGCGTCGACTTCAGCGACCGCTGCCGCACGAGACCCGCGACCCGGTAGAAACCGGTCTCGTACGCGGCGAGGTCCGTGCGCATCGCGCGGGCCGTCTCGCGCTCCTCGGGAGCCTGCGTGTCGCGCTCGAGGACCGCGAGGCGCTCGTTGAGGCGGTACCGCTGGTCGTTCCAGCGCGCGAGGTCATCGGCCTCCTGGTCCGCGTTTCCGACGTGGACGGCGAGCTCGCGCTCGAAGCGGCGCATGGCCTGAACGTCCGCGCGGGCGGACGCCGAGACGGAGGCGAGACTCGCCTCGTGCGCGAGCATGGACGCGGTCACGTCCGACACGCGCGCGATGCCGCTGTAGCCGAGCGCCGCGATCACGACGGACGTCGCGAGGCAGAGGCCCATCGCGACCCCGAGGCGCACGCCGATCTTCGCCGATCTCAGCACGGCGTCCTCAGGACTCCCACGTCCGGCGGAAGTCGCCGTCGGCGACTCCGTGGCCGCCCCCGTTGCCGCCCCCGTTGCCCCGCGCGGCGAGGAACGGCGCGAAAGCGGCCGCCTCGGCCGCTCCGGCCACGGCGTCCCAGGCGTCCGGCGGCTCCGCCGGCGCGGACGGAGCGGGGGCCGCGGGCCCGGCGGGCGCGGCTTCCGTGCCGCCGATGCGGAAGAAGGCCATCAGGCGATGGAGGCTCTCGGCCTGCTGAAGGACGGCCTCGGCCTGGCGGCGCATCGCGTCCGCCTGGCTCGCCATCTCCTCTGCGGTCGAGGAGAGCTCCTCGGCCGACGACGCGTTGCGCTGCGTCACGTGGTCCACCTGGCCGAGCGCGCGGTTGATCTGCGACACGCCCGAGGACTGCTCCGCCGAGGCGGCCGCGACCTCCTGGACGAGGTCCGTCGTCTTGCGGATCGCGGGCACCAGCTGCTCGAGGAGCGCCTCGGAGCGCTCGGCGAGGCGGACGCACGAGCCCGCGAGGCCCCCGATCTCCTTGGCGGCGCTCTGGCTTCGCTCGGCGAGCTTGCGCACCTCGGTCGCGACGACCGCGAAGCCGCGGCCGTGCTCGCCCGCCCGCGCCGCCTCGATCGCGGCGTTCAGCGCGAGCAGGTTCGTCTGGTACGCGATCTCCTCGACGATCGAGACCTTCTCGGCGATCGCCTGCATCGCGAGCATCGTCTCCTTCACGGAGGCGGCGCTCTCCTCGGCGTCCTTCGCGCCCTGGAGCGCCATCTGCTCCATCGCACGGCTGTTCTCCGCGTTCTGCGTGATCGACGCGCTCATCTGCTCGAGCGAGGACGTCGTCTCCTCGACCGACGCCGCCTGCTCGCTCGTGCCCTGCGACACGACCTGCGCCGACGCGGAGACCTGCCCCGACGCCGACAGGACCTGCCCCGACACGCCCACGACGTGCGACGACGCGCTCGTCACGGCGCTCGCGCGGGTGCGCACGTCCCCGATGATCCCGGCGAGGCGCTCGACGAACCGGTTGAAGAGCGTGGCCATGTGGCCGATCTCGTCACGGCTCGCGACGGGAATGCGGCGGGTCAGGTCTCCCCCGCCCTGGACCATCTGCTCCAGGTGGAAGGTCATCGCGGAGAGCGGCGCCGTCACGGCGCGCGTCACGACGAGGGCGACGGCGAGCGAGGCGACGAGGCAGATCAGCGCGATCACGGACATCGCCCCCCAGCGCCAGTGCTGACTGGCCCGCGCCCCCGCGAAGGCCGCCTGCACCGCCTCGCGGTCGTGCCGCGTCCTGCCCCGGAGCGTCTCGGTGATCTGGTTGAACTGCGTCGTCATCGCGGTGAGGTTTGCGGTCAGGTCCTCGCCGCTCCTGGCCGAGATCATCCGGCGGCTGACGGTGCTCGAGAGCTCCCAGTAGGCCTGGAACGCGCGCACGAGCTTCTCGCGCTCGTCCCGGTCGATGACCGGGTTGTCCTTCTCGTCGTCGAGGCGTTTGAGGAAGCGGTCCCGCAACGCGGCCGCGTTCGCGAGGCCGTCGGCGTCCTGAGCCGCGACCGCGTCCTGGAGCTGGCGCTGCAGGGCCGTGAGCGTCTCCTCGAGGTCGCGCGAGAGCTCGAGCGACGGGACGAAGCCCGACTCGATCTGGCGCAGCTGCTTCTCCTCGCTCCGGCCGAGCACGAAGTTCACGGCGAGGAGCAGCAGGAATCCCACCGCCGCGAAGCACGGCAGGAGGATCACCTTCCAGCGGAGCGTGAGGTTCTTGAACATGGCTTCTCCTTCGGCGCGCGCGCTCAGTCGACGATCGCCAGGACCTTCACGCCCGACAGATCCGCTCCGGAGCCGACGTAGCCGATCGCGCCGGTGGTCTCGCGAACGAAAGCGACGATGTCGGCATCGTTCGACCTCTCCGGCGGCGGCACGCCCTTGCCCGAGAAGATCATCTGCTGCCAGTAGGCGGAGATCGCGATCACCGGCTTGCCGTAGGTCTCCTGGGAAAACCGCGCGCGGACCGGCGACTTCCCCGAGGGCTCCATCGGCGCCACCGGAATTCCATCCGGCCACCGTCCCGCCTTCCGCAGGAACATCTCGCCGAGCTTCAGCCGGCTCAGCTGCGTGGTCGGATTCGCGGGATTCACGATGACCTTGTACGCGCCGGAGTCCTCGGCGCCGATCGACGCCGTCGCGACGCCGAGGACCACGAGCAGAAGAAGGATGCCGATGCGTTTCATGAAAGCTCCTCAGGCCGCCGGAGCGGCCGCATTCGGAGAAAGCGTCCTGTCGAGAAGACCGGGCACATCGAGGACGAAGGCCACGCGCCCGTCGCCGAGGATCGTCGACCCGCAGAGGCCGCGGACGCCCTCGAAGATGCCGCCGAGCGGCTTGATGACCGCCTGGTCCTGGCCGTGCAGGGAATCGACCACGATACCGGCGCGCGCGAGGTCGTGGCGGACCACCACGACGCTCTCGCGCTCGGGCTCGCCGCCGCGCACCCCGAAGAGATCGCGCAGGCGCACGAACGGCAGCGCCTCGCCGCGCAGCTGGAGGATGCCCTGCCGATCGCGCCGGCCGGCCCGCTCCGGCAGCTCCATACACTCGACGACGCGGTCGACGGGGATGACGTAGGTCTCGGCGCCGATCCCGACGCCGAAGCCCTCGATGATGGCGAGCGTCAGAGGCAGCCGGATCTTGATCGAGGTGCCGGCGTCCGGCCAGCTCTCGATCGCGATCGAGCCGCGCAGGGCGGCGATGCGGTCGCGCACCACGTCCATGCCCATGCCCCGCCCGGACCACTCGGTGACGCGCTCCGCGGTGGAGAAGCCCGGCTCGAACACGAGGCGATAGAGCTCCGCGTCCGGCAGGCGCTCCGGGTCGTCCGCCAGTCCGCGCCGGCGCGCCTCTTCGACGATGCGCTCCCGGTTGAAGCCGGCGCCGTCGTCGGCGAGCTCGATGACGATCGAGCCGGCCTCGCGCCACGCGGAAAGCGCGACCGCGCCGCAGGGGTCCTTTCCCTTCTCGCGCCGCACCTCGGGCGACTCGATGCCGTGGTGCAGCGCGTTGCGGATCATGTGCGTCAGCGGGTCCCGCAGGTGCTCGACGATCGTCGTGTCGACCTCGACGTCCTCGCCTTCGATCGCGAGCCGCGCCTGCTTGCCCTGCGCCGCCGCGAGGTCGCGCACCGTCCGCACGTACTGACGGAGCGTGGGGCCGACCGGGACCATCCGGACCTGCATCACGAGGTCCTGGAGCTCGGCGTGGAGCTGGGCGGCGTCCTGGTGGGCGGCGAGCGCGGCCGCGGACGATCCGCCCTCGAGCAGCTCGCGCACCCGCCCGCGCGAGATCGCGATCTCGCCGGCGAGCGTCATGAGGCGGTCGAGCTTCTCGATGCCGACCCGCAGCGTCCGCCCGGCCTCGGCCGCGAGCGCCGCGCCCTCCGGCGTCCCGGCCGCCGGAGCCGCCGTCGCCGACGGGACGCCCGCCGCGACCGGGGGCGCCACCGGAGCCTTCAGGGGCGACGCGCCCGCCGCGAGGCGCTTCAGCACCTCCCGGTGGCGCGGCGCGATCTCGTGGTTGCCTTCGACCGCGACCGGCAGCATCTCGCGCAGGGCGTCCACCGCCTCCAGGAGCGCGGTGACGAGCTCCGGGCCCGGCGCCCGCTCGCGCTGGCGCAGCTTCTCGAGCTGCTCCTCCAGCGCATGCGCGAACTCCGCGACTCCGGAGAAACCGAGCGACGCCGAGTTGCCCTTCAGGGTGTGGGCCATCCGGAAGACGAGCTGCAGCGTCTCGAGGTCGTCGGGCTGGCGCTCGAGCGACAGGAGTCCTTCCTCGATCGCGCGGAGGTTCTCCTCCGTCTCCGCGATGAAGGTGAGCAGCAGGGCCTCGGCGTCGAATTCCATGTCCGTGGTCCTAGAGCCGCGCGACCCAGGCGTGGCCGGTGTCGCTGTGGAAGATGAGCTTCCGGCCCGAGCGTCCGCCGACGTCGCGGGAGACGACGGGGATCCCGAGCTCCTCGAGAATCTTGAACGCCACGCTCGCGTTCTTCTCGCCGAGATGGCCCTGGCGTGCCTGGAACGCCTCGAGCACGCACGCGCCGCCGAAGACCTTCGCCTGCAGCCGCCCGCGGAGGGCGCCCGCCGCCTGGAGCCGGTCGAGCAGCTGCGCGACGGCGACGTTGCCGAACCGGGGCGTCCCGCGGCCCGACCCCGCGAAAAACGGCAGCAGGTAGTGGTTCATGCCGCCGACGGCGGCGACGGAGTCCCAGAGGCAGATCGCGACGCAGGAGCCGAGCACCGTCGTGACGGCGCTCGGCTGCGCGGAGGCGTAGAGCTGTCCCGGCTGGAGGTACACGCGGATCAGGTCGCGCCCCTCGGCGGCCGGCGACGCCGGCGCCTCGCGCTCCTCGACGGCCTCTCCGGCCGCGGCCGACCAGGCCCGCTCCGCCGTCATCGCACCGCCCCGGCCACCCGCGCGACCCGCGACTGCAGGTCGGTGCAGTAGAGCGCCCGCGCCGCGTGGGTCGCGATGAGCTCGAAGAGCTCGTGGTCGAGAGCGACGAGACCCGTCTTCTGCGGCAGCAGGCGGAAGATCGCCACCGCGCCGAGGAGCTGCCCCTCGAAGTGGAGCGGAATGCAGGCGGTCAGGTCCTGCTCCTCCGGCCGCCGTCCCCCGTCGTCGTCGCGGCCGGCGAGGTGCATCCGCCCGGTCCGGGCGCAGCGCCCGATCAGGCCGCGGCCGAGGGGAACGGTGCGGAACGGCTCGGGCTCGATGCCGAGCGAGACGGCGAGAGAGAGCGCCGATGCCGACGGGTCCGCCTCGAAGATCGCGATCTCCTCCGACCCGATGAGGTTGCAGATGATGTCCTGGACGATCGACAGCGCCTCGCCCCGGTCGAGCGTCGCGTGCAGCCGGTAGCTCGCCACGTACAGGCTCGCGAGATCCGTGTTCTGCTGCTCGACCTCCACGTACTGCTCGGAGAAGCGGCGGCTCTCGTCCTCGATCGACGCGATCGACTTCTGCAGCCGCTCGCGCTCGACCCAGTGGCTCTCGATGTCCTTCTGCAGGCTCGCGACCTGCTCGTTGAGGAACCGGTTCTCGCTCTCGAGGGACGCGGTCAGCACCCGGAGCTTGCCGTTCTCCTCGAGCAGCGCCTGGACGTAGCGCCGCGTGTCGTCGCGGACCTTCTCGACGTAGGACTCGGGCGACGGGCCCGTGGGTTTCACTGCCGCTCCTCGCCGAGGTAGCTCTCGATCTTGGTCAGGAGCTCGAGGCTCGAGAAGGGCTTCGTGATGTAGTCGGAGCAGCCGCTCTGGAAGCCGTTCTCGACGTTCTCGCCCTCGCCGCGCGTCGTGACCATGATGATCGGCACGCTCTTCATGGCCTGGTCTTCGCGGATCTTGCGGCAGACCTCGAAGCCGTTCATGCGCGGCATGATCACGTCGAGCAGGATCAGGTCCGGGCGCTCGGCGAACGCGCGGTCCACGGCCTCGGCGCCGTCCTTGGCGGTCACGAGGTCGTAGGACCCCTTGTTCAGGATCATGCGCTCCATCATCAGGACCGTGCTGGAGTCGTCGACGAGCAGGATCTTCTTGCGCGACATCGTGTCCCTCACTCTCTCGGCATTCTCGAAAGGCTCACGCGCGGCCCATCAGGCCCGACGCGATCTGCGCGACTTCGGCGAGCGGTTTCGGCTTGTGCAGGAAGGCGTCGGCGCCGAGGCGTCTCGCCTCGGCCTCGATCTCGCGGGAGCCGTACGCGGTCAGGAGGATGATCCGCGTGCGCGGCGAGATCGCCCGCACCGACGCGACGAGGTCGAGCCCCTCCGCGCCCGGCGTCCCGGAGAGGCGCAGGTCGAGGATCGCGACCGCGTACTCGTTGTGTGCGAGGAGCGACTCGGCCTCCGCCGTCTCGCGCGCGCAGTCGACGGAGAAGCCGTGCGCGGCGAAGTACTCGCGCATCGCGAACAGGATCGGCTCCTCGTCGTCGACGATCAGAATGCGGGACGTGGTGGCCGATGGAACTGCAAGGCCGCGGCCAGCACGGCCGCCCCGATCGAACTGCGGCAGCAGCTCGACTTAGCCGATTGTCAGGCTCCCGAGCTCACGCGTCTCGTCTGAGACTCAGACGATCTGGTTCTGAATTCTGAAATCCGGACGGGCCCCGGCGCGCCCCTCAGCGGCTCTTCGGCACCTCGATCCCGAACCGCTTGATCTTCTGGTACAGCGAGCTCCGCGGAATCCCGAGCCTCTTCGCCGCGGGCTCGACGTGGCCGCCCTCCGCGCGCAGCACGCGCTCGATGTGCTGCCGCTCGACCTCGATCAGCGTGCGGTCGAGATCGTAGGGCGCCGCCGCCGGCGCCGCCGCGTCGAAACGCAGGTCGCGCCGCCGGACGACGCTCGCGCCCGACAGGAGGACCGCGCGCTCGAGGACGTTGCGCAGCTCGCGGATGTTGCCGGGCCAGGGGTACGCCGACAGCGCGGCCGCCGCGTCCGGCTCGAGCGCGAACCGCGCGTGTCCCCAGCGCGCCGCGAGGCCCTCGAGGATCCGCGCGGCGATCACCGGAACGTCGTCGGCCCGCTCGCGGAGCGCCGGGACGCGGAGCGGCACGGTCGAGATCCGGAAGAAGAGGTCGCTGCGGAAACGCTTCTCGCGCACGAGCTCCGACAGGTTCTGGTGCGTCGCCGTCAGCAGCCGGATGTCCACCCTTCGGTCGCGCACGTCGCCGATCCGGCGGAACTGCTTCTCCTCGACCACCTTCAGCAGCTTCGGCTGCACGGGCGCATCGACGTCGCCGATCTCGTCGAGAAAGACCGTGCCGCGGTGCGCGACCTCGAGGAGTCCCGGCTTCGCGGCGGTCGCCCCGGTGAAGGCGCCCTTCTCGTGGCCGAACAGCTCCGTCTCGAGGAACTCGCGCGAGAGCCCCGCGCAGTTGAGGTCGACGAACGCCTCCTCGGCGCGCGGACCGTGGTCGTGCAGCCAGCGCGCGAGGACGCCCTTGCCGGCGCCGGTCTCGCCCTGGATCAGGACCGGGCTGTCCGACTCGGCGACCCGCCGCGCCTCGCGCTCCAGGTCGCGGATCGCCGCGCTGCCTCCGAGGAAGGGATCGCGCAGCTCGCGCGCGAGCCGGGTGCGCCGCGCGAGCTGCTGCTGGCGGTTGCGCTGGTTCTCGATCAGCCGCTCGAGGATCACGGCGAGCGCCTCGAGCTGGACCGGCTTTGTCAGGAACTGCTCGGCGCCCTCCTTGATCGCGCGGACGGCGAGGTCCACGGAGCCGTGCGCGGTCAGGAGCACGACCGGAACGGACGGGTCGATCTCCTTCAGCCGCGGGAGCAGCTCGAGCGCGTTGCCGTCCGGGAGCGAGTAGTCCACGATCGCGACCGCGGGCGGCGCCTTCCGGAACGCCTCTTCCGCCTCGCGGCAGCTCCCCGCCTCCTCGACGGCGAAGCCGCGGCCCTTCAGGAAGTCGGAGACGCCGAACCGGACCGCCGGCTCGTCGTCGACGAGAAGCACCCGCCGCGGGGCCGGTGCGCGCGGGTCATCCACGGGGGGAACTCTCCCTCGCCGGAGCCGCCGGCAGCCGGACCGTCATGACGGCGCCGCCCTCGGCGCGATTGCCGGCGAAGATCCGGCCGCCGTGGTCCTCGACGATCCGCTGCACGATCGAGAGGCCGAGGCCGGTGCCGCCCCGGCGCCGCGTGAAGAACGGCTCGAACACCCGCGGCAGGTCCTCCGGCTTGAACCCCTGTCCCTCGTCGCGGACGCGGCAGTCGATCCACGCCTCGCCCTCGACGCGGGAGCTCTCCGCCTCGACGGTCACGGCGCTGTTCGGCGGCGAGTGGCGCACGGCGTTGTCGAGCAGGTTCTGGAACACCTGCAGGAGGCGGCGCCGGTCCATCCGCACGGGCGGGAGCGCCCCGTCGACCGCATTGCGCACGGCGACCTGGGCCTTCTCCGCGAGAGGGCGCGCCGAGAGGACCGCCTCGGCGACGACCTCCGAGAGCGGCCCTTCGGAGAACTCGAGCATCGTCGGCTTGCCGTACTCCAGGAGGTCGCCCATCAGGTGCGAGAGCCGTGCGAGCTCGCCGCGCAGAACCGCCACGTACTGCTGGTACTCCGGGCGCTGCCCGAACCGCGCCTCGAACGCATCGAGCGTCGCCGAGATGCCGAACAGCGGGTTGCGGACCTCGTGCGCGACGCCCGCGACCAGCGAACCCATCGCCGACATCGTGCGGCCGTGGTGCAGCTTCTCCTGCAGGCGCACGATGCCCGTCACTTCGCGGGCGACGAGGATGATCCGCTCCGACTCGCTCGACGCGGCCTTCAGGAGGCTCGCGCCGACGTCCCACGTCCGTCCCGTCACGGAATCCCGCGCCTGCCCCGACAGCGCCGTGCCCCCGCCGCGGATCGCGTGCGCGAGCTCGGACGACTTCTGCCACGGCTCGCCGGGGCCGAGCGCCTCGATCGCGAGGCCGATCGTCTCCCGGTAGGTCTTCCCCGAGAGGACCTTGGCCGCGCGGTTGAGCCGGCGGATGCACGCGTTGCCGTCGAGCACGAGGACCGGCGACTCGATCGCGTCGAAGGTGCGCTGCCACTCGCGGGCGGCGTCCTGGATCGCGAACTGGAGGCGCGCCTGGTTCTCGTCCGCGGTCTTCCGCTCCGTCACGTCGCGCAGCTGGATGAGGAAGCCGGCGACGCTCGGGTGGTGCGACAGGTCGCTGCCGACCGCCTCCATGTGCCGCCACGTGCCATCGCGATGGCGGAACCGGAACTCGGCCGACGCCGAGCCGGAGCCGTGGACCATGGCCGCGAACATCCGGCGCACGGTCTCGCCGTCGTCCGGATGGATCGAATCGAAGAGCGGCTCGGCGACGAGCTCCTGCGGCCGGTAGCCGAGGAGCCGCTCGAGCGACGGGCTTCCGAAGCGGACCGTGCCGTCGGCCTCGACGATCATGATCACGTCCGCCGCGTTGTCGATCAGCGAGCGGAAGTACTCCTCGCTTTCGCGCAGCGCGTCGACGGCGCGGCGGCGGTCGGTGACGTCGATGAGCGTCCCCTCGATCACCGCCTCGGGAGGCCGGCCCTCCTCGATGAGGCTCGCGCTCTCGAGGACCCAGACGGTGGCGCCATCCGCCCGGCGCAGCCGCACCTCGACGCCGGTCAGCGCTCCCTCGCGTCCGAGACGGGCGAGGAACGCGTCTCGTTCCGAGGCGTCCGCCGAGAAGTCGCGCAGGGAGCGGCCGCGCGCTTCTTCGCGCGAGGCGAAGCCGAGCATCCGTGCGAGCGCCGCGTTCGCGTCCAGAATGCGGCCGTCCGGCCGCGCGCGGTAGCCGCCGGCGAGGCTCCGCTCGAAGTGGTGGCGATACCGCGCCTCCGCGCTCCGGCGGGCCTGCTCGATCTCGCGCACGCCGGTGACGTCGGAGGCGATTCCGGTCGTGCCGAGCAGGTTGCCGCGGCCGTCCCGGATCGCGGCCGTCTTGAAGGCGAGGGTGACGAGCGTGCCGTCCCGTCGGCGGTGGCGGGTCTCGTGCTGGACGTAGCGCTCGCCCTCGAGGATCCGCTCGAGCGCCCGGAGGTCGCGCTCCGCGTCCGCGCCGACCATCCAGTCGGTCATCGGCCGACCGATCATCTCCTCGGGAGCGCATCCGTAGATCCGCCGCGCCGCCGCGTTGACGAACGTCCAGCGCCCGTACGCGTCGGCGGACCAGATGAGCTCGTTCGAGTTCTCGACGAGATCGCGGTAGCGCTCCTCGCTCGACCGGATCTCGTCGGCGGTTTCGCTGGTCTTGATGAGTGCGATTTTAACCGGGTGCCTACCCGGCGGCCAGGAACGCCGCCGGGGCGAGCGCCGCCGCGGTCGCGACCGTCACCCATCGCCTCTCCCCCGTCGCCCGCGAGAATCCGAGCGCCGCGCCGGCCGAGAGGAACAGGACGAGGTCGACGTCGTGACGCGTTCCGCCGTACGGATAGAGCCCGAGGATCCCGCCGAGCGCGGCGAGCGCGAGCGGCAGGGCGAGCAGCAGCGCCGCCGCCCGCCGCTCCCGGGCGAGGAGGACGAGTCCCGCGCCGTAGAGGGCAAGGGCGACGACGCCGGGCGCCGTCGCCGAGAAGAGGTAGTGGCAGAGGGACAGCGTCTGCCGCACCACGAAGGCGATCACGGCGGCGGGGCCGCCGCCGGCGAAATAAGACTCGCTCAGCCAGGTCGAGCGCACCTCCGCCTCGAGGGGTCCGCCCCGCAGATGCGCCACGTGCGTTTGCAGCAGAAGCAGGGCCACCCCGGCGAGCGCGGCGCACGAGACGCCCCACGCCGCCACGACCCGCCGGGAGCGCGGGCCCGAGAAAACCCGGGCCGCCGAGTAGACGACCGCCGCGGCCGCGAGGCGGAACGCCGCGTAGTGGCTGAGCAGCGCGAGGACGCCGAAGGCCCCGAAGGCCGCCAGGGCCGCGGGCGATCCCTCGTCGAGCCCGCGCTCCAGGGCCGCGAGCGCCGCCGCGCCGGTGCACAGAAGGAGCGCGTAGCCCCGCAGCTCGGAGGAGACGAGAACGACCGACGGAAGGAGAGAGAGGAGCGCGAGCGCGAGGAGCCCGGCGTTCTCGCCGACGAGCCGCCGCGTCCACGACCACGCCGCCACGAGAGCGAGCGCCCCGAAAAACACCGGGAGGAGACGCAGCGTCCAGTCCGCCCGGGCGACCTGCATCCACCCGTGCAGCAGGAGGACGAAGAGCGGGGGGTGCGCGTTGCCGAGGGAGGAGCGATAGACCTCCGAGAGGCTCGGGGCGCCCGCCATCTGGAGGTGCAGGGCCTCGTCCGGCGCGCGAAACGGCGCGTTCGCCGCGCGCACCCGCGCCAGGGTCCCGAACGCGATCAGGGCGGCGGCCATCGCGGCCCCCGGCGCCGGGCGGCCCGTTCGCTCCTCGCCTCGGCTCACGACGAAGCGCCGAAGGCGAGCGGCCGCTCCTCGGGAATCAGTCCCTCCTCCGCGGCGAGCCGGTAGAAGAGCCTCAACCCCTCGAGATCTCCCCCGTCGAGCTCGTAGTGCAGCGCGTGGCGCAGGTAGTCCTCGACGACGGCCGCACCGAGACCGGTCGCGGCCGCCTCCTCGGTGACGAGCGCATCGAAGTGGTCCACGGCGGCGCGTCGGGAGGCGCGCAGGAGCTCCTCGACCGCGGTCGTCGACCGCTCCTGCCGGACCGCCCAGAACGCGAAGACGAAGGGGTGCCCGGAAAACGCCCGCCACTCCGCCGCGAGATCGAGCACGACGTGGCCGTTCAGCCGGGTCTTCAGCGCCGGGTCGCCGATGACGAGGCGGGCGTCGGTCGCGCCTTCGCGGTACTCGGGCTCGAGCCCGTACACCCGCTTCAGCAGGATCCGCGTCAGCGCCGCCGAGGTGCGCGAGGCCGGGTCGAGCGCGACCGAGCGGATCCGCTCGCGCGACACGTCCGAGACGAGCAGGACCGAGCGGACCTCGGACGACGCGGCGATGCCGAGCCGCGGGATCACCCGGAGCCCGGGAATCCGCTGGTACTCGATCGAGGGAATCAGCCCGACGTCCGCCTCTCCCGAGGCGAGCTTCGCGGCGCAGACCGACGGCACGTCGCGCGAGACCTCGACGTCCGGCGGCGGCGCGTGGAGAAGCCCCCAGGTCAGCGGACGGGCGTTGAGGAAGTCGACGACGGAGATGCGGAGCTTCTCTGTCATCCCGAGCGATTCTGTCATCCCGAGCGCAGCGAGGGATCCCTTTGAAGTCTCAGTGCGGTGGAGAAAGGGATCCCTCGGGCTCACGCCCTCGGGATGACAGCAGGCGACTCATCCCTGCGACATCAGATTCAGGAACTCCCCGTTCGTCTTCGTCTTCTCGAGCTTCTCGGTCAGCAGCTCCATCGCCTCGACGGTCGAGAGCGGGTTCAGGACCTTGCGCAGGACCCACACGCGGTTGAGCTCCTGCTTGTCCATGAGGAGCTCTTCCTTGCGCGTGCCCGACTTGTTGATGTCGATCGCCGGGAAGACGCGCTTGTCGACGAGCTTGCGGTCGAGGTGGACCTCCATGTTGCCGGTCCCCTTGAACTCCTCGAAGATGACGTCGTCCATGCGCGAGCCCGTGTCGATCAGGGCCGTCGCCATGATCGTCAGCGAGCCGCCCTCCTCGACGTTGCGCGCGGCGCCGAAGAACCGCTTCGGCCGCTGCAGGGCGTTCGAGTCGACGCCGCCCGAGAGGACCTTGCCCGACGGGGGGACGATCGCGTTGTAGGCGCGCGCGAGGCGCGTGATCGAGTCGAGCAGGATGACCACGTCGCGCTTGTGCTCGACGAGGCGCTTCGCCTTCTCGATGACCATTTCGGCCACCTGGACGTGGCGCGCCGCCGGCTCGTCGAAGGTCGAGGAAATGACCTCGCCCTTGACGGACCGCTGCATGTCGGTGACCTCCTCGGGGCGCTCGTCGATGAGGAGCACGATCAGCGTGATCTCCGGGTGATTCGACGAGATCGAGTTCGCGAGCGACTGCAGCACCATCGTCTTGCCGGTGCGCGGCGCCGCGACGATGAGGCCGCGCTGGCCCTTGCCCACCGGCGCGACCAGGTCGAGCACGCGCGACGTCATGTTCGGCGTCTCGAGCCGGATCCGGTCCTGGGGGTAGAGCGGCGTGAGGTTGTCGAAGAAGATCTTCTCGCGCGCCACGTCCGGGTGCTCGAAGTTGACCGCCTCGACCTTGATCAGGGCGAAGTAGCGCTCCCCCTCCTTCGGCGGCCGGATCTGCCCCGAAACCGTGTCGCCGGTGCGCAGATCGAACTTGCGGATCTGGGAGGGCGAGACGTAGATGTCGTCCGGACCGGGGAGGTAGTTGTACTCGGGGGCGCGCAGGAAGCCGAACCCGTCGGGCAGGCACTCGAGGACGCCCTCGGAGAAGATCAGCCCCTTCTTCTCGGTCTGCGCCTGCAGGATCTTGAAGATCAGGTCCTGCTTGCGCATCCCGGTCGCGTTCTCGACCTCCAGGTCGCGCGCGATCTTCAGGAGCTGGGGGATCTTGATGTCGTGGAGCGCCCGGATGTCGAGGGTGTCTCCGTGCTCGACCGCCGCCTCCTCGCCCGTCGTATCGGGGAGCCCCTCGGTGGGGACCTCCAGCGTCTCGACGTCGGAGTCGGTGGTTCCTTTTCGTCTGGCCATCGTCTCTGTCCTTTGCTTGATGATGCGTCGGCGGACGCCGCCGGGAATGCGTTCAGGGAAGAGGCGGATATCCGCGGCAGCTCTGGGGGCGCCCCGCGGCGCCGCTCATTATTCCAGAATTCAAGGACCGGAGGGGGAATTCCTCAATTCGCGACCGCGCCTCCCTCGGCGGGCTTCGGCTCGGGCTCGACCACGGCCGGGGTCGGCCGGGGGCCCTCCATCGCGATCTTGATGACCTCGTCCATCGTGTTGACGAGGTGGAAGTCCATCTCCCCGCGGATCTCGGTGGGGAGATCGTCGAGGTCCTTGTCGTTCTCGGCCGAGAGGATGATCGTGCGGATTCCCGCCCGATACGCGGCGAGGATCTTGTCCTTGATCCCGCCGACCGGCAGCACCTTGCCCCGGAGCGTGATCTCGCCGGTCATCGCCACGTCCTTCAGCACCGGAATCTTGGTGACGGCCGAGAAGAGCGACACCGCCATCGTGATGCCGGCGGAGGGGCCGTCCTTCGGGATCGCGCCCTCCGGAACGTGAATGTGGATGTCGTACTTCTCGTGGAAGTTCGGGTCGGCGTCGTACATCTCCGCGCGGCTGCGGACGTAGGAAACCGCGGCCCGCGCCGACTCCTGCATGACGTCGCCGAGCGAGCCCGTGATCGTCAGGTTGCCTTTCCCCTTCAGGAGGCTCGTCTCGGTCATGAGGATCTCGCCGCCCGCCTCGGTCCAGGCGAGGCCGGTCGCGATTCCGACCTCGGAGACGTCGCCCTTCTGGCGCTTGCGGAAGCGGGGCTTGCCGAGGAAGTCCTTGAGGTTCTCCGGCGTGACCCGGACCGGCGTCTCGACCTTCTTCTGGACGATGCGACGCGCGACCTTGCGGCAGACGCCGCCGATCTCGCGCTCGAGGTTCCGAACGCCGGCCTCGCGGGTGTAGTGCTCGATGATGCCCATGACGGTGTCGTCGGCGATCTCGAGCTGCTCGGGCTTCAGGCCGTGGGACTCGCGCTGCTTCGGGACGAGGAACTGCCGGGCGATCGCCACCTTCTCGTTCGGCGTGTAGCCGGAGAGCGGGATCAGCTCCATCCGGTCCTTCAGGGCCGCCGGGATCGGGTCCGCGACGTTCGCCGTCGCGATGAACATGACCTTCGAGAGGTCGTACTCGACGTCGAGGTAGTGGTCGACGAAGGAGTGGTTCTGCTCCGGGTCGAGGACCTCGAGCATCGCGGACGCCGGGTCGCCCCGGAAGTCCGAGGACATCTTGTCGACCTCGTCGAGCAGGAAGACCGGGTTGACGGCGCCCGCCTTCTTCATCATCTGGATGATCTGGCCGGGGAACGCGCCGATGTAGGTGCGCCGGTGGCCGCGGATCTCCGCCTCGTCCCGGACGCCGCCGAGCGAGAGGCGGACGAACTTCCGATTCAGCGACCGGGCGATCGACTTGGCGAGCGAGGTCTTGCCGACCCCGGGGGGGCCGACGAAGCAGATGATCGAGCCCTTCGTCTTCTGGACGAGCTGGCGGACGGCGAGAAACTCGAGGATGCGCTCCTTGACCTTCTCGAGCCCGAAGTGATCCTCGTTCAGGATCTGCTCGGCCCGCGCGAGGTCCTTCGATTCGCGGGACGACTTCTTCCAGGGCACGCCCACCAGCCATTCGATGTAGTTGCGCGAGACCGTCGCCTCGGCGGAGACCGGCGGCATCGCCTCCAGGCGGCGCAGCTCCTGCTCGGCCTTCTCGCGGACCTCCTTCGGCATCCCGCACGACTCGATCTTCTTCTTGAGGTCCTCGACCTCATCGGTCCGATCTTCCTTTCGGCCGAGCTCCTGGTGGATCGCCTTGATCTTCTCGTTGAGGTAGTACTCCTTCTGGGCCTTCTCCATCTGCTTCTTGACCTTGTTGTTGATCCGGCGGTCGATGTTGACCTTGTCGATCTCGACCTCCAGCAGGTCCTGCAGCTTCTGGAGACGCTCGTACGGAGACTCGGCCTCGAGGAGGGTCTGCTTCTCGGCCGTGGCGACCGAGAGGTGGGCGGACAGCGTGTCGGCGAAGCGCTCGGGGTCGTCGATCTTCAGCGACGCGGCGAGGCCCTCGAACGCGAGGTGGTGCGAGAGGCGGGCGTACTGCTCGAACAGCGACAGCACCTTCGCCATGTAGTCGCGGAGGCTGTCGGGGTCGGCCGGACGGAGGGGGATCGGCTCGACCGCGACCGCGAGGTGGTCCGGCCGGCGCTCGAACGCCATGATCCGGCCGCGGCGCAGGCCCTCGACCATGACCTTGATGTGGCCGTTCGGGAGCTTCAGCGACTGGGCGACGGTCGCGACGACGCCGACGTCGTAGATGTCCTCGGGACGCGGCTCGTCGAGCTGCGGGTCCTTCTGGGCGGCGAGGAAGAGCCGCTTGACCGGGTTCGCGAGCGCCGCCTCGAGGGCGCGGATCGAGGACTCGCGGCCCACGACGAAGGGCTGCATCATGTGCGGGAAGACCACCATGTCCCGAAGAGGGACCAGCGGGAGGCTTTCCAGACCCCGCCCGGAACTATCGCTTTTCATCTGATTTCACCACCCTAGAGAGTAAACCCGAAATCGGAATTTCGAAGTCCGAATTTCCAGTCTACCCCGCCTTGCGGAGGATCGTGATCGGGTTGGTGTGGTGCTTGACCACGTCCCGCGTGATCACGCACTCCTCGATGTCGTCGTCCGAGGGGATCTGGTACATCACGTCGAGCATCAGGTCTTCGATGATGATCTTGAGTCCCCGCGCTCCGACGTTGCGGGCGAGCGCCTCCTCGGCGATCGCCTCGATCGCGTCGTCGGTGAAGCGCAGCTGCACGTTCTCGAACTCGAGCATCGTCTGGTACTGCTTGACGAGCGAGTTCTTCGGCTCGCGCAGGATCTCGACGAGCGCGGACTGATCGAGCTCCGACAGCGTCGCCACCACCGGCAGGCGGCCGACGAACTCGGGGATCATTCCGAACTTGATCAGGTCCTCGGGATGCACCTTCTCGAGGAGCGCGCTCGAGCGCTTCTCCTTCTTCGTCGCGATCTTCGCGCCGAAGCCCATCGTCTTCTCGGTCATGCGGCGATTGATGATGTCCTCGAGGCCCACGAAGGCGCCGCCGCAGAGGAAGAGGATGTTCGTCGTGTCGATCTGGATGAACTCCTGGTGCGGGTGCTTCCGGCCGCCCTGCGGCGGCACGTTCGCCACCGTCCCCTCGAGGATCTTGAGCAGCGCCTGCTGCACGCCCTCGCCGGAGACGTCGCGGGTGATCGACGGGTTCTCGCCCTTCCGGGCGATCTTGTCCACCTCGTCGATGTAGACGATCCCGCGCTCGGTCTTCTCCTTGTCGTTGCCCGCGGCCTGGTAGAGCTTCAGGATGATGTTCTCGACGTCCTCGCCGACGTAGCCGGCCTCCGTCAGGGTCGTGGCGTCCACGATCGTGAACGGCACCGAGAGGAGCTTCGCGAGAGTCTGGGCGAGGAGGGTCTTGCCCGTTCCGGTCGGCCCGATCAGGAGGATGTTGGACTTCTGGAGCTCGACGTCGAGCTTCCGGTTCTTCTCGAGGTAGTCGATCCGCTTGTAGTGGTTGTAGACGGCGACGGCGAGCTTCTTCTTCGCCTGGTCCTGGCCGATCACGTACCCGTCGAGAAAATCCTTGATCTCCTTCGGCTTCGGGAGCTTCGTCTCGGGCGCCTGGGTCTCGAGGACGCGGTCCTCGGCGATGATGTCGAGGCAGATGTCGACGCACTCGTCGCAGATGTAGACCGTGGGGCCCGCGATGAGCTTCTTGACGTCGCGCTGGCTCTTGTTGCAGAAGGAGCAGCGGAGAACGTCACCGTTGCCGGTTTTTTTCGACATTCAGCCTCCGGAGGGATGGGAGAATTCTAGGGTCGCCCTTCCCTCCCCGTCAACCAGTCGCCTGAGAATTTAGCACACCCCGACGGTCGTAACGTGCTCACGGACACGGGGTATTCCGCGGCAGGAGACAGTACGCCGCAGGGGCGAGGCGGGATTCAAAATTCCGCGCGCGGGCGGCCGTGGGCGGCGTCCTCCCGCCGCCTTCCTCTTCCGATTAGCCGGCGGCCTTCAGCGCCAGGTCGTCGCGCCGGTGGTAGATCGCGTCCACGAGGCCGTACGCCTTCGCATCCTCCGCCTCGAGGATGAAGTCGCGGTCGGTGTCCTTCGAGATCTTCTCGAGCGGCTGGCCCGTGTGGTTGGCCATGATCTGGTTCAGGCGCTCCTTCAGACGGATCAAATCGCGCGCGTGAATCTCGATGTCGGTCGCCTGCCCCTGCATGCCGTAGGCGAGCGGCTGGTGGATGAGGAAGCGGGCGTTCGGGAGGGAATAGCGCTTGCCGGGCGCCCCGGCCGCCATCAGCACCGCCGCCATCGAGGCCGCCTGACCGACGCAGATCGTCGTGACGTCGTTCTTCACGTACTGCATCGTGTCGTAGATCGCGAGCCCCGCGGTGATCGAGCCGCCGGGCGAGTTGATGTAGAAGGCGATGTCCTTCTCGGCGTTCTCCGACTCGAGGAAGAGCATCTGCGCGATGATCAGATTGGCGATCGTGTCGTCGACAGGCTGGCCGAGAAAGATGATGTTGTCCTTCAGGAGGCGCGAGTAGATGTCGTACGCGCGCTCGCCCCGGCTCGTCTGCTCGATGACCATTGGTACCAGAACCATGCCGCCTCCCTCCCAGTCGTCTTCCATCGAACTCTGGGAACTCACTTGACTTCCACGGGCATTCCCGAGGGTAGCACCTTGGCGCTCGCAATCAAGAGGTCGGCGGCCTTCGCCAGCCGCATCTCGTCGCGCAGGGCCTCGATCCCGCCCGCCTTCGCCATCTGCTCGCGGAGCACAGACGGCTCGACGCCGCGCTCGGCCGCCGCCCGCTTGAACTCGGCCTCGAGCTCGGTCTCGGAGATCTGGATGCCCTCGCGCTCGGCGATCGCATCGAGCAGGAGATACTCGCGAACGCGCCGCTCGGCGCCCGGACGCGCCTCCTCCTGCAGCTTCTGCCAGTCCTCCTTCTCGGGATCGACGCCGCTCTGGGCGAGATAGCGCGCGTAGTCCCGGAGCGCCGCGGTCGTCTCGGACTCGACCAGGACCTCGGGCGCCGGAATCTCGCGCTTCCCGACCAGCGCGTCGAGGATCGAGCGCCGGAACCGCCGGCGCCGCTCGATCTCCTTCTCTCGCTTCAGGCGCGCGCGGACCTTCTCCCGCAGCGTCTCGACCGTGTCGCCTTCGGACACCGCGCGGGCGAACTCGTCGTCGAGCGCCGGCAGCCGCTTCTCCTTCAGCGCGGCGAGGGTGACGTCGTAGTCGACCGTCTTGCCGCGGAACTGGTCGTTCGGAAAGTCGTCCGGAAACGTCTTGCGGAACCGGCGCGTCTCGCCGGGAGCCGCGCCCCGCAGCGCGTCGTTGATCTCCGGCATCGAGTCGGCGTGTCCGACCTCGAGCGTGATCTTCTCGTCGCGGAACGTGCGCGGGTTCTGTCCCGGCTCGAGGATCTCGACGAAGGTGCCGCCGATGTCCGCCACCGCGAAGTCTCCCGGCGCCGCGGCGCGGCCCTCGATCGGGTGGAACTCCGCGTGTCCTTCGCGGATCCGGTCGAGGACCTTCCCGACCTCCTCGTCGGCGGGTTCCACGTCGACGTCGTTCACGACGACGCCCTTGTACTCGCCGGGATCGATCGCGGGCTTCAGGTCGAGACGGGCCGTGAAGCGCATCGGTCCCGATGGCTCCCACTTCAGGTCCTCGACGTGGGGCCGCCCCAGCACCGACAGCTTGCGCTCCTCGATCGCGGCCGCGAGCGCGTCGGGCAGGAGGGCCTCGAGCACGTCGCCGCGGATCTCGTCGGCGAAGCGCTTCGAGACCACGGACTCGGGCGCCTTGCCCTTGCGGAAGCCCGGGAGCGCCGCGCGCCGGGCGTACGACTTCGTGACCGCCGCGTATGCCTTCTCGACGTCCTCGGCGGGAACTTCGATCTCGAGAACGGTGCGGGTCGAGGACTCTTCCTTCGCTGCCAGAACGACCATAGGCGCGGGATGATATCCCGGCGAGGCCGGCGGCCGGACCCGTCCCGCTCTAGGGACGAGGGCCGAGAGGTCGCGGACCGGGCGGCAGAATTCTCAGGCGCACGAGGTCGTCGCGTCGAGTGGCGATCATCAGCGCATAGCTGCCCCCGACGTCGAGGCGCCCCCAGCCGAAGTAGGGATTCGGCACGTCTTCGCCCGAGAGGCCGCTGCAGGTCGCCGCGAGGCGCAGCGGAATGGCGCCGCGCTCGAGCAGCTGCTCCGTCCGGTCGATGTCGCCCCGAAGCTCCGGCGCCGCGGACCAGAGCAGCGCGATCGCGCCGGCGACCTGCGGGGCCGCGCCGGACGTGCCGCTGAACTCCGACGTGTAGACGCCGCCGGGCGCCGCCGTTCGCAGCGAGACGCCGGGCGCCATCAGGTCCGGCTTGATGCGGGACGATCCGTCCGCGACGACGGGCCCGACGCTCGAGAACGCCGCGAGCGTGTCGTCGATCGACGTGGCGCCCACGCTGAACGACGCGGCGTAGATCGCCGGCGCCTCGTCGACCGTGGAACACAGCGGGCCTCCCGCCGCCATGCTGCCGTCGTTGCCGGCGGCGAACACGACCGCGACGCCCGCGGCTCGGACCGCCTCGACGACTCCCTTCAGGACCTCGGGGTCGGTGCAGCCCTCGCTCGGCGGGCACGTCCACGAGTTGTTGATCACGTCGGCGCCCAGGTCGAGCCGCGGGTTGCCGCCGTTGGCGTCGGTCGGCGCGAGCAGCCACTCGAAGCACTCGGTGTAGCGCGCGGGCGTGCCGTTGCCCTGATCCATGTTGCGGCAGCCGATCAGCGTGGCGCCGGGAGCCGCGCCGATGCCGCCCTCGCCCACCGCCAGCGCGGCGGTCCCGGTGCCATGGCCCTCGTCGTCGCACGGCTCCGGTGCGTCCGAACCGCAGCGGTTGCCCGGAACCGCGTCGTGCACGGCGTCGTGCCATGCGTACGAGGGATCTCCGTCCGCGCCCCGATAGCGCTGCGCGAGGGCCGGGTGCGTCCACTCGAATCCGGTGTCCGCCACGCCGACGACGACGCCTTCGCCGGTGAAACCCGAGGTCCAGAGCGAGGGCGCCCCGATCTTGACGATGTTCACGTCGGCCACGGCGCCCGCGTCGCGCGGCGACGCGCGCGGCGGAAGCGGCTCCGGGAGGCGCAGCGGCACGGGGACGTTGGCGACGATCCGCGACACCTCGTCGCGGGCCGAGAGCTCCCGCGCGAGCGATGCGTCGCCCTCCACCTCGATCATGTCGACGAGCCAGTGCGAACGAAATCGGACGCCGGCCTCCTCGAGCCGTTGGAGCAGCGGCGCCTGCGCCGCGGCCGCCTGCGCGCGGAGGCTCTCGTACACGAAACGGCGGCGGTCCAGGCGGTCCGCGATCGTGGGCGCGCTCGAGACGTCGGCGGCATCGCGCATCACGACGAGAAAGGACGCGCGCTCGCCCTCGGTCTTTCCGGCGAAGATGCGCGCGTCGACCGCGGCGGGCGCGACGGCGGCCTGCGCGGCGGCGATGATCAACGGTGCGATGGCGAGCACGGACCGCAGAGGATGCCAAGTCCATGCCAGACGGGGTGTGCCGGAACGCACAAGATTTCGACAGTCCCGGCTTCCCGGGTCCGTGGGGCTAACATTGTCCGACTCCGCGAGAGTGGCGGAACTGGCAGACGCGCGGGACTTAGGATCCCGTGGGCGAAAGCCCTTGAGGGTTCAAATCCCTCCTCTCGCACTCAGAGGCTCGAACCCTCGAGGGCCGCTTCGCGACCGACCGACGCGAGAGGCGAAGCCGCCGTCCCCATCTCTCCCGTGCAGGAAGAGCTTCGAGAAAAATGAGAGGGGCGCCCGAGCGGGCGCCCCTCTGGCCCGTCGCGTCTGCCCTTACTGCTGCGGATTCGCCGGCGGCTGAGTCTGCGCGTCGTGCTTCTGGCCGTAGATCTGGTTCGAGAGCTTGTTCTGCTGCTGGTTGACCGTGGCCTTGTCCTGCGGCGTGAGCTTGCCGCCGTCCAGACCGCGCATGTCGCGGGTCTCCTGATTGAGCGCCGACTCCTTGCCCTCGAGCCGCGCCGCCTCCCCCGCCGTGAGCTGCCCGCTCTGAATCCCCTGCCCGATGCGGTCCTGCTGGTTCTCCTTGCGCTGCGCGATCTCGCCCGTGCCGTGGCCCTGGGTCTGCGCGTCGTGCTTCTGGTTGTAGATCTGTTTCGACAGCTTGTTCTGCTGCTGGTTCACCGTCGCACGGTCCTGCGCCGTCAGCTTGCCGCCGTCGAGTTTCCGCATGTCGCGGGTCTCGTGGTTCAGCGCCGACTCCTTCCGCTCGAGCCGCGCGGTCTCGCCGGCCGTGAGCTGCCCGCTTTTGACGCCCTGCGCGATCCGATCCTGCTGGTTCTCGGCGCGCTTCTTGATCCCGCCGGCCGACGCCGAGCCCGGGATCGAGACGAGCACCGCCACCGCGAGGATGGCCGCGTTTCCACCGATGTTCCTGAGTTTCATTCGTCACCTCCACTCCGGCTGACGAGCGGGGCGGCGGAGGAGTTTACGGCCGAGGCGACCGGCCGCCGGTTTCCGGCATCTCCATGCCCCAATAGAAACGGTTCATGAACGGCATCCAGTCTCTGCCGGTGCGCTCCTCCAGGAGCGCGGCGAAGCTCCGCGTCGAACCGAAGCTCCAGGCGTGGCTCGCCTGATAGGCGCGCAGGGCCTCGAGGAACGCCGCGTCGCCGATCTGACTCCGCAGCGCGTCGAGCACCACCGGACCCTTGCCGTAGAGGAGACCGCGGCGGATCTCGGAGCGCCGGATCGCGTCGTTGGCGACGTAGACGCGCGTCGCCATCGGAATCGGCGCCGCGTCGGCGGCGAACGAGGCGGCGCGGCGCCACTGGCTCGTCAGCGAGTCGTAGACGGACGCGCCGAACCGCTCCTTCAGGAACATTCCCGCGCAATACTCCGCGAACGATTCCGCCAGCCACTGCTCGGAGTAGGCGGGGATGCGGACCGAGATGCCCCAGTACTGGTGGGCGATCTCGTGCGCGAAGGTGCGCGCGACGCTGCGCGACGAGATGCGGCTCATGTCGCCGAGGAGCGGGTCGAAGGCCTCGTTCGTGATGAACACGACGCCGGGCGGCGCCTGGCCGTAGCCGTAGTCGTTGATCTGGATGATCTCGAGCTCGTCGAACGGGAACGGACCGAGGAAACCGCGGTAGAACGCGATCGCGTCGGCCGCCACGCCCGCGAGCGCCTTCATCGAGCGCTCGTTCTCGAGCGCGTAGGTCGACACGCGGATCGCCACGCCGTCGCGGGTCTCCTCGTGCGTCTCGTAGACGCCCGCGAGGATGGCGGCTGCCTGGATCGGATGGTCGACGCGGGTCTCGAGCACGTTCCGGCGGTCCTCGCTCGCGCGCCGGACGGTGGTCCCCGAGGCGAACGGGACGAAGGGCTCCGGGACGCGCACCACGGAATGGAACGTGTACGCCTGCTCCGAGAGATACGGCTGCGGGAACCAGGAAGAGACGCCGAGCTCCCAGTAGTTGTCGCCGCCGGGACGGATCAGGAAGTCGCCCTCGATCTCGAATCGGAGGCGCACCGGCGCGTCGGGCGCGGCGGCTTCGGCGAGCTCGACGACGATCTCCTCGCCGCGGTGATCGAAGGCCAGGCGGTGCCCGCGCTCGTCGACGACCGCGACGACCCTCTCCGCGCGCGGCGACAGATTGGAGCCCGCGGTGGCGTACCAGATGTCGACGAGGTCGAGCCGCAGCGCGCGGATCGGAGCCCGCACGGGGACGAGCGTCTCCTCGACGGCGAGCTTCGCCTCGTTGCCGGCGCTCGCGTCGAGCCGCACGTCGACCGCGGTCAGCAGGAACCGCGGCGGCGCGGGGTCGCGCGCGTCGCGGTCGATCGGCTGGTGCGACAGCGCCACGGGCCACAGGAACCGTCGCAGCTCGGGATCCCGCGACTCGCTCGCGTGGAGGAGCAGGAGCGCCTCGGACGGATGGTCCACGCGGTCGAGCTCGTAGACGAGATCCTCGCGGCCGCCGTCGAGCTCCGCCCAGACGAGCGGCGCGTCGGGCGCGTTCAGCGCCTGCAGGGCGAAGTCGTGGGAGAGCGGCGCGCCGTGGGCGCGCGAGAACTTCGCGCGCTGCTTGCGGAAGGAGTCGGACAGGCTCGGCGCGCTCCGTCCCTCGAGGCGCGGCACGGCGGCGCCACGCGCGATCCAGAGCAGCCGCCGGAAGCCGTCGCGGACGACGACGCCGCGCTCGGTCTTCTCGGCCTTCAGCGACGATCCCTTCCGGACGTCGAAGAGGACCAGCGGCGCCTCGACGGGGTCGGCCGACACGTATTCCATCGCGCCGTCGCCCTCGAAGAAGATCCCGACGGCCTCCTCCCCCGCCCGCACCGTCCCCGCCCGGCCGGACGCGAGCCGGCACACGAACCGGCCGGCGGAGAGGGAGAGGTCCCGGACCTCGACCGCCTCACCGACCTGCAGGTGGTCGAACCGGTCGACGAGCTGCGGGAGCGCCGGCCCGTCCGCGGCGGGAGCACGCGCCGTCAGCCCGGCGAGCAGAACGAGGCTCGCGGCGGCGCGACCGGGCGTCACGTGTTCATTCTAAGTTCGGGGGGCGGCCGCCATACAATGCGCCAGGCTCCCGTCATGACCCTTCAGCCGGGCTCCCGTCTCGGGACGTACGAGATCGTCGACCTCCTCGGCGTCGGCGGCATGGGCGAGGTCTATCGCGCGAACGACCGCAAGCTCGGCCGCGCCGTCGCGATCAAGGTCCTCCCCGAGGAGTTCGCCCGCGACCCCGCCCGCGTGTCGCGGTTCGAGCGCGAGGCGCGCATGCTCGCCGCCGTCAACCATCCGACGATCGCGGCCATCTACGGCGCGGAGGAGGACGGGGCGACGCGCTACATCGTCATGGAGCTCGTCGAGGGCGAGACGCTCGCGCAGCGGATCGCCACGGGACCGCTCGCGGTCGCGGACGCGCTGCGCGTCGGCTCGCAGATCGCGGAGGCCCTCGAGGTGGCGCACGAGAAGGGTGTCATCCATCGCGACCTGAAGCCCGCGAACATCAAGCTGACGCCGGAGGGCAAGGTCAAGGTTCTCGACTTCGGCCTCGCGAAGGCGATGGAGATCCCGTTCGTCGGCGACATGTCGCGCTCGCCGACGCTCGTGATGTCGGAATCGCGCCCGGGCGAGATCGTCGGCACGCCCGAGTTCATGAGTCCCGAGCAGGCGCGCGGCAAGGAGACCGACCGCCGCACCGACATCTGGGCGTTCGGCTGCATCCTCTACGAGTCGCTCTCGGGCCAGCGCGCGTTCGCCGGCGAGACGGTGCCCGACGCCATCGGCGCGATCCTCCACCTCGAGCCGGACTGGTCGAAACTGCCCGCGCGCACGCCGGAGCGCGTGCGCGAGCTGCTCCGCCTGTGTCTCGAGAAGGACCCGGGCCGGCGGCTGCGCGACGCGGGCGACGCGCGGCTCGAGATCGAGTCGGCGCTCGCGGGCATGTCCCAGTCGGGCTCGGGCGCGGGCGCGATCGGTCCGGCGCACGCTCCCTTCGCCTGGCGCACGGCAGCCACGGTGCTCGTGGCGGCCGCGCTCGTCGGCGGCGCCGCACTCTGGGTCCGGGCGCGGGCGGCGCGCGAGGGCCGAGTGCCGGACACGACCCGGCAGCTCGCGGTGCTTCCGTTCCGCAATCTCACGAGCGCGTCGGAGGGCGAGCTCTGGGGACTCGCCCTCGCGGATACGGTCAGCGCGCGGCTGGCCAACATCAACGGTCTCCAGGTCGTCACGCCCCGCGCGGCCGTCGAGGCGGCGGAAGCATCGGGGAACATCGCCACGGTGGCCCGACGACTCGGCGCCAACACCCTCCTGGAGGGCTCGCTGCAGCGCGAAAACGACCAGTTCCGAATCACGTACCGACTCGTCGACGCAAGCGGCGCGCAGATCGCGGCCAATGCCATCGACGGCTCGGAGCTCTTCGCGCTCCAGGATCGCATCGCCGACAGCGTGGTCAAGGACCTCAGCCTGCGGCGCAAGCCGCAGCGCACGCCGACGCCGTCCGGGCTCGACACTCCGGCGCTCCAGGAGCGCTACCTCGAGGCCGTGGGACTCCTTCAACGCTACGACCGCCATGAAGGAGTCGAGAAGGCGCTCGCGATTCTGCAGAAGCTGGCCGAGGACCGGCCGAACTCGCCGCTCGTGCAGGCGGCCCTGGCGCGCGCCGATCTCGCGATGTACCGGAACACGAAGGATCGCTCGTGGGCGGACCGCGCGATCGCGGCGAGCGACGCTGCGCGCGCGCTCGACCCCGGTCTCGTCGAGGTGGACGTCACGACCGGCGAGGTCCTCCTCGCGACGGGACGCGCCCGGGAGGCGTCGACCGTCTTCGGCCGGGCGCTCTCGGCCCGGCCCGGCAACGTCAGCGCCCTGCTCGGCCTCGGCCGGGCCGAGGAAGCCGCCGGCGACGCCGCCGCCGCGGAGTCGGCCCTGCAGAGGGCCGTCGCTCTGGAGCCCTCCTTCGCCGCTTTCAACCAGCTCGCGGCGCTCTATTTCGACCTCGGCCGTTACGGCGACGCGGCGGAGGTCTTTCGCCGGGCGAGCCAGGCGGCTCCGGACAGCTACAGCGCGCTCAGCAACCTCGGCGGGGCGGAGTCCATGCGCTGCGAATTCCCGGCGGCCCTCGAGGCGTATCGGAGGGCCCTCGCGCTCGACCCGAAGAACGGCGAGGCCGCCGCCAATCTCGGCCTGACCGAGCTCTGGATGGGTCGGGAGGGCGAAGCTACGAAGCACCTCGAGCTCGCCTCCGAGCTGTCGCCGAAAGACTGTGCGGTCTGGGCGAATCTCGGCGACGCATACCGGCGCACGAAGGCGACGGAAAAGGCGACCAGGGCATTTCGGCAATCCATCGATCTTGCGCGCGAGCAGCTTCGGGTCAATCCGGCCGACACGGACGCCCTCGGCATCCTCGCCACGAGTCTGGCCAAGACGGGACGCGGCGCCGAGGCCGCGGAGCCCATCCAACGCTCGCTCGCCGCATCGGCGAAGAACCCGGTCGCGTACTCCGATGCGGCGACCGTGGCCGCGCTGTCAGGACGCGATGCCGATGCGCTCGCCCTTCTGCGCCAGGCCGTCGCCCTCGGATACTGCCGGGAGATCCTCGCGCGTCAGCCCGAGTTCGAGAGATTTCGCGACAACCCGGAGTTTCGCTCGCTCGTCGCCGCGCCACAGAAGTCGGCGCAGATGTAGGAGAATACCGTCATGGGCAACACATCTCGGCTCATTTCATTGGTCCTGGCGCTCGCCGTCGGCATTCTGCTGGGCCA
>Ga0335076_10000800_pt1 | contig 29629 bp, 30 predicted proteins | sample Lox_Sample_25_FD_206717 | JGI IMG/M metagenome (GOLD analysis project Ga0335076, IMG submission 206717) | Soil microbial communities from Loxahatchee National Wildlife Refuge, Florida, United States - Lox_Sample_2.5 | ecosystem: Environmental > Terrestrial > Soil > Wetlands | place: USA... | reverse complement strand
GAACGAAGACAATACCCGGACCTGCGGAGGGCTCGGCCCGCCCGCAACCCCCCCCCCCCCCCCCCCGCGCCCCCCCCCGCGCCCCCCCCCCACCCCCCCCCCAACGGACCCCCCCCCCCCCCGCCCCTCTTGGCGGCCGCGCAGCATGGCGTTTTTCACGTGAATCAGGTGGGACTGTCTGCGCGGGCGGTCCAGCATCGGGCAGCCGCCGGCCAGCTACACAGGCAGCATCAGGGCGTCTACTCGCTCGTCCCGCGACATCTCCTGAAGCGCGAGGGCCTCTGGATGGCCGCCGTTCTCGCCTGCCACCCCGTAGGGGTCCTCTCGCACCGCTCTGCCGCTGCGCTCCTCGAACTGCGCGACTGGGGTGGGACGAAGATCGACGTCACGGTCCCGGGCCGTTCCCGACGAACGCACGACGGCGTCAAGCTCCATTGCTCGACGACCCTCGCCGACAAAGACATCGACGTCGTCAACAACATCCCGTGTACGACTGTCTCCCGCACGCTCCTCGACCTCGCCGAAGTGATCACAAACCGCCAGCTCGAGCGCGCCTTCGACCAGGCCGAGATCCTCGAGGTCCTCGACCTGAACGCGATCCAGGACCAACTGGCTCGCAACCCCACCCGTCCGGGTGCCAAGGCAGTTCGCAGCGTGCTCGACACCCACTACATCGGAAAGACGCCCACGGCAAACGACAACGAGGAAGCTCTCCTCGCGATCACCCGCGAGCTCGGCATCCCGGACCCGGAGTGCAACGCGTTCATCATCCTCGATGACGGTGGCCCGCCGATCAAGGCGGATGCGGTCTGGCGTGACCAGAAAGTGGTGATCGAGGCCGACAGCGACAAGTGGCACAACACCCGCCAGCGGTTCGAACAGGACCGCGTGCGAGACCAACGTCTGATCGCGGCCGGATGGAGGATCATCCGGACCACCTGGAAGCAGATGACAGAGCGGCCGCACGAGCTGCGGCCGCTGCTCCTCAAGCTACTAGTGCCCGCGTCTCCAAACGCGCTCGGCTGACCAGCCGTTGCCGGCGCCCGAGTGCCTCGGCAACCCGCCACTGAACCCGCCGGCGGAAGCACTTCATCCCGCCCGCCCGGCCGGTCTCGGCAACCAGAGACGTCATCTGCACGCCGTCCAACCCACAGGGGACGATCCAGCTGAACGGCTCCAGGTCGTTCGACACGTTGACCGCGAACCCGTGCGTGGACACGCCGCGCGACAAGTGGACTCCGATCGACGCGATCTTCCGGTCGCCGACCCACACGCCGGTGAACCGGTGACCTTCGTGCGGCCGGGCCCGCGCCGCGACGCCCTCATCGGCCAGAGCCGCCACCACGGCATTCTCGAGCGTCCGCACGTAAGCAACCACGTCGTCCACCCGCACGATCGGGTAGCCGACGAGCTGGCCGGGCCCGTGGTAGGTGACCTTGCCGCCTCGGTCGGTGTCGACGACGTCGATCCCGCGCGCCGCGTACCAGTCCTCTCCGAAAGGCAGTTCGCCGGCGACCGAGCGCCGCCCGCGCGTGTACACGGGCGGGTGCTCGAGCGTCAGCAGCACGTCCGGCAGCTCGCCGGCCTGCCGTGCCTCCCGGATCCGCTCCTGCAACGAGAGCGCCTCGCGGTAATCGACCACGCCCAGATGGCACACCCAGATTTCGGGAATCACGACACGCTCTCCAGATTCCGCTTGACCGACGCCAGGAACTGCGCGGCGAGCGCGCCGTCGAGCGCCCGGTGATCCCAGCTCAGCCCGAGGATCGTCATCGGCCGGATCGCGATCGAGTCGTTCCCGTCGGCGTCGGTCACGACGACCGCCCGCTTGATCACCGCCTCGAAGTCGAGGATTGCCACCTGCGGCTGGTTGATGATCGGCGTGGCCATGATCGACCCGTACTGGCCGGGGTTCGTGATCGTGAACGTTCCGCCACGCACATCGTCCGGGGTCAACTCCCGGCCCCGCGCCCGGCGCGCGATGTCCCTGACCCGCGCGGCGAGCCCCTCGACCGACAGCTCGTGCGCCCGCTGGATGACCGGGACGATCAGACCGTCGTCGCCCAGCGATACCGCGATCCCGAGGTTCACGTCGGTGTGCCGGGTATAGCGATCGCCCTCGAGCCACGCGTTGATCGACGGGTGCTCGCGGATCGCGTCGATCGACGCGCGGGCGACGAACGCCAGCGCGGTCACGCCGACGCGCGCCCGGACCGCCTCCACCCGGCTCATATCGACCTCGATCCACGTCGTGCACGTCGCCGCGGTCTCCAGAGACCGCTTCATGTGCTCGCCGATCTGCCGGCGCATCCGGGAAAGCTCGCCGCCCTCCGCCACCGGCCCCGGCGGGGTCACCGGCTCGGGCCGGTACGGGCTCTCGATGTGCAGCGGCGGCTCCTCCGTCTCCACGAATGCCATGACGTCCTGCTTGCGGACTCGGCCGCCACGGCCCGTGCCGGGCACCTGGCTCAGGTCGATGCCATGCTCGGCGGCGATCCGCTGGACCACGGGGGAGTACCGACGATCGCCATTCCGTGCCGCAGCCACAGGGGCGGGGGATGGGGATTTTGTTTCGGTGGTCGGTGCGCCGGCCGTGCCGCCATCGAGCGGCTGGGGCGGCGAAGCGACGGCACCATCCCCGGTCGCGATCCGCGCCATGACAGTTCCGACGTCGACGGTCTCGCCGACGGGAACGAGGATCTCGGTCACGACGCCGGTCGCGGGCGAGGGGACCTCGGTGTCGATCTTGTCGGTCGAGATCTCGCAGATCGTCGCCTCGGCCTCGATCCGGTCGCCGGGCTCGACGCGCCAGGCGACGACCGTGCCTTCGGCGACCGACACCCCCATCTGGGGCATGGTCACATCGATCAGGACATCAGTAGGCGAGGAGCTCACGGCAAGCCTCCTTTACCTTGTCGACGCCCGGAAGCACGGCAGCTTCGAGCGGTGGCGAGAACGGGATCGGGACGTCGGGCGTCGCCACCCGGACCACCGGACCGTCCAGCGACTCGAAACCCTTCTCGGCGATCAGCGCCGCCACCTGAGCGCCGGCGGCGCACGTCGCGTTCGCCTCGTCGATGATCACGACCTTCGAGCAGCGCTCGACCGAGTCGAGGATCGCCTCCTCATCCAGCGGCACCAACGAACGAAGGTCCAGCACCTCGACCGCGGCCCCATCCAGATCCTCAGTGGCCTCCAAAGCCACCGGCACCATGGCACCGTAGGCGATCACCACGAGGTCGGACCCGGGCCGCGCCACTCGCGCGGTGAACGGAGTCTCGAACACGCCCGACGGAACCTCGCCCTTGACCCGCCGGTACAGGTGCTTGTGCTCCATGTAACAGACCGGATTCGGGTCGTGGATGGCCGCGTGTAACAACCCCTTGGCGTCCTCGGCGGTCGATGGCGCCACCACCTTGATCCCGGGCGAGTGCATGAACCACGCCTCGGGGTTCTGGGAGTGGAACGGTCCGCCCGAGAACCCGCCGCCAGACGGCAACCGCACGGTGATGGGGACGGCGAGCCCCTGGCGGTAATGCATCTTGCCGGCGACGTTCACGAGCTGGTCGAAGCCGCACGAGATGAAGTCCGAGAACTGCATCTCGCACACCGGGCGCATCCCGACCACCGCTGCGCCGACCGCGGTCCCGATGATCCCCGACTCGGCCAGCGGCGTGTCCATCACCCGGTCGGGCCCGAACTCCTCAATGAACCCGTCGGTGACCTTGAACGCGCCGCCGAACACGCCGATGTCCTCGCCCATCAGCAGGACGCGGTCGTCGGCGCGAAGCTCGTCCCGCAGGGCCGACGAAATGGCTTGGAGATAGGTGAGAGTAGGCATCAGTGGAACCCGCTCCACGGCGCCTGGCCGTCTCCGAGCGGCTCCGCCTCGCCAACACAGAACACGCCGTCGGTGGCGGTGACCGGATCGGGCATCGGACCGGCGAGCGCCTCCTCGGCGGCCGCGTCGATCTCCTCTTTCACGGAGGCGCGCAGAGCGTCGATATCCACTCCGATGTCCCGAAGCCGCGACTCCTGGCGCTCGATCGGATCGCGCTTGCGCCACTCCTCGACCTGCTCCTTGGGCACGTACTTCATGTCGTCGTGCGCGGCGTGACCGTGCATGCGCATCGTGACCGCCTCGATCAGCGTCGGCCCGTCGCCGTTCAGGGCGCGCTCCCGCGCCGCGCGGGCCGCCTCGAACATCGCCTCCACGTCGTTGCCGTCGACCGTCACCCCGACGAACCCGTACGCAGCGGCGCGCTCGACGGGATCGACCGCGAACTGCTTGTCGAGCGGCGTCGAGTACGCGTACTGGTTGTTCTCCAGGATGAAAACGACCGGCAGCTTCTGCACGCCGGCCCAGTTCATCGCCTCGTGGAAATCGCCACGGGAGGTCGAGCCGTCGCCGAACCAGGTCATCGCGCAGCGCTGCTCGCCACGGAGCTTGAACGCCATTGCCATCCCGGTCGCGACCAGCATCATGTCGGGCAGCATCGAGACCATCCCGACGCAGCCGAGGTTGCGATCGCCGAAGTGGACGTTGCCGTCGCGGCCGTGCGTGATGCCGGCCTCGCGGCCCATGTACTGCGAGAGGATCCGCGACGGTGTAACACCGCGGATCAGGTGCGCCGCCAGGTCGCGGTGCAGGATGCATAGCCGGTCCCTGGGGCCCATCGCGAACGCCGCGCCGGCCGAGACGGCCTCCTGTCCGTAACCGTCGTAGAACGAGCCGGGGACCCGCCCCTGGCGGTAGAGGCTCATCGCGCGCTCTTCCAGGCCGCGCATCAGCAGCATCGCGCGTAGCAGCCAGATGCGGTCTTCGGTCGTAAGGTGCTCAACCCCCGCGTCGGCTCCGCCGGCCGCGGGCTCAGCCATGTGAGTGGCCATCTCTCCGATTCCCTTTCTCCGTAGGCTGGACCGGGATCTCCGCTTCCAGACCCCGGTTCCAAGCCCTCCGGGATCTCCGGTTCAGGCTTCTCAATCGGGCTCGTCCGAGTTTATTGGACTGACCGCGGACGACGACTACTCTTGCCAGATGGACGGCGCCCGGCCTGCCTGGCTGATCCGGATGCGGTGGCGACGGGTGGGCGCGTGGCTGTGGCCCTCGTTCGTGGTGCTGATCGTCGTGGACGCCGTCGTCGGGCACCTGCTCCCGCCGGCCGGCACGACCGAGACGCTCGTCGCCGCGGCGCTGCTCGGCCTGGTCCTGAACGTGGTCGCGGTCGTGCTGCTGTCGCGCCCGCTCGGGATGGTCATCCGCAAGTTCCGCCCCGACCTACCAGGGGTGGTCGCGCGCGATTACGCCGGCACGGCGGTCGTGTTCGCGGTGTCCGCGATCCTGCTGACGGCGGGCCTGGTCCATCGTCCGGCGATCCAGGCCCGGCAGCGCGATGTCAACGACGCGATCTCGCGCGCCCAAGCGTGGATCGGGGCCCGCGCGCCGGACGAGTTCCGCCACAACCTCCAGTTCGTCAGCCTGCTGACCATCCAGCCCGGGACTATCTACCGCGCGTGCGTCCCGAGCGTCGACGGGAAGCGCAGCTACTGCGTGATCGTCGACAGGAGCCTCCCGTTCCAGCGCAGCGTTACGTTCTCGGGGGATGAGCCAAACTCGGTACTCGCCGCCGGGGCAGGTTGAGCGCCCGCGCGCAAGCCCGGCGATAAAGCGCACCGTCCTCCTGGCGAGCATCCTCGGGTCGGGGATCGTGTTCCTTGACCAGACGATCGTCAACGTCGCGCTGCCCGCGATCCGGTCGAGCCTCAACGGCAGCCTCGCCGAGCAGCAGTGGGTCGTCGAGGCCTACCTGCTGACGCTGTCGTCGCTGCTGCTCCTCGGCGGATCGCTCGGCGACGTGCTCGGGCGCCGTCGCGTGTTCCAGGCCGGCCTCATCGGGTTCGGGGCGTGCTCGCTGGTGTGCGCGGTTGCGCCGAGCAGCGAGGTGCTGATCGTGGCCCGCGGCGTGCAGGGTGTCGCCGGCGCGCTGCTCGTGCCGAGCTCGCTCGCGCTGATCCTCGATACGTTCGGAGAGGGGGAGCGCGCGGCGGCGATCGGAACCTGGACTGCGTGGACTGGAATTGCCACGGTGATCGGTCCGCTCGGGGGCGGCCTGCTCGTACAGGTGGCCTCATGGCGGTGGATCTTCCTGATCAACCCGATCCCGGTCGCGATCACCGTGGCGCTGCTGCGCAGGCTGCCGGCGGATCGCCGCGCCCCGGGCCGCGTCGACTGGGTCGGAGGCCTGCTGTGCGTGCTCGGGCTCGGCGGCACGGTGTTCGGGCTGATCGAACATTCGGTCTTCGGGTGGAATGACCCGCGCGTGTTCGTGCCGCTGATCGCGGGGATCCTCCTGCTCATCGCGTTCATGTCCTGGGAGGCGCGTGTGCCCGAACCGATGATGCCGCTGCAGCTGTTCGCCGTGCGCAACTTCGCGGTCGGGAATGTCACCACGCTCGCGATGTACGGGGGCCTCGGCGTCGCGACGTTCTTCCTCGTCGTGTTCCTCCAACAGGTCGCGGGCTACACGCCGCTCGAGGCGGGCGCCGCTCTGCTCCCGATCACGCTCGTTATGTTCGCGCTGTCCAGGCGGTTCGGCGCGCTCGCCGACCGCTTCGGCCCGCGTCTGTTCATGTCGGCCGGACCGGCCCTCGCCGGCATTGGGCTGCTGCTGCTGACGCGAGTGACCGCCCACCCTGACTACCTGACGACGATCCTGCCCGCCGTGCTCGTGTTCGCGCTGGGGCTGGCGTCGACGGTGGCGCCGCTGACGGCCACGGTGCTCGGCTCCGTCGAGCCGGGCCGCTCCGGGCTCGCCAGCGGCGCGAACAACGCGGTCGCCCGGATCGCGGGGCTGCTCGCGATCGCTGCCGTCGGCGCGGTCGTGGCGACTAGCTTCGCCGCGAGGCTCGATCACAACGTCGCCCACGACCCGCTCAGCCGGCAAGCCCGCGCCGCGCTCACCACCGCCCGCACGCGACCGCTCGTGACCAAGGCGCCCGGCATCCCGCATGAGGCTCTCGTCGACGCCTCGGTGCACGCGTTCCGGATCGGCATCGCGATCGCCGGCCTCCTCGCGATCCTTGGTGGGGTGGTCGCGCTGGTCGGGATCGAGAACCCCCGCCGGCGGGGTAGCCTTCCGGCGCCTTGACAGATCCATTCGTAGCGATCGTGACCGGAGCGTCGAGCGGGATCGGCGAGGCGACCGCGCGCCGGCTGGCGCGCGAGCCGGGCGTGAGGCTCGTGCTGGTGGCGCGCCGTCAGGATCGGCTCGACGCGCTCGCCCGCGAGATCGGCGGCGCCACCGTCGTCGCGGTCGATCTCACGACGCCCGAGGCGCCGGCGGAAGTGCTCGCTGCGGTGGCGCGCGCCCACGGAGAGCTCCACCTGCTGGTCAATAACGCCGGGGGCTCCTGGCGCGGCGGGTTCGCCGAGACCGGCTGGGAAAACGTCGAGCGGCACATGAAGCTCAACTTCGAGGCCCCCGTAAGGTTGACCGAGGCGATGCTTCCGCTGCTCAGAACCACCGCCGCCAAGGGGGCACCGGCGGCGATCGTCAACGTCTCGAGCACTTCGGGGCGCGTCGGCCGGCCCCGCGCCGGCGCCTACTCCGCGAGCAAGTTCGCGCTCGCCGGCTGGAGCGACTCGCTCGCCGCCGAGGAGAGCGCCCACGGCGTGCACGTGGGTCTCGTGCTGCCCGGATTCATCGCGACGGAGGGATTCCCCGCGACAGAGCTCCGCCGCCATCCGGTTCTGCGGCTGATCGTCTCCAAGCCCGACAAGGTCGCCGAGGCGATCGTCGAGTGCGGCCTGGGCGGGAAGGCCGAGCGGTACGTGCCCCGCTACTACTGGCTCGCGGCCGCGGCGCGGATCCTCGCGCCGAGGCTGGTCCGGCGTGCGACGTCCAGCGGGACGTTCACGACTGCGACCGCCAAAGATTCTCAGCACTAAGCTACAGACGTGTAGCTACAACACCTGAAGGGAACCAACCCATGAACGCAAGCGCCCGCCGGGTGGCAGTGCTCGGCGGCATCCGAATCCCATTCGCGCGGCAGAACGGGCCTTACGCCCGGGCCTCGAACCAGGACATGCTGACCGCCACGCTCGAGGCGCTCGTCGGCAAGTTCTCGCTCGAGGACGAAACCCTCGGCGAGGTCGCCGCCGGCGGCGTCCTCAAGCACAGCCGCGACTTCAACCTGACGCGCGAGTCCGTGCTCGGCACACGTCTGAACGCCCGCACGCCGGCCTACGACATCCAGCAGGCCTGCGGCACCGGGCTCGAGGCGGCGATCCTCGTCGCCAACAAGATCGCGCTCGGACAGATCGACTCAGGGATCGCCGGCGGGTTCGACACGACCTCGGACGCGCCGATCGCGGTCAACGAAGACCTCCGCCGCGTGCTGCTCGAGCTCAACCGGGCGAAGAGCAACGGCGCCCGGCTGAAGGCGCTGGCCAAGGTCCGACCACAACAGATCGTGCCGCAGATCCCGCGCAACGCCGAGCCCCGCACTGGGCTGTCGATGGGCGAGCACGCGGCGATCATGGCCAAGGAGTGGGGGATCGAGCGCGGTGAACAGGACGAGCTCGCCGTCCGCAGCCACAGGAACCTCGCAGCCGCGTACGACACCGGGTTCCTCGACGATCTCGTCGTCCCGTTTCTAGGCCTCGAGCGCGACCAGAATCTCCGCCCCGACACGAGCGTCGAGAAGCTGGCGCGGTTGAAGCCGGTGTTCGGGGGGGAGCAGGGAACGATGACCGCCGGCAACTCGACCCCGCTCAGCGACGGCGCCTCGGTGGTCCTGCTCGCGGGCGAGGAGTGGGCGGCCGCGCACGAACTGCCGGTGCAGGCGTACATCGTCGACGCTCAGACGGCAGCCGTCGACCACGTACACGCACGCGAGGGCCTGCTCATGGCCCCGACTTACGCCGTGCCGCGGCTGCTCGAGCGCAACAACCTCAAACTCGGCGACTTCGACTTCTACGAGATCCACGAGGCGTTCGCCTCTCAGGTGCTGTGCACGCTGAAGGCCTGGAAGGACCCGGTCTACTGCCGCGAGCGCCTCGGGCTCGACGAGCCGCTCGGCGAGATCGAAGTCGACAAGCTCAACACCCACGGCGGGTCGCTGGCCGCCGGCCACCCGTTCGGGGCCACCGGCGGCCGGATCGTCGCGAGCCTGGCGAAGACACTCAAAGAGAACGGTTCCGGCCGGGGACTTATCTCGACCTGCGCGGCCGGCGGCCTCGGCGTCACCGCGATCATGGAGGCAGCATGAGCGACCGCTACCAGCAACTCGTAAACACCCCGATCGGGAAGATCGTGTCCAAGCAGATCGGGCTCCCGAGCCCGGTCACACTCGAACGCTACGAACGGGGGCAGCCGGTCGTCAGCGGCCCGGTTCTGCTCGGCGCGGCGCCCGGCGGCAAGCTCGCACGCCCCACAGCGAAGGTGCTTGCGGCGATCGACGCCGACGTGCACACCCCGCTTGACGAGCACGTGCGGACCGCAGCCGCGGACGCGAGACTCGAGGCGAAGGTGTGGGGCCCCGAGGCCGCGTCCGAGGACCAGACGTTCAAGGCGCTGCTCTTCGACGCCAGCGGAATCGAGAACAGCGAGCATCTGCGCGAGCTGTGGGCGTTCTTCGCTCCCACGGTCCGCAGGGTGGACAAGTCGGGCCGGGTGATTGTGCTCGGGACGACGCCCGCCGACTGCAAGCGCCGGCGCCAGGCGACGGCCCAGCGGGCGCTCGAGGGGTTCGTGCGCTCGATCGCGAAAGAGGTCCGCAGGGGCGCCACCGCTCAGCTGATCTACATCGGCTCGAAGGCCGAGTCACGGCTCGAGTCGACGCTCCGCTTCTACCTGTCGCCGAAGTCGGCGTACGTGTCCGGTCAGGTCGTCCGCATCGGCGCGACCACCTTCGACGCCGACGGGATCGACTGGGAGCTGCCGCTCTCGGGCAAGTTCGCCCTGGTTACCGGAGCATCGAGAGGCATCGGCAAGGCGATCGCCAAGGTGCTCGCCCGCGACGGGGCGCACGTGATCGGCCTCGACGTGCCCGGGCTCCAGCGCGAGCTCGAAGAGACGATCGGCGAGCTCGGCGGATCCGCGCTCGTGCTCGACATCACCGACGACGACGCGCCGGCACGGATCGCCGGCTACGTGCTCGAGGAGCACGGCGGCGTCGACGTCGTCGTCCACAACGCAGGCGTGACCCGCGACAAGACGCTCGGGCGGATGGATGAGGACCGGTGGGAGACGGTCCTCCAGATCAACCTGACCGCCCAGGAGCGAATCGACGACGAGCTGCTCGCGCGCGAGGCAATTCGGGAGAACGGGCGTATCGTGTGCGTGTCCTCGATGAGCGGCATCGCCGGGAACGCCGGACAGACCAACTACGCGACCTCTAAGGCCGGCGTGATCGGGATGGTCGAGTCGATGGCCGCGACCGTCGGCAAGAAGGGATTGACGATCAACGCCGTCGCGCCCGGGTTCATCGAGACGCAGATGACCGCGGCGATGCCGATCGCGACGCGCGAGGCCGGCCGGCGCATGAACAGCCTGGCCCAGGGAGGCCTACCGGTCGACGTCGCCGAGACGATCGCCTGGTTCGCGAGCCCGGCCAGCGGCGGCGTCAACGGCAACGTCATCCGCGTGTGCGGCCAGAGCCTGATCGGAGCCTGAAGTGGCCACGCGTGAACTGACCAGTTCGCCGTCGATGACGGTGCTGTTCGCGCGGGCCGGGCTGGCGATGATCCCGGGCGCCACGCATTTGCCATTCGTGGGCCCGATGGTGGGCGGTGGCGGCCGGGATATCCCCGATCTAACGCTCCGCCTAACCGGCGTACAGATCGACGGCAAACGGGTTGCGGACTACGACCGGGTGTGCGGGTTCGCGCTCAAGGATGTTCTCCCGGCGACTTACCCGCACGTGCTCGCGTTCCCGCTCCAGCTCTCGCTGATGACCGATCACGCCTTTCCGTTCCCGGCGATCGGCCTCGTGCACATCTCCAACCGGATCACCCAGCACCGCCCGATCCGCGCGACCGAGCGGCTCCAGGTGGACGTGTGGGCCACGCCCATCGAGGACCACCCCCGCGGCAAGCAGTTCTCGCTGCGGACCGATGTCCGGGTCGGGGACGAGCTGGTCTGGGAAGAGGTGTCCACGAACCTGAAGCGCGGCCAAGGCTCAGGCTCGACTTCAGGGTCAGACTCGTCCGATCTGCCGAACGCCAAGGACCTTCCAGCGACCGCCACGTGGACGCTCCCGGGCGACCTCGGGCGCCGGTATGCGTCGGTCTCGGGCGATTACAACCCGATCCACATCCATCCGCTCAGCGCCCGCCTGTTCGGGTTCCCGTCGGCGATCGCCCACGGGATGTGGACCCAGGCGCGGTGCCTGGCGGCGCTCGAGACCCGGTTACCCGACGCATTCACGGTTGAGGTGGCGTTCAAGCGACCGATCCTCTTGCCGGGCACGGTCGAGTTCTGCGAGGAGGCCGCGCCGAACGGCGTGCAGTTCGGCGTCCGGGACCCGCGGAACGGCAAGTCGCACCTCGACGGCCGCGTCACCTTCGCCTAAAGACTCGCGCGCGTGGTCGATAACCGTGGGCAATGGCGCGCCCACAGGCGATCTCGCATCAGAACGTTCGCCTCGGACCGGGCCGCCACCCTCGCCCGGGCAAGGTCGTGTGCGTGATGGAGCTCGCCTCGATGCTCGCCGGCGAGCGATTTGGCGACCGGCCGGTCTCGGTCTGTCCGGTGGTCGGAGCGATCCTGCGCGCGTACAACGACAACGTCGACGAACGCCGACGTCAGGACCTGTTCCGGTTCGCCGCCGACGCGGTCGACACTCGTCGCGACTACCAGTCCCAGCGCCGTCGCGCGGACATGGCGCTCGAGTGGGCTGCGGACCGCTATCGCCGCCGGGGCTCCAAACTCCCGGGGCCCCCCGATCCCGAAGGCATGCGGGATGAGATCGCCTACTACGTCGTCGGCTCGCTCGCCGGCCGCCGCTCCCGCGGGGGCTGGTCCGACGAGGAGCACCGCGCGATGCTCGGCCTGCTCGACCAGCTGATCGAGATAGAACGCGAGCCGGCGCTAGCCGGCCCGATCGCCGAGCCGCTCGTCGGCGATCTCCTCGAACAGGTCGCGGAGGTTGTCGAGCACGGCGGAAGCGACGAGCAGATCGTGTTCGCTGAACCCCTGCATGGCGGCCCGGAAGCGCGGTTCGAACCGGGCGCGGCGTTCCTCGACGAGGCCACGACCGTCCTCGGTGAGCGACGTGAACACCACTCGCCGGTCGCGGTCGGAGCGCTGGCGCTCCACGAGCCCGGCCGTGGCGAGCCCGTCGAGCATCTCGGTCACGCTCGCCGGGCTCAGGTCGGCAGCTTCCGCGAGATCGCGCAACGACATCTGACTCTCGTCTCGAAGGCAGAACAGCAGGCTGTACTGCGCGTCGGTGAGCTCACCCGGACGGTGGGTCTCGCGGCCGCGCAACCTGCGGACCGCCGCCATCGCGCGCTTGAACGATCGGGCCACGTGCTCGGCGGCGTCGCTCTGCTGACGCTCGCCTACCACGTCGCCAGGCGCGTCTAGCTTCTCGCCGGCAGCGGTGCTCACGCCGCGATCGCCTCCGCCACCGTCTCCTCTGACGGCGGCGTCGCTGATCCCTTGCGGGCGCGGGCCTTGCGCTCCGCGCGCATCAAGATCACGCACGGGATGATCGCGAGAGCCGTCATCCCGGCCGAGAACCAGAACGCTGTGCCGTAGGCGGCGGCCGCGGCGCTCGGCGTGTGCGCGCCGACCAGGGCGCGCTGAAGCACAACCGCGAGCACTGCGGTGCCGATCGAGCCGCCCACGCGCTGAATTACGTTCAGCTGTGGCGTCGCGCTCGACAGCTCGGAGCGGTCAAGCGAGGCGAACGCGGCCGTCATCGCGGGCAGGAAGCCGAACCCGATACCGATCCCGCGCACGAACATCGCCACCGACAGCCACACGATCGACGTGTGGGCGCCGATCAGGCCGAACGGGATCGTCGCGATCGTGCACAGAATCACCCCGAACAGCGCGAGCCCGCCCCCGCCGTAGCGGTCGCTCAGCTTCCCCGCTACCGGCATCGCGAACGCCGCTCCGAGCCCCTGCGGAGCGGTCAACAGCCCGGTGTGGACGACGCTCTCGAGCCGGACCGTCTGCCAGTACAGCGGCAGGAGGATCATCCCGCCGAAGAGCGCGGCGCCGAGACAGAACATCGCGAATGAGGCGGAGGAGAACGTCGGCCGGCGGTACAGGCGCATGTCGAGCAGGGGCTTGGGGATCTTCAGCGCGTGGAGCACGAACGCCGCGACCAGCGCGATCCCGAGGATGATCGGGACGACCACCTTGACCGAGGTGAAGCTGCCGGTGACGCCGATCTCGGCCAGGCCGTAGGTCAGCAGCGGCAGGCCGGTCGCCATCAGGATCAGCCCGCGGACGTCAAGCTTGTCGGTCTGCTCGGGCTTGATCGTCGGCAGATAGCGAAGCGCGGTGGCGACGGCGATCACGCCGATCGGGACGTTCACATAGAAGATCCAGCGCCAGCTCGTGTTCTGGATGATCAGTCCGCCGATCGTAGGGCCGAGGATCGGCGCCAGCATCGCGGGAACCGCGACGATGCTCATCACCCGTCCCATCCGCTTCGGCCCGGCGGCCTCGGCCATCATCAGCTGGCCGACGGGCAGAATCATGCCGCCGCCGACGCCCTGCAGCACGCGGAAAAGGATCAGCTCGGTGGTCGAGGTCGCCAGGCCGCACAGCGCGGATCCGAGCGTGAACAGCGTCACCGACACCAGGTACACCTGCTTGGCGCCGAACCGCCGTGCCGCCCAGCCGCTGACCGGGATCACCGCGGCCAGCGACAGCATGTAGCCGGTCACGACCCACTGGATCTGGGCGATCGACGAGTGGAGCTCGCGGCTCAGCGTATCGAGCGCGACGTTGACGATCGTCGTGTCGAGGATCGACATGATCGATCCGATGACCACGACCGCGCTCGTGCGCCAGACGTGCGCGCTTATCGGGTCGCCGGCCTCTTCGCCCGCGCTCATTCGAGCTCGACTCCCTCGAAATTCATCGGCTCCTAAACGTTAGGCTCCGAATGATCCTCTGTCAAGAGGCTCGAAAAGCCAGGCGGACACAGGCGATCGCCCGTCTCCGTCTATCTTGGGTGGTAATGGCGAGTTTTGCCGATCTTGGCCTCGATCCCGACATCCTCGAGGCCGTCCACGACGTCGGATACGAGTCGCCGAGCCCGATTCAGGAGGAGGCGATTCCGCCGCTGCTCGAAGGGCACGACGTGATCGGGCAGGCGCAGACCGGATCGGGCAAGACGGCGGCGTTCGGGTTGCCGATGCTCCAGTACGTCAACCCGGGCGAGCACGAGGTCCAGGGGCTCGTGCTGACGCCGACACGCGAGCTGTGCATTCAGGTGACGCAGGCGCTGCGCGCCTACGGCCGACGCAAGGGCGTCGACGTGGTGGCCGTGTTCGGCGGGGCGCCGATCCGCTCCCAGCAGGCGCAGTTGCGTGCCGGTGGCCACGTGGTCGTGGGCACGGTCGGGCGAGTCAAGGACCTGATCTCGCGCCACTCGCTGATGCTGCACGCGTGCCGCTTCATCGTGCTCGACGAGGCCGATGAGATGCTCGACCTCGGCTTCCTCGAGGACGTCGAGCGAATCCTGTCGCTGACCCCTTCGAGCCGCCAGACCGCGCTGTTTTCGGCGACGATGCCGCCCGAGATCAGGCGGCTCGCCGATCAGTACCTGTACGACCCCGTGACCGTGCGGGTTCAGGCGGCGACGCTGACCGTTGAGACCGTCGAGCAGTTCGCGCTCGAGGTCCGCGCCCGGGAAAAGGCGGACAAGCTCGTGGACGTGCTGAGCGCCGAGCGACCGGAGCAGGCGATCGTGTTCGCCCGGACAAAGGCGCGCACCGAGCAGCTGTACCGGACCCTTCGGGACCGCGGCATGAACGTCAAGGCACTCCACGGCGACATGACGCAGGGCGCCCGCGACGGAGTGATGATCTCGTTCAAGGACGGCAGGCTGCCATTGCTGGTCGCGACCGACGTCGCCGCGCGTGGACTCGACATCTCGGGCGTCTCGCACGTGATCAACTACGACGTGCCGACCTCGCCCGACGTGTACGTCCACCGGATCGGCCGCACTGGGCGCGTCGGCCGCAGCGGCCGCGCGATCACGTTCTTCGAACCCCAGCAGCGGCGCGAGCTCAAAGCGATCGAGAACCACGCCGGCGTGACGCTCGCCCCGTGGGTCGAGGATGCGCACGTGGCCCCGACCGCCGTGAAGACCAAGCCCCGGCGCCACTCCAAGCCGCATGATCCGTACGACGGCGACCGTCGCGCGCGCAAGGTGATCGTGGCGATGGGGCGGGCCGAGGGGCTCGAACCCTCCGACATCATCCACGCGATCACCACCGCGACCGGCCTCGACGGCGAGCACGTCCGCAACGTCCGGGTGCTCGAGCGGTTCACGCTGCTCGAGGTGCCCGAGCAGGATGTCGACCGCGTCGTCGATCAGGTCAGCGGGACCGAGCTGCTCGGCCGGTTCGTGCAGCTCGAGCCGGCCGCGACATAGGGAATCCCGGCTCGCGGCCCGCCGGCGCCGTGTCAGTTCTCCGTCAGCTCCTCGGAGAGGCGGCGCGACTCGGGCCCCGCCCGTGTGTTGCGTCCTGTAGGCCGGCTGTTAGGCCGGGAACCTAACACTTGGAGGTACGGATCTTGCGTCTGTGGAAATCGCTCAGGCCCCGGCGCCCGTCGGCACCCATGGTCGTCTCGTTGACGGCGTTGTTCTTCGCGCTCGGCGGCGTCGGCTATGCCGCCACGCAGCTCCCCGCGAACAGCGTGGGCAACGCCCAGCTCCAGAACGGAAGTGTCGGTAACTGGAAGCTGAAGTCGAACGCGGTAGGGGCGCGGAAGATCATCAACGGCTCGGTGGGTGCCAAGCAGGTGAGCTCCTCTCAGGTGCAGCTGCGTGTGTCGAGCTCCTGCTCGACCGGCGCGATCTCGGCCGTAGGGCTGTCCGGGAGCGTGACCTGCACGCCGACGGTCGGCAATGAGTACGGGTCGAACACGGCCGCCACCACGCTCGGGACGAGCGCCACGCAGGTCGCGACGCAGTCGCTCGCCGCCGGGTCCTCGTACCTGGTGATGGCGTATCCGCACGCGGTGATCACCCCCGGGTTCGCCGGCCAGCACGTCGAGGTCGACTGCACGCTGTCGGTCCCGTCAGGTTCGGGGACGCCGCCGCCGGCCAACCCGACGACCACGACCAAGACGCTCGCCGTCGATGTCCCGTCGATCGCGAACCCGGCGGCCGGGACGATTCCGCTGGTGCTGCCGGTGGCCTCGTCGACGAGCGTTCAGCCGGCGACCGTTAGCTGTACCGACACGGCGGCGAGTCCCGCGACGCCGGCGCCGGCCGTCAAGGTCGACACGACGATCAGCGCGATCCAGACCGCCAGCAACAACTGACGCCTTCCCGTCCCAAGGGAAACCGGCCGGCCTCGCCGTTGGGGGCACGCGAGGCCGGCCACGGGGTTTGCCGGCCCGAGTAGCGTTTGGCGTGGACAGCCGGCCCTCATGGCCGGGACCGCAGATCTGGGAGGTAATGCGATGCGTCTACCGCGCCCGTCGGCTCCGCTCGCGGTGTCGTTCCTCGCCCTGTTCGTCGCGCTCGGAGGGGCGAGCTGGGCCGCCATCCATCTGCCTCCGAACAGCGTCGGGAACGCTCAGCTCCAGCCGCTGTCAGTGGGGAACGCCAAGCTCAGGCCGTTCTCGGTCGGCTCCCGGAAGATCATCAATGGCGCGGTCGGCGCCCAGCAGGTGAACTCCTCTCAGTTGCAGTTGAGGGTGGCCGGCCCCTGCACGGACGGCGCGATGCAGTCGGTCGCGCAGTCGGGCGACGTGACCTGTACGCCCGTGATGCCGAACGAATATGGAAACACAGCCAAGTCGGTGATGCTCGGCAGCGGCTCGACGACCGTGGTCACCAAGCCGCTCCCGCTCGGCTTCACATATCTGGTGACCGCCGACGCGAACGTCCACCTCAGCGAGAACACATCCGGTGCACAGTCAGTGTTCGTGCAGTGCGGGCTCGGTCTCCTCGCCACGGGTCAGGCGGTAAACGCGGGGACGTTGGGCGACTTCACCGTGGAGCTCGACCCGACCAACTCCGGCATGTCGTCCGGAACCATCCCGCTGACGCTGGCAACGGGGCCTTCGAGCGCTCAGCCGGCGGTCGGGGTCAGCTGCTCTGACCTTCCCGCCGGCGCGGGCCCGGCGCCAACCGCCACCGTCAACGCGACGATCAACGCGATCCAGACCGCGAGCAACAGCTAAGGATGCCCGCCCCAGTACGCTGCGGCCATGTCAACTGCACAGATGAACACAACGCACGGCACGATCTCGTTCGAGCTGTTCGACGAGGACGCGCCCGAGACCGTCGCCAACTTCCGCAAGCTCGCCGGCGACGGCTTCTACGACGGGGTCATCTTCCACCGCATCATCCCGGACTTCATGATCCAGGGGGGCGACCCCGATGGAACCGGGCGCGGCGGTCCTGGCTACACGTTCAAAGACGAGTTCAACCAGCACAAGGTGGTGAGAGGCGCGCTGGCGATGGCGAACGCCGGCCCGAACACGAACGGCTCGCAGTTCTTCATCGTGACCACACAGGCCGCGCCGTGGCTCGACGGGAAGCACACCGTGTTCGGTCAGGTGAGCGACGGGATGGACACGGTTGACGCGATCGAGGGAGTCGAGACGGGCGCCAACGACCGTCCGGTCGACCCGCCGACGATCAACTCGATCGATCTGGGCTAACCGGCGTAGTTGTTGAACACGCCGGTGCTGAACAGCGGGAGCCCGGGAGCGCCCGAGTAGCCGAGGCGGTGGAGACCGAACAGGTTCTCGATCGTGGCGAGCAGCGAGAAGTGGTTGAAGTAGTCGATCACGTCGATGCTGTTCGCCTTGACGTACTTGGAGATCAGGAGTAGCCCGACCTGACCGCCACCGCCGGTCGGGGTGGTTTCGCCGGTGCCGAGCGAGACCGGCGCCGTGGTGGTCGTCGGAGCCGTGGTGGTGGTCGTCGCCGCGGTGGTACTGGCTGGAGCAGTGGTGGTGGTCGTTGGGCCGGCGGTGGTGGTCGTGTCGGTGGTGGTCGTCGCCCCAGCCGTCGTGTCCGTCGTCGTCGTGTCCGTGGTGGTCGTCGCCTCGGTCGTCGTCGTGTCGGTGGTCGTCGTGTCGGTGGTCAGCGTGTCCGTCGTGGTCGTGTCCGTGCTCGTGGTGTCTGCAGCGGTCGCCGTGGTCGCGGCGGGTCCCATCGCGCCCGGCGGAGCGACGGGTGTAGGCAGGCCACGCAGGTTCGGGTACGACGCGGGGCTTGCGCAACATGCGCTCGGGTCCGCGTACTCCCCGGTCTGGGGCGCCTGGTCGAACGTGACGGCGATCATCCCGCCGTCCTTGTACGCCGGCGATTTCTTGATCTCTGGCACGACCGTCTTCAGGAACTGGTTGGCGCCGGCGACTCCCGGTTTCGCGTGCGGCTTGCACGGCGCCTCGCTGGCGTCCGAGCACGGGGCCGGGATGATGTAGGCGAGCGACGGCGTGGTGCTTGCGCTCTTCAGATCGGTCTTGAGCTGGCCGAGGCCGACCTCGTTTTTGTGGCAGGCCGACCCGCCGGTCAGCGAGCGGAAGTACAGGAACGGGTTGCGCCAGGCGAGGTATGCATTCTTGGGGCCGGCCGATTGCGGAACCTTGCTACCGGGCTTCGGAACGCGGCAGGCCGTCTTCGTGGTCGACGGTACGCCTTCCAAGTACGCCTTCCAGGTGTCTCCGGCGCTGGTCAGCTCGCCGGCCAGCGTCTTGGTGCTCGTCGGATACTCGCACCCGGTGCCGATCACCTGTCCCCGCGGGCCCTTGCCGGCGTGCTTGATGCGGGTGAACTTCGCGCAATCGGTGGCGGTCTCGACGGTCGGCCCCTGACCGCTTACGAGCGCGATCTCGTTTGCGAGCGGTGAACCCGCGACCGCGTAATAGTTGTCGACCAGTTCGCCCTGGCGGCGGAGCGCGCCGCTCAGATATCCGTTCGAGGTGTTGAACGACTGGTTGATGCCGCGATCGGAGAGGACGATCATGAACACGTGCTTGATCGGCGGGAGGCCGTTGAGGCCCGCCGAGGTCGTGTCCGTACCGGTGGTCGAAGTCGGCGAAGTGGTCGGCGAGGCAGACGCTTGCGCGTCGGTCTGCGCCGCCGCCGCCGCGCCGCTGCCGGCGGCCGCACCGCCGCCACCACCGCTCCCCGCGCCGGCCGCGGCGGCGGCCGCGACCGTCTGGGCTGCGGGCGCGGTCGACGAGTGACCTATGCCCACGACGATCAGTGGCGCGCTCGCCAGAGTCGCGACGCTGGTCCCACCGACGAGCGAGCCCACGATCACGCCGAACCCGAGCATCGCCATCACGGCCGCGGCGGCTGCGCGAGGTCCGGGCATCGTGAACCCGAACGCCGACGGTTTGCGGTCCGTCTGAGCGAACGACTCGGCGAGGGGTGTCCCGGGAGGCAGATCGGGCTCCGGCCCCTGTTCGTGGATCGCGCCGATCAGCGCCGCGATCTCGGCCGGAAGCGGCCCTCGACGCGCCCCGCACTCGATGCAGTAGCGCTGGTCGTGGGCCAGCGGCGCGTCGCACCCGGCGCATCGCAGCGCACTGCGCGGCTCGGTCGCCGTGGGGTCCAAAGTGCTCATCGCCGGTCCGCCAGTGTCGTATCCGTAACCCTCTTAAATGTGAACATCTTGAAACCGACCGAGCCGCCTAAACTTCTGACGAGTCGGGCGATTTCGGTCACGCCTCGTTCACAATTCTGACAGCGCCGCGCCGGATACTACGAGCCGGGGGAGCGCTGGGGGCGCCCGCGACCACCCAAGAATTCACAAGTACGGAGACGATCCCGTGGCGACCGATGTAGAAAGCTCTGAGGGCGGGACCCGCGCCGGCCCGAACGGCGGAGCAGACTCCCCGACGCGAGAGCTGCCGACAGCCCCCGCCACCCCATCCGAAGACCGATGTGGCGCCTGCGGTGCGCCCTTGGCGCACGACCAGCGGTACTGCGTGGAGTGCGGCGAGCGCCGCGGGGCGTCGAGGCTTCCCAACGCCCAGCCGGCGGCGGAAGCGTCGTCGGGTCGGGGTCGCACGTCCCGGCCCCCGCGCGGCCAACGAATCTCGTCCGGCACCACGCTAGTCGCGGGCGTCGGCGTACTGCTGCTCGCGATCGGGCTCGGCGTGCTGATCGGGCGGCTCGGCCACAACAACTCGAACCAGAAAGCCAGCGCCCCTCCCGTGCAGGTCGTGACGGTTCAGGGCGGCGGTGGGGGAGCGGGCACCTCCAGTACCTCGGCCGCTGCCACCACCACCCCGACCCACACCACCGCTGCTGCGGGCGTCGCGCCGAAGGGTCTGACCGGCAAGCTGAAGGCCGCCGCGGAGAACAAGGCGCCGCCGTCGAAGGCGCTCCAGCAAAAGGCGACCCAGGCCGCCGGCCACGTGCTCGGCAGCTCCAGCAACCTGGCTCCTCCGACCCAAAAGGTCGGTGGTTCTTGTAAGAGCGGACAGGCTGGGTGCCAGAGCGGCAAGTTCACCGGAAACTTCTTCGGCGGCGGATGAAAGGACGCGTTGACTGATGGCGCTACTGCCTAAACGCAGGAGCGGACGAACCTCCCCGCCCGCCGAAACCCCCGTGGGTTCCACGGCGTCCCCGGCCGGCGGCGCGCCGGTTGCCTCGCCCCCGCCGGGTACGCCCCCTACGGAGAGTCAGGTCATAGATCTCGAGCGCCGGCGCGACACGCTCAAGGCGCGCGTGGCCGAGATGCAGTGGGATCTCGGTGGCCTCGTGTACGAGATGGCGATCCGCGACCGGATCCACGTCGAGGTGCTCGTCAAGCGGGCGGCGCTGCTCCAGGACGCCGATTCCGAGCTCGCGGAGATCGAGCGAATCCTGCGGCTGGAGCACAGCGCCACCGCCGGCGCCTGCGCGTCGTGCGGGGCGCCGCACAGTACGGGCGCGTCGTATTGCTGGCAGTGTGGCCAGCCGATCCTGCAGCAGGTCTCCACCGACTCCATCTTCCGCTGAGGCCAAGGCCCGCGGCCGGCTGTCGCACCGTCAGCCGAACTTGCCCGCGACGTAATCGCGCGTGCGCGGATCGGCGGCGCTCCGGAAGATTGCCTCGGTGTCGGCGTACTCGATCAGCGTTCCGACCCGGACCGGACCGGTCGTGTCGAGGCTGAAGAAGGCCGTTCGGTCCGCGACCCGCGCCGCCTGCTGCATGTTGTGGGTGACGATCACGATCGTGAACCGGTGCTTGAGGTTGTGCATCAGATCCTCGATCGAGGCGGTGGCCACGGGATCGAGCGCCGAGGCGGGCTCGTCCAGCAGCAGCACGTCGGGCTCGATCGCGATCGCGCGGGCGATGCACAGCCGCTGCTGCTGACCGCCTGAGAGGCCGAGCGCGCTGTCCTTGAGGCGGTCCTTGACCTCCTCCCAGAGCGCAGCTTGGCGGAGCGCCTGCTCAACCCGATCGTCGAGCCGGTGCTTCATCCCGAGGTTTCGGGCGGCCCAGGCGACGTTGTCGTAGATCGACTTGGGGAACGGATTGGGCTTCTGGAACACCATCCCGATCCGCCGGCGAACCTCGACGCGGTTGGCCTTGCTGCCATACAGATCGTGACCGTGGTAAAGGACCTGGCCCTCGATCCGGAACCCGGGGATCGCGTCGTTCATCCGATTGAGGCTGCGGATGAACGTCGATTTGCCGCACCCGGACGGACCGATCACCGCGGTCACCTGGTTGCGGTAGATCTTCAGCGACGTTCCGGCCAGTGCCCTGCTCTGTCCGTAGTAGATCGAGATGTCGCGGATGTCGAACACCACGGAGTGCTCCTGGAGAGCCGGCGCCCCGTTGTCGGTCGGCGGAGCCGTGATGACCGGAAGCACGGGTTCCGTCCGGATCCGGATTCGCCGTCGCGCCTCCTCGGCGCGGCGTATCTGGCTGGCTGTCCGGTCCCAGTCGGTCATCGACCCATCTTCGCACGGCTGCGGGCGAGGATCAGGCGAGCCAGGACGTTGGCGATGAGAATCAGCATCATCAGCACGAAGGCCGCCCCCCACGCGCGTGTCACTGCCTGAGCCAGCGGCAGGTCGTAGGACGTGTAGATGAACATCGACACGCTGGGGACGCCGTGGAACAGGTTGAACTCGGTCGCTGTGGGGTTGAAGATCGAGTCGCAGATCAGTAGTGGCGCGGTTTCGCCGGCCGCTCGGGCCGTGGCGAGGATCGCCCCGGTGAGGATCCCGCCGAACGCGGCCGGGAGGATCACGCTGAGGACCGTCCGCCAGCGGCTCACGCCGAGGGCGTCGGCGGCCTCGCGCAGGCTGCCAGGCACGAGCAGCAGGACCTCCTGGCTCGAGCGCGCCATCAGCGGCAGCATCACGATCGCGAGCGCGACCGCGCCGGCGAATCCCGATTGTCGATGTTGAGGGATGACGATCAGGCCGTAAACGAACAGCCCGACGATGATCGTCGGCAACCCCGCCATGATGTCGAGCGCGAATCGGAGCGCGTTCGCGGTCCGTGATCGCGGCCCGGCGAACTCGGTCAGGTAAAGCCCGGTGAGGACGCCGATCGGGAGCGCGATCAGCGCTGCGAAGGCGACGATCTCGAGCGTGCCCAGCAGAGAGTTGAAGATTCCGCCGCCGGCCAACCCGGTTGGGTTCGTGATCACGAAGCTGAAGCTCAGCGCCGACGCTCCGCGGACGGCCACGCCGTAGAGGACGATCACGAGCACCGCGACGGCGAATATGGCCGCTGCCGTTGCGGTGACTTGGACAAAGCGGCTCACCCCGGCACGCCGGCGGAGGTTGCCCGTTGGGGTCAGGGGCGCCGTCGGATCGAACGGCATCGCCTCGAACAGAGTGGTCTCCGACGTAGCGCTCAAATGACCCTCTGGGTAACGTCGAACCGGCCGGCGATCGTGCGCGCGGCCACGCTTGTCAGCATGCCGATCACGACCAGGACGAGGCCGACGTAGAACATCGCGGCCGTGTGCAGGGAATTGACCGGGGAGGTGAACTGATTGGCGATCTCGGCGGCGCCCGACGAGCCGGGGTCGAACAGCGATTTGTGTATCGCGGTGACATCGCCGATCACGAACGAGACGGCGATCGCCTCACCGAGCGCCCGGCCGAGACCGAGGACCACGGCGGCACTCACGCCCGACACCGTGGTGGGAAGGACGATTCCCCGGATTACCTCCCACGGCGTGGCGCCGAGCGCCGCGGCGCCGTCCTTCAGCTCGGTGGGGACTGTCAGGAACAGGTCCCGGCTCAGCGCCGAGATGATCGGCAAGATCATCACGGTAAGGACCAGCCCGGCGGTGAACACGCTGATCCCGATCGGCGACGCCGGTCCGAACAGCGGTATGAAGCCGAGCGCGCTGTGGAGCCCGGGCTCGAGCTTGTCGACGAACGGGACGAGCACGACCAGTCCCCAGAAGCCGTAGATGATGCTCGGGACCGCCGCGAGCAGCTCCACTAACGGCCCGACGACCGCCCGCACCCGCCGGGGCGCCATCATGCTCAGGTACAGGCCGATCGCGACCCCGAGCGGTGTCGCGAGCACGACCGCCATCAGCGAGGTCACCGCCGTCCCGTAGAGCAGCGCCCCTGCGCCCTCGATGCTGAAGTTGGGCTTCCAGGTCGTGCTCGTGACGAAGCCGAGGCCGAACTTCGAGATCGCGGGCTGGGCGTTGGTGACGAGCTGGTAGACGAGGTCGACCAGCGTCAGGACGACGAGTACGCCGGCCACCGCGCACAGCCCGAACATGACGCGGTCGCCCAGCCGACCGGCGCGGCGCGGCTGGGCTCGTCTCCCTGCGCTGGCGCTGGAACCGCTCCGCGGCAGCGTGAACCTTGCCCTCGAGGACACGGCGCGCAAGCGTACGAAAAAGCTCGATCGCGCACCCTGCGGCCGTCTATCGCTCACAGGTTTTCAACAACGTGGTCACAAGTTGGCAACAAGTGGCCAAATCTCCACGGAGATCCTTACCGCGATCTCGCGAGGGGCTGGCCGGGCCACGTCGAGAGTCTTCTCGGGAATTCCCAAAAGGAAAGGATTACTGCTGTGCTCTTCAAGAGGTTCGTAAGCGTTACGTGCGCGGGTCTGCTCGCGGCGTGCGTCTTAGGCCTAAGCGCTGCTGCCGCTTCCGCAGCCACGCCAACGCTCAACGGCGCTGGCTCGACGCTGGTCGCCCCGATCGAGGCCGAATGGGCCGCGGTGTGGGACACGTCGACCAGCAGCCTGGTCAACTACTCCCCCGTCGGGTCCGGAAGCGGCGAGAAGGACATCGCCGGAGGCCTGGTGGACTTCGGCGCCTCCGACGCGCCGCTGTCGGTCTATCCGACCGCCCCGTCAAACCTCGTCCAGATCCCCTGGGCGCTGACCGCGACCGGCGTGAGCTACCACCTGAACGGCCTGAAGCCCAAGGGTTCGGTGCTTCACCTGAGCGGCCCCGTGCTTGCTGAGATCTACCTCGGCCAGATCACGAGCTGGAACAACGCCCAGATCAAGAAGCTGAACAAGGGCGTGAAGATCCCTCACACCAAGATCACGGTGTTCTGGCGTTCCGACGGATCCGGGGACACATATGCGTTCACCCAGTACCTGTCGGATGTCTCGGGCGCGTTCGCCGGCAAGGTCGGCGCCTCCACCACGGTGACCTTCCCGGTCGGCGTGGGCGCCAAGGGCAACCAGGGCATGGCCCAGGCGCTCATCGGCACAAACGGCGGGATCGCCTACATCGCGGCCTCGTATCTGATCGCGAACCGCCTGCAGCCCGCGGCGATCAAGAACGCCGCTGGCAACTATGAGGTTCCGAACCTGCCCAACATCGCCGCCGCTGCGTCAGGGGTAAGCCCGGGGCCCGGCAACCAGGTCACGATCGTCAACCCGAACAAGCACAAGAAGAAGGCGTACCCGATCTCGACGTTCACCTACGCGTTCGTTCCGACCAACGCTCCGCAGGGAGCCCTGCTGAAGTCGTTCATCGGCTACGCGATCACCGGCGGACAGTCGTTTGGGCCTTCGCTCGACTTCTCGCCGCTGCCGTCGTCGATCGTCAATGCGGACGAAGCGACTCTGAACTCGATCAACTAACCGATCGACAAGAACCATCTCCTACGGGCCCGGGCGCAGATGCGCCCGGGCCCGTCGGCATCTTGGGGTCACTCGTCCGGCGCAGCGATGGCTTACCGGCTGACACACCCCGGGATGGCGAGCGTGCGCCATGCCGCGTCCTCCGCCGATTCGGTGGGTGCGATTCGGCGCTGGAGTGTCTTGATCACGCTCAGCGGGTCAGCTCCGCCGTCGAGTTCGCGGATCGTCCCATCGAGGATCGTCAGCTGCCGGGACTCCGCGTCGAGAGCGGCCGCGTAGGAGACGGCCTCGTCCGACGGCGGCTTGAGTGCTCGCAGCTTGGCGAGTTCGGGTTCGAGCGCGTCGGCGCCACGCCGCAGGAATGCGGCCGTACCCGACGGAAGCGCTGGCGCCGCGATCCCGTCTGACTGAGCCAGTGCCCGCTGGCAGATGCGGGCCGCCTGTTGGCGGAGCTGGCCGCTCGACGGCGATGAACTGCCACAGGCCGCGACCGCGAGCGCCAGCGCCGCGGCCGCGATCGCGACGCGACTCATCGAAGACTCATACCGAACAGTCGCTCGAGCTGCGCGATCGTGTCGTCGGTCGCGCGGTGGTGGATGGTCGCCATTCCGAGCTCGGCCGCGGGTGTGAGGTTGAACGACAGATCGTCGACGTACACGAACTCCGCCGACGGGAGCCCGACCCGCTCGGCGCCGAGGGCGTAGATCTCGGTGGCGGGCTTCCGCATCCCGACCTCTCCCGAGATCACAACGGCGTCGAATAGGTCCGCCAGCAGACCTCTTGGGTATCGCCGGGTACCCCAGGAGTTGGAGACGAGCCCGGTTCGGATCCCGCCGGAACGGACGCGCCGGACGGCCTCGATCATCGCGTCGTCGGGCCGGGCCCCGGCGAACAGTCGGTCGATCAGCCCCGGCGCCGCCACCCCCAGCGCGCTCGCCAGGCACGACTCGAACTGCTCCTCGGCGACGGTGCCGGTCTCGAAGCCGAGCAGCAGCTCGCGGGAATCGGAGTCCTCGCGAAACACGCGGAACACCGCATCGCTCTGCAGTCCCTCGAGCTCGCAGAACGCGGAGAACGATGCGAACAGATCTGTCGTCATCACCCCGCCCCAGTCGATCAAGAGGCCGCCGTAGGTCCCGGTCTCAGAAGCCATGTCGCGTCACCGCCAGCGCGCGGTCGGCGATCTCGACCACGCCTTCACCGAACGTCTTCAGATACGGGTCGTCGGTGGAGCCCGCCAGCGCCCGCTTGTAGTTGCCCTCCATGAACACGATGGCCTTCCACAGCGCGAGCGCCACGTACCAGTCCAGCGATCCCACCGAACGGCCCGACCGCCGTTCGTAGCGGCTGGTCAGCTCCGACCGCGTGGGGAACCCGGGCCGGAGCGTCACGTTGTTGAGGTTGAACTTGCCCACCGGATCGCCCGGCTCGGTCCAGTGCATGAGCATGTAGCCGACGTCGGCGAGCGGGTCGCCGATCGTCGCCATCTCCCAGTCGAAGATCGAGATCAGCCGCGCGGGGGCGGCGTCGGCGAACATCGTGTTCCCGAGCCGGTAGTCGCCGTGCACGATCGTCGCCGGTGGCGACTCGGGGATGCTCGACTGAAGCCATCCTGCGACCTCCTCCACCTGCGGCAACTCGCGCGTGCGGTTGTGCTCCCAAAGACCGGTGAAGCGACGAAGCTGGCGCTCGAGGTAGCCGGTTGGCTTGCCAAAGCCCTCGAGGCCGGCGCCCACCCAGTCGGCGTTGTGGAGCTCGATGAGCGCGTCGATCAGCTCGTCCGCGATCCGGTCGTGCTGCTGCGGCGTGTCGAGCTGGTCGGGCACCGAGTCGGTGATGACGTCGCCGTCGATCCGCTCCATGACATAGAACGGCGCGCCGATCACGTCGGTGTCGTCGCACACCGCAAGCACCTTCGGCGCGCGCACAGGAGTCGAGGCGAGCGCCCCGAGCAACCGGGCCTCGCGGAGCACATCGTGCGCGCTCGGCGGCAACGGTCCACGCGGCGGGCGCCGGAGCACCGGTCCTGTCGACAGCACGAACGTGACGTTCGAATGACCGTCACCGATCGGCGACGCGGTCAGGTCGGCCGGCGCCTCGAGGCCGTTCGCGCCGAGGAACTCCAGCAACGGCTCGAGCACGAGCAGCGGCTCGCGTGAGTTCGCCGCGGCCGCGGCGTGCGTGGGCACTATGTCGTCGGGTGCGAGCGTCACGGGCATGGCGGTAGCGAGGGTATCGAGCGCTTACCAGCGGCGGCTACCCTCAAATCAGAGCAATGCCCGAGCTACCCGAAGTCGAGATCACCGCCCGCCTGATCGGCGCCGCCGTCGCCGGCGCCGAGATCGAGTCTGCTCTGTCCCCGGGCATCAACGCGCTCAAGACGTTCGATCCGCCACTGACGGCGCTCGAGGGGCGCCGATTCGAGCGCGTCGGGCGTCGCGGGAAGCTGTTCGTGATCGAGCTCGACGGCGATCTCGCGCTCGAGATCCACCTGATGTCGGCGGGTCGCCTGCAGCTGTTCGACACTCGCGCGTCGCTGCGCGACCGGACGTCCCGGTTCCTGGTCCGGCTGAAGGACGGGCGCGAGCTACGCCTGCGCGAGTTCGGCACCCGCCAGCGGGCGTGGGTGAAGGCGCTGCGCGCGGAGGATCTCGCCGCCGAGGAGACGATCGCGGAGCTCGGCCCCGAGGCCTGGCCCGACCCGCCGCCGTTCGGCGAGCTGCTCGACCAGCCGCGGCCGCTGTATGCGCTGCTCCGCGATCAGCACGTGATCGCCGGCATCGGACGCTCCTGGGTCGACGAGATCCTCCACGCGGCGATGATCTCGCCGTTCAAGCGCGGGTCCGATCTCGAAGAGGACGAGGCCGAGAAGCTGCGCGAGACCACCGTCCGCGTGCTGCGCGATGCGATTGCACACTACGAGTCCACGCTGTCGCTCCCGATCCCGGACAAGCTGCCGATGCCGCTGACCGTCCACCGCCGCAACGGCGAGCCGTGCCCGCGCTGCGGCGATCAGCTCGAGGCGGTGTTCTACGAGGACTACGTGATGTGTTACTGCCCGACGTGTCAGACCGAGGGCAAGCTGCTCAAGGACCGGCGGCTGTCACGCCTGCTCAAGTAGGATCGCGCCTCATGGCACTCGAACCTGGCGACAAGGCCCCCGACTTCACGCTTCCCGACCAGCACGGCGAGCCGGTATCGCTGTCGGGCCTCAAAGGCAAGACCGTCGTTCTGTATTTCTATCCCAAGGCAGATACGCCCGGATGTACCACCCAGGCGTGCAGCGTGCGCGACCACCGCTCCGACTACGAGCAGGCCGACGCGGTCGTCCTTGGGGTGTCCCCCGACCCCGTCAAGCCGATCGCCAAGTTCGACGAGAAGTACGGCCTGGGCTTCCCGCTCCTATCGGACGAGGACCACTCGGTGGCCGAGGCCTACGGGGTGTGGGTCGAGAAGAACCGCTACGGCCGCACGTACATGGGCAACGAGCGGACCACGTTTGTGATCGGGGAGGACGGCACGATCCGCGACGTGTTCCGCAGCGTCAAGCCCGCCGAGCACGACGACCTCGTGCTGGGCGCTCTGGCCGGCTCGTAGGCGTCCGCAGGTCTACTGAAGACCCTCGCGCGCCTCGCGCACGAGCGTGACGGCCTCGGGGAAGATGTGCGCCATCACGGTCCGTAGCTGCTCGGCCTGCTGCTCGGTCGTCCCCTGGATGTTGATGCGGTTCATCGCCGCGACGGTCAGGTCGACGGCGAGCTTGATCGCATTGTCGGCCCAGGCGAGGCGCTGAGCGCCCTGCATCTGCTCGGCGAACTCGCCCAGCCGGCGCTGCAGCTCGTCGGGATCTCCGAACAGTCCTCCGAATCCACTTCCTTCCATACGAGCAATGGTACCCGCCGCGGGCACGAGCGACCTCTTAGACTGGCGTCCTGATGAAGCCCGAGGACCGGCTCGCATACGAATCCCGCGTGAGCAGGCGCCAGGTCGTGCTCGCGGCCGCCGCCGGCATTCTGATCATGGCCGCCGTCCTGATCCAGCTCGGCGGGGCTCACGTGAAGGTCAACGAGCAGACGCTGGGGCTGGTCACCGAGGCCAAGCGCGCCACGCGTGACCTGATCGGCTCGATCGCCAGCGCACTCGGGTCGTTCGCGCTGGCGTCGACGCTCTGGTACCTGTGGGGGAGCACGGTCGCGCGCGATCCGAACGTCAAGCTGCGGTTCATCGGGATCCTCGCGGTGCTCGGATGTGTGCTGTCCGGCGTGAGCGTGGTCGCGTATGTCGCCAACTACGGCGCCCAGGCACACGACTTCGTCAACCACGGTAGCCAGACGTATCCGGAGGCCAACGCGCTGCTGACCAAGCCGTCCCTCGTGATCC
>Ga0335076_10000798_pt1 | contig 29640 bp, 30 predicted proteins | sample Lox_Sample_25_FD_206717 | JGI IMG/M metagenome (GOLD analysis project Ga0335076, IMG submission 206717) | Soil microbial communities from Loxahatchee National Wildlife Refuge, Florida, United States - Lox_Sample_2.5 | ecosystem: Environmental > Terrestrial > Soil > Wetlands | place: USA... | reverse complement strand
GAGATGTGATCAGCGACGTACTTGCCCTTCTGGGGCAGAATCACTGGGTCATCGGTGTGGTGGACGACGAGTGTTGGCACCCGGACCGTGGGAAGCACCGCCCGTGCTTTGCGTTTTCCAGCTGTGCCACCAGACCGTCGCCAACGACCTGTCTAAAAGTAGGCAGCCGCCAGTTGTGCCAGCCGTGCCAGTTGTCGCGCCAGCGCCGCCGTAGCGGGGGTGTCCCACGAGAATCACCGTCCCGTCGGCGGGCGGGGTGTCACAGCCGCCGCCGCTGCTACCGCGTTTATCCCCGGTGCCGTCGGGGTCGGGATTACGCGGATTATGCTCGAACGATGGCCACAGAGGCCAAGGCGCTGGGCGATTTCTTGCGTGCCCGGCGGCAGCAGGTGCGGCCCGAGGATGTCGGGCTGATTCCCGGCGCGCGCCGACGCGTCGCCGGTTTGCGCCGCGAGGAGTTGGCAATGTTGGCGGGCATCAGCGCCGAGTACTACTTGCGACTGGAGGTAGGCCGCGACAAGAACCCGTCCTCTCAGGTTGTCGATGCGCTTGCGCGGGCGCTGCGGCTTGACGGCCCGGCGACGGAATACCTACACGCGCTGGCGGGTACGAGCGGCGGCCGTCGGCCTCATTCCGCTGTGGAGACGATTGCGGACGGGCTGGATGAAGTGATCGATCTATTTCCAATACCGGCCTGGGTGGTCAATAAGTGCCTGGATGTGTTGGCCGCCAATCCGTGCGCCCGCGCGCTTTCACCCGAGTTTGCCGTGGGGGAAAACCTCCTGCGGTGGCGTCTGTTGGAACCTGCCGCCCGCGAACTCTATGTCAATTGGGACGAAGAGATTGAAACCTTGGTTCGCGGGTTGCGCGAGGTCACCGTTAGCGAGCCGGATGATCCTAAGGTGCGCGCGTTGATCGACGAGCTCTCCGCCAGCCGCCATTTCCGTGAGCTGTGGGCGGCGCGTGGGGATGTCGGTTACCGCGCCGGCACCGTCCACATGCGTCACCCGCGCGTTGGCGAAATTCATCTGCGCCGCAATCTGCTCCGCGTGCCCCGCCGCGCTGGGTAGCACCTGCTGATCTATCACGCCGAGCCGGGCAGTCAGTCTGCGCATGCACTTGAGGAATTACGGTCCCTGTCGCCCACCAGCGGGCTTCCAGGTGAGGATGCGCGTTGATCCCTGCGTTGGCCAGCACCGGCCTGGGCTCGCGTGATGACACTGAGCTGCCAGCGGGGCACTATTGCATGCATATTGCATGGGAATTACTTTGCTGACCTAGATACAGCCTGCCAAATGTGTAAACGCTGGTGCGCGATACTGGGATTGAACCAGTGACCTCTTCCGTGTCAGGGAAGCGCTCTCCCGCTGAGCTAATCGCGCTGGGGGGTTACAAACTTGGAGGTGGAGACGGGAATCGAACCCGTGTGCACGGCTTTGCAGGCCGTTGCCTCACCACTCGGCCACTCCACCGCTGGGATTGATGCCACTTGCACCTTCGAGCGGACGACGGGATTCGAACCCGCGACCCTCACCTTGGCAAGGTGATGCGCTACCAACTGCGCTACGTCCGCGCGCAACGGGCGAGATCGTCGCCCGGTGCGAAGGACGACGATAGTCCACCTGAGCGGGCGCATACAAATCTCTTGGTTACGTTGCCGGTCTAGGCTAGCGCGCCCGTCGGCGCACGTGGTGCGTTCCGCGAAGTCCACTTCGTGCTAGTCTTCGACGTCGTTCGCCCCTCGGCGCCGGTCCCGTGGCTCAGTGGAAGAGCGTCCGCTTCACACGCGGAAGGTCGCTGGTTCGATCCCAGCCGGGACCACTTCGAGACGGCGCAGGTCAGGTACGCATTTGTGTGATCTTGGTGGGCACAGGATCGCATCCGAAAGGGCGAAAATCCGCACTTTTTCGGTATCTGGCGGCGGATGACCGGCCGAACATGGGTCTGGACCTGCCGTTTCGTGCCGGGCGTTAGCGGAAGCTCACGCGGGCGGAAGGCGATGACCGGGTTGCAACGACGTGGCACGCCGCTCACACAGGCATCTACCAGATACGCGGCGGGAGCAAACGCGCTGCTGCATCGACGGCGCCGAGCGCACGACGGTAGGGACGCTGGGGTTTTCTCGTCGAACGCTCGCGCTGCTGGAAATGCAACGTAGTGCGCTCAGGTGATGTGTGCTGGCCCAAATTACAACAGCATTCGCAGATGCCCAGCTGCCGGCGAGGTATACCTGCATGAAGTAGGTGGTCCGTCTTATGCGAAGGAAATCTCGCAGTGACCACGCTTGACCCACGTCGAAACGGTGCCGCGGTAGCAGCGCAAACCGGCGCTTAGTCTCAGCAGCTGGACGACCCGGCACCGGCGGGCGGGTCCGGCGGCCATATGCAAGCCAACTCGCGTCGTCGCGGGTGGCCGGCGATAAAGCCGCGGCTTTCGAGGGAAGCAGACCAGACCGACGAAGAGCTCCGCACGCTACACCTTGTTCGCAGAAGTCGCCGTTCTGTTGCGTGGTTGAAGTCGCCGCGGGCGCGGGTGCATGCTGACCCTTGGCTGGGAGTGTTCCGCGTTCTGGGCGAGGCCGCCATCAACAACGACAGCTCGCCAGGGCGGAATGACATTCGGTCACTCGAACGCGATGACGCCGCGGATGTTCTTGCCGGCGCGAAGGTCCTTCATGGCCTCGTTGATGTTGTCGAGCTTGTATTTCTGCGTGACAAGCTCATCGAGCTTAATCAGACCTGCCTCGTACATCGACAGTAGCTTCGGCATGGCCTCGCGCGGGTTCATCTCGCCGTAGAGCACACCCTTTGAAAGTCTTGCACGAACTGACCATGTCACCCAGGAGCATCGGCACCATCATGTCGGTGATCTTCGCCATCCCGGTGAGTACGCACGTACCGCCCTTGCGCAACAACATCATCGCCATCATCACCATGTCCGCGGGCACGACCCCGGGAGTGAGGACGACCCGGTCGGCCATCACGCCCCAGGTGATCTCCTTGACAAGTTCCAGTGTGGCACCGGTGTCGACAGCGGTGTGGGTGGCGCCGAACGTCGGTGCGACTTCCCGTTTGAACTCTTTGGGGTCCACGGCAACGATGTGCTTGGCGCCCGCGACCTTTGCACCCTGCACGGCGTTCATGCCGATGCCGCCGACGCCGATCACGACGACGGTGTCGCCCACCTGGGTACCCGCTGCGACGGAGCCGGATCCGAATCCCGTTGTCACACCGCAGGACACCAGGGAGGCGGCCTCCAAGGGGATCCAGTCATGGACTTTGACCAGCGAACGCTCCGAGGCCACCACGTACTCGGAGAAGGTGCAGACCTGCATCATCGCCATGAGATCCTCGTCTTTGAGGTGGCGACGTCGGGTGCCGTCAGTGGTCATTGCCTTGTTGTAGATGTCGGCGCCCACGTCGCACAGGTAGGTGTAACCGGTAGCGCACCAACGGCAACTGCCACAGGCGGGCAGGAACGAGATCGCGACGTGGTCGCCGGGCTTGAGTGTCGTGACCTGGGGTCCTACCGCTTCGACGACCCCGGAGCCCTCGTGTCCGCCGAGCATGGGAAACCACTGGGGCACCGGAAGGCCGGACGCCCGCATCATCTATTCCATCTCCGGGGTGGGCACACTTTCGCCGGTGTAGAAGTGCTCATCAGAGTGACAGATCCCCGCGTAGGCCATCTTGACCAGCACTTCGCCCGCGTGTGGTGGATCGAGTTCTACGTCTGTGACTTCCCAGTCCAGACCGACGCCGCGCAACACCGCTGCTTTGGATTTCATCGTGGCCCTTTCGTGGGGGAGTCGGTCAGGAGGCCGGCCAGCCGACCGTCTTTGTCTCGGTGAAGATTTCGAGGCCCTCGATGCCGCACTGCCGGCCGACACCGGACTGTTTGAAGCCGCCGAACGGCGCGTCCGCGCCGTACCAGAGCCCGCCGTTGATGCCGAGCGTGCCGGTTCTGATCCGGCTCGCGACGGACTTGGCGCGGTCGAGGTCAGAGGCGAACACGACGCCCGACAGGCCGTAGATCGATTGGTTGGCGATCCGCACGGCCTCGTCGTCGCCGTCAAAACCGATGACGGACAGCACAGGACCGAAGATCTCCTCCTGCGCGATGGTGATCGTGTTGTCGACATTCGCGAACACGGTCGGCTCGACGAAATAGCCCTTTGGCAGATGCTTGGGCACCCCGCCGCCGGTAACCAGCCGGGCGCCTTCCTGCTTGCCCTTCTCGATGTAGCCGAGTACTCGTTCCTGCTGCCCAAACAGCTCGCGACACGGGATGTATTCTCCGAGGCCGAGTGGACCTCGGCGTAGGGGTGGTTGGCAGCGTGAGGAATACGATCCGTCGGATCGCGCAGTGCCATGGTGACAATTTCAACACGTCAGGCGGGGGTGAGGCGGATCGGCAAGCGGGTCGGTCCGCGTAGTGAGCTGTGGCTCGACCACTGCGTCGGACCCGCTGGAGTGATTCGGGCGACGCGGGTGACGAGTTGCCGCAGTACTGCTTGGGCTTCCATGCGGGCCAGCGGTGCTCCCAGGCACATGTGTGCGCCGTAGCCGAAGGCGACGTGCGTGCGAGGGTCGCGGTCGGCGCGGTACTCGTCGGGGTCGTCGAACGCAGTGGGGTCACGGTTGGCCGCGCCGAAGGACAGCAGCACGCGTGATCCGGTGGGGATGGTGACGTCGCCGATTCGGTAGTCGGCCCGGGTGTAGCGGTAGAGGTTTTGGATCGGCGTCGTGAAGCGAAGCTGCTCTTCGACGGCGAGGGGGATGAGGTCGGGGTTGGCGCGGATCAGGTCGTATTGGTCGGGCCGGCGGGCCAGGGTGTCGAACATTCCGCCCAGGAGGTTGGTCGTGGTCTCATTGCCGGCGATCAGCAGGTGGATGGCGATGAGCAGAAGCTGACCGTCGGTGAGGCTGCCGTCGGTGTTGTGCTCGAGGAGCCGCCCTAGCACTGTGTTGGACCCCTTAAGTCTGCCCGCGGCGAATTGCTTTGTGAAATAACGCTGTAACGCCACCATCGCCGACATTGACTTGGCTGCGTCGACAACACCGGAAAGCGACGGCGTCAGCTCCATGACTCCCACGGCGCGTTCGGACCAACGGCGGAATTCGCCGACGTCCGTGTCGGGTACTCCGAGGATCTGGGCGATCAGGCGTATCGGCATCGGTATGGCCAAGCGCTGTACGACATCGCAGCCGGGGTCATTCATCACGTCGGTGACAAGGTCGGTGGCTCGCTTCTCGGTCATCTCCTGCCAGGACTTCATGGCACCCTTGCTGAATCCGGGCTGGACTTGCTTGCGCAGCCGGGTGTGTTCTTCGCCGTCGGTGAGCACCGCCAGGGGGCCGGACATGCGCAGGCGCGTGACCCCTTGGGTGCTGGTGACCTGGTCGGTGTCGCGCAACGCGGCCCGCACGTCGTCAAGGCGGCTGATGATGAAGGTGGCGCGCCGGGGGTTGTAGTGCACGCGGCCGCATCGGTGCAGGGTGCGGTACGCGTCGAACGGGTCCGCGGCGGTGGCAGGGTCCTGCGGGTCGTAGTCGGTGTTGATTGCGCCGGTCCAACCGTCGTAGCCGCGTCGGCGGGTCCGGATGGCGGCCGCGACATTCATCCGCACAGCGCTAGCGACTGGGCGGAGGTTTTCGGCAGCCTTCTGGGCGGTCTGGGTGATTGACACAGTCGCTCCTAACCGGATCGCTGGACTGGGTGAGCGTCGCCGCGTCGCGTGCGGATTTGGGTGCGAAGGATGCTGATCGTCAGATAGGTGATGTAGCAGGCGGATACGACGGCCGTTGGTCGACGCGTGTGCGCGCGGAGCAGGAGGACTCCGAGCGCTGTTTCGATCGCGCCGTTCAGATAGGTGAACGTGCGAGCATGATCGGGGAAACCGAGGCGGTTGAAGGGATCGAAGATCCGCGGAACGATGAAGTGCGCCACACCGATCAGGCCACCCAACAGGCCGAGCGCTCGGCGTGTGCGTGCGCTCCGCGTGTCGATGTCTCTCATCGCGATGTGTTCTCCTTCGGTGAATGCAGGGCTACCTGGCGCGAGCTATCGTGATCATGTCCTTGAGCGTGAAGGTTGCCAGAACGCCGCCGTCGCAGGCGATGTCGACACCGGTGAGGTATCCGGGCTTCGTCGAAGCGCAGAATGCCAGCACTTCGGCGACTTCCTCGGGCTTCCCAAAGCGCTTCAACGCGGCGAATCTCACCATTGCTCCGGACCCCGCTTGCTCCTCTAATCTGCCCATCTCGGTGTCGATGCTGCCCGGAGATACCGAGACGATGCGGGCGCCGCGGCTGCCGAATCGGGCCGCCTGAGATGCGCTGTACCACGTCACGAAGTTCTTGCTTATGGAGTACGCCAATCCGGGGCGGATCCTGGTCGGCACGATGTTGCGGGCCGAGGTCACCTTGGCCATGAAGCGGTCCTCGTTGTGCAGAGCGTCCTTGAACCGCCGCTTCGGGATGAACAATCGAGGGAACATGTGCGCGGCCATGGACGCGACGTTGACGATCGCGAACCCCTCACGCGCCAGCGGGAGGAACGCGTCGTTGACATGAACCGTGCCCAACGCGTTGATCCGCAAGATGTGTTCGGCATCGCCCATGCTCGGACTCACACCCGCCGTGTGGATCACCGAGGTCACTGAACCCAACGATGTCGAAGTGGCGATCAGCTCGGCGACCGAGGAGCGGTCGGTCACGTCGCAAGCGACCGTTACGCACTCGATGCCGAGGCCCTGCAGTTCGGTTGTCGCCGCATCCAGCCGGGTCTGGCTGACATCGCTGATGACGACCAACTGGTCGCGTCCGACGATCTTCGCCGCGGCAATGCCCATGCCACCCGCGCCTCCGGTGATGACGCACAGCTTGCGCATGTATCCGCCTTTACGACCAGACCCCGTACCCCGCGTTCGCGGCCCCTACAGCCGGGTCGCGATGGCCGTCGCCAATTACGAGATATTTTTTCTCGTTTATCGTGACATATGTCGGCGGCGTTGCCTAGGCGCGAGGTCGAACCATTGCTCTAGGTTCGGTGTGTGAGCCAATCCCGGCGGGGACGACCGCGGAGCGCGGCTGTACACGAGGCGATCCTGGAAGCCACCCGGTCACTCCTCGTCGAAGCCGGCTACAGCGGAGTGTCGATGGACAAGGTCGCCGTGATCGCCGGCGTGGCTACCCAAACGGTGTATCGACGCTGGCCGTCGAAGGGTCCCCTGGTCGCCGAAGCGGTGATGCAGGCCTATGACCAAACCGACTTCACCCTTCCCGATACGGGAGACACCGTCGAGGACTTGAGAACCTGGATGCGCGCGTACGCCGAAATCGGTTCGGCTGCCGACAATGTCGCACTCGTCCGCTCGCTCGCCGCCGCCGCTGCCGAAGACCTGAGCGACCGCGACACCCTATACCAGCAACTCACCGGCCGGTTCCACGACGCGGTGTCGGATCGGTTACGCGTCGGAATCTCGATGGGCCAGATTCGCGGGGATGCCGACGTCGAAGCCGCCGCCGACGCACTAATCGGAGCCACGCTCTACCGCATGCTCAGCGTTACGACATCGGCGGAGGAGACCACCGAACGCTACTACGCACTGATAGACACACTGATGCGCGGCATCTCGACGCCCAAGTGAGCTGAGCAGAAGCGACCGAGGATCCAGTCATCGTGTGCCGAGAAGGTGGACGTGACCGCGCCGATAGCGTCCGCCACCCCACCGCGCTGGAGAGGGGCACCGCCGAACACGGGGCACCCCAGGCACCGATCATTCCGCCCCGCAGGTTGGTTGTGGTCTCGTTGCCGGCGATGAGCGGCAGCATGGCGATGTAGAACAGTTGCTCGTCGGTGAGGCTGCCGTCGGAGTTGTGCTCGAGCAGGCGGCCTAACACGGTTGAAGAGCCCTTGAGGTGACCGGCGCGCAGTCGCCCAGAAAGTACCGTCGTAGCGCGATGACGGCGCTCATGGCATTCGCTATGCCCAGTAGTCCGCTGGGGGTCGTCTGTAGCGCACATGAAAACCCCGGCGCGGCCCTCCTGCAGCAGATCCGTTATGCGACGGCATGGTTCGATTGGGAGATGACCAAGTTAGAGGGCGCCCAATGCTAGTCGGGCAACGTGTACGCGAGGCAGCACGCCGGTCATAACGGCGTGTTGGAAGCGCAGGTGACAGCTGCGACCACAACCGATGTGGCCCCCGACGACACCCGCAACGTCGGCGCCGCGAATCTAGCAGCTATCGCCAGCCAACATTTACACCAGCGCCTGGCTCGTGCTCGCTGGAGTACATCCCTCCGCCCGCCGTCCGCGTTACTTGGTCAGCCATCTGCGAAGCGCACGGGTGATCAGCGGCATCACCAGCCATGTCAGGATCGCCACGTTCGCCACCGCGTTCAACGGCACCAAAACCCACAGTGGAATGTCGGGAGCGATCGACTGGCGGACAGCAGTGACCAGAAGTGATACCGGTATCAACCCGGCGACGACCGCGATCGCTTGTTTCCATTGTTTGGGCGCCGCGCCCGGCGGGCTGAACCAGCCGGCGTAGCCGCCGACGACATTGACGGTTCGCTCACTTTCGGTCAGTGCTGACATGGCGCGCAGAATGTCTCGGCGCTTCGCAGACCTCATCCAGCGGTCGAGATCGTCGCGGCTGTGAAACGTCAGCAGGGCAACGGTTTCGGGCTGAGCGCCCGCGACGGCCGGGATGAGCTGGTGGCGAACAAGGCCACCCCCCGCGCCGGCGGCGGCCACGGCATTCTCATGAAGCCGCCGATGGGCTTCTTCGGTGCCCTGGCGCAAGCGGACAGCACTGATCAGCGTTACAGCATCGGTTCGGGGTTGAACGATGCGTTGCTCTATGGGCCGATCCACAAGATATGCGTCGCATTCGGCGATCAAGGCCGCGCGCTGGGCGGAGCGCAGCCACGCGTCAAGGTCGCGCTCGGACCGAAACTGATAGATCACCACCCACTCGCAAGGGTGGAACTCGTCGGGTGGCTGTACGCTCATCCCGATATAACCGGAAGATCGCTCAATCGCCCAGCGCAGACGGCGCAGCCAGCGTTGAAACCGCCGGTGTTCGTTGGCATTTACTCGCCGTGATATCACCACGGTGGCATAGCCGGGACTATGGCACGTCACCGTTTCGGCTTCTCGTTCGAGCTGTGCACCCACGGCGTCCGGCTCACAGGAGCCAATTCCGGCCGGGGAGCTGCCGTGCGCCGGGTGCCCTCTGAGGCCGACCGTGCCACTCAACGACGACTCCTCTCTGGATGACGAAATCGTCATACACGACGATACTCTCAGTCAAGCGGTTGTGACGTAACCCTCACGACTGAGACAGCTGCCCGAGTGCACGTCGTTCACCGGCGCAAAGCCACGGCTGATCGCCGGCGTGTCTGCAGCTATAACAGCAGTGCGTCGTGACGATCTGGCCGATTTGATAGGGCCATCAGACTCGCTCGGATAGAGCACGCCTACTCAGTGATCAGCCGACCGACCTGACGTGTCGATGCGGATCAGGCCGCGGAATCGGGCTCAATCAGCTCGTCGAGGTCGGGCAGCGGCCGGCGGCAGATCTCCGAGGCCTCGTCGGCCGGCAAGCCCAACATGACGAGCACGTCGCGGGTCACGCGATCGGCCGCCTCGGCATCGTGGCGTTCGGGCTGGTCCTGCAGCAGCTGGCCCAGGCCCATCAGTGCGCCGCCGGCCGCGGACAAAGCGAGCACAGGATCGTCCCCGGTGAACCGCCCGGCGCGCATCCCGACAGTGATGTCGCGCAGGGCACGCGGTGCCAGTCCTCGGTCGGTGTAAAGCATCTTCAGCCCGGTGTTGAGAAGGACCTTGCAGGTCTGCGGTCGCCGCCTGAACAGCCGACCGACCAACCGAAAACTCCGGGCGAAAGTCTCCGCCGGGTCTTCGCCTTCGGTAGTGAGCTTGTCGAGTACCGCACCGAGTTCGTCGAGCACGTCGTTGACCGCCGCCTGGAACAGCTGTTCCTTGCTGTCGAAGTGGTTGTAGAACGACCCCATGCCGACGTCGGCGGCCTGGGTGATCTCCAGCACCGGCACGTTGAGCTTGCCTGCCGCGATGAAGGTCTGCCCGGCGCGAATGAGTGCCGCGCGGGTGCGCATCTTGCGCCGTTCTAGACGGTTGTCGGCGGCCGGTTGCGCCTCGGTCATGCGCCCATGTTAGCAGAAAACGTCACTACTGAGAATTTCGTCAGAAACCCTTGACTGAGGGCCTCATCGTAAGTGATGATTTCGTCAATCAACTTCAGGAGAAGCCATGACACCACAGGTTGACGCCCACAAACATCTGCACAGCCAGCAGGGCGCGCTCCGCGAGGAGCATCCCGGGCGCTCCCAGAATCCCGTCATCAAGGTGCGCGACTTGGCCTGGCTGGAATTCGAGAAACCGGATCTGAACCGCGCGGAAGCCTTCGCGCGGGCGTTCGGCTTCACCACCGTGCTGCACACCGCCGACGAGGTGCACCTCCGCGGAACCGACGCCGGCACGCCGTGCGTGATCGTCCGACGCGGAGTCCGCTCGCGGTTCGTGGGCCCAGCGTTCGCCGCAGACGACGTGGTTGACGTCGAGCGCCTCTCTACCGCCACCGGCGCCCCGACCAGCAGGTTGCCCGAGGCCGTCGGCGGTGTGGCGGTGACATTGACCGACCCCCGGGGGACGCCCGTGCGCGTCGTCGCGGGGACGTACGAGTTGCCCGAGCTGCCCGCCCAACAGCCGCACGTTTTCAACTTCGGCCACGATGCGCCCCGCACCAACAGCACCCAGCGCCCGCGGCGCGAACCGGCCCGAGTGCAGCGCTTGGGACACGTCGTGCTGCAGAGCACCACCTACATGAAGTCGCTGAGTTGGTACCTCGACCACCTCGGCCTCATCGTCAGCGACTTCATGTACTACGCGGGCCAGCGGGAGCGCGGGCCGGCGATGAGTTTCATACGCTGTGATCGCGGCTCGACGCCCACCGACCACCACACCCTGGCGCTGGTGCTGGGTCCATCCGACCGCTACGTGCACTCCGCCTACCAGGTGTGCGACCTGGACGCGATCGCGGCCGGCGGCGAATACCTGCGCGAGTCGGGATACCAGCGATCCTGGGGGATCGGCCGGCACATCCAGGGCAGTCAGATCTTCGACTACTGGCGCGACCCCGACGGGTTCCTGGTCGAGCACTTCGCCGACGGCGACATGTTCGACAACACAATGGAACCCGGCTGGGCGCCGCTGACCGCCTCCGGCCTCGCGCAGTGGGGCCCGCCCGCAACAAAGGATTTCCTCGGGATCGCTCCCGGCAAGGAAGCAGTTCACGAACTGCGGTCGCTGCTGACCGCGATTCGTGACGACAACGAATTCGACATCACCCGCCTGCGCGGCCTACTGAAAGTGGCACGGTCATGAGCATTTCCGTCTATCACACCTCCGACGCCTGGTGGGCCGGCACGCCCGACGCCGTCGCCAAGGTCGACACATCCGCGTCGACGACGGCCCAGCTGCTGGCCGACCGGGCGGCCATCGGACAAGCGGCCACCAGCGCCGAGACCGTCGCCGTGACGGGCCTTGATCTGCTCGCGCCGGTCACCGCGCCGTGCCGGGTCGTCGCGCAGATGACGAACTTCGCCTCCCACGTCGAGGACACAGGCGGAAACCCGAAGACGGTGCCGCTCACGTTCTTCCGCAAGGCGTCGGGGTCGGTGAGTGGCCCCGCCGACGACATCGTCAAGCCGGATCATGTGCGGCTCCTCGACTACGAGGTGGAGATCGGCTTGGTGATCGGGCGCGAGATGCCCGTCGGCACGACGATCACCGCCGACAACCTGGCCGACTACGTCTGCGGGCTGGTGGTGACCAATGACGTCTCGGCGCGCGACGTGCAACTGACGAAGACCCAGTTCTACGAAGCGAAGTCGTATCCGGGTTTCACGCCCGTGGGTCCGGCGCTGGTGCTCGTCGACGCCGACGAGCTGGGCCGCTTCGGGGAGTTGCGCCTGCAGCTGCGGGTCAATGGGGAGCTGCGCCAGAACAGCACGGTAAAGAACGACATGATCTACCGGCCGGTCCAGGCGCTTGGCGCTCTGGCCCGCTTCCAGCGGCTGTCACCAGGCGACCTGGTGCTGACGGGCACGCCTGTCGGGACGGCGCTGTCTGCCCCGCCCAAGGCGGTGCAGAAGCTGGTCTCGCTGTTGCCCGACGACGTCAAGTGGAAGCTATTTTTCGCCGGACAGGCCAAGAACCCCAAGTACCTCCAGGACGGTGACGTGGTCGAGGCGAGTGTCGCCACCGATGACGGCAAGATCGACCTGGGTACCCAGCACAACCGGGTGACGTACGCATGAACGACATTCCCGCCTTCGTCCCCGTGGTGATCGTGGGAGCCGGCCCCGTCGGCGTCACGGCTGCGACTTTGCTGGCGCAACAAGGCGTCGACTGCCTCCTCCTTGATCGCTGGGCAAACGTGTACCCGCAACCGCGCGCGGTGCACATCGACGACGAGGTGCGCCGTATCGTCGGCCGGCTCGGTATCGCCGATCAGTTCGCGGCCATCTCGCGCCCGGCGCAAGGGCTGCAGCTGCGCGACCCGAATCAGAAGGTGCTCAGTCAGTTTCGCCGAGAGCGTGCCGAGACCGCCAACGGGTATCCCCAGGCCAACATGTTCGACCAGCCCGAGTTGGAAACACTGTTGCGGTCGAACCTCAAGCACTATCCGCACGCGGTGTTCCGCGGTGACTCCGAGGTGACCGAGGTCTCGCAGCTCGGGGGCAGACGCATCCGGGTGACGTTCGCCGACCGGATGAGCGGCCAGGGGCACCACGTCGAGACGACATACCTGCTCGGGTGCGACGGCGCCAACAGCTTGGTCCGCACGGCGACCGGGGCCTCCATGCATGATATGGGTTTCGAACAGCGTTGGCTCGTCGTCGATGTGACGATCGACGCAGAACTGAACCAGTGGGACGGCGTGCACCAGGTGTGCGACCCGCATCGGGCGGGGACCTTCATGCGGGTCGGCCCGAACAGATACCGCTGGGAGTTTCGGCTGCTGTCGGGCGAGACCGCGGACGACTTCAACACGGTGACCAGGCTGTACCCGCTCATCCGGCCATGGGTCGAGGGTGTCGAGCCGGGACGTCTGCAGCTTGTCCGCGTCGCAGAGTACACCTTCCGCGCCCGGGTGGCCGACCACTGGCGCCGCGACAACGTCTTCCTGCTGGGCGACGCCGCCCACCTCACACCGCCGTTCATCGGCCAGGGGCTGTGCGCGGGACTTCGTGACGCGATGAACCTCGGCTGGAAGCTTGCCGGCGTGGTCAATGGCTGGCTGCCGGAAAGCGCGCTCGACAGCTACGAGGAAGAGCGGAAACCCCACGCAACCTACATGATCCGCTTTGCGCTCGCGATGGGCTTGACCATGACGGCCGGCGGGGAGGTGGGCAACCTCTTGCGCCGCCTCGGATTGCCCCGTCTGCATCTGATCCCGGGCCTGCGCGACAAGATCGTCGACAGCACGACACCGGCGCTGCATCGGAGTTCATTGGTGATCAAGCATGGCCGCCGTCGGGGGCTGGCCGGGCGGCTGTGCCCGAATCCCGTTCTGGCGAACGGCAAACGATTCGACGAAGTTGTCGGGCCACGATTTGCCGTCGTAACATCAGCGCCGCGGTCTGGGCAACACCGTGAAGAGCTGGCCCGTCGGGGTGCCGTCGTCGTTGCGGTCGAACCTGACTCCGAACTGGCCCGCTGGTTACGACGCGGACACGCGACAGCCGTCGTCGTCCGGCCCGATGGCACAGTCATGTGTGCCGGCCGTGATCTGCTTGAAATCTGCCGCCGTGTACCGAGTTTCGCACCGAGCCTCGCCGATGCGTAGATCCCGGGGTGTCGCGGTCTACGGCCACGACCTTTACTCCACCCACGCCATTCTCGACCCATATCCCCAATACGCCACGCTGCGTCAATTGGGCGCAGTCGTGTGGCTCCCCAAACAGAGGGTGTTCGCGCTGCCCCGGTACGCCGAATGCAAGGCCGTACTCCGCGACGATGCGACGTTCCTCTCCGGCCACGGGGTGGGGCTGAATCCGGTAGTCAATAAGTTATCACGCGGAACAACGTTGAACAGCGACGGCGAGGAACACGATCAACGACGCAAGCTCCTTGCGCACCGCATGCTGCCACGCGCACTTCGTTCGATGAGCGATGCCATCCAGGCGCAGGCCGAGGACCTGGCCTCCGCCGCGGTGAAACGCGAATACGTCGACGGTGTAGCCGATCTCGCGAGAGCGCTGCCGCTGGCGGTGGTACCTGACCTCCTCGGCTGGCCCGACGACGGCCGCGAGCACCTGCTGCGCTGGGGTGCGGCCACATTCGACGCGCTGGGCCCGGCCAACCGCCATGCGGCGAGAGCGGTGCCGGCCAGCCTGCAGATGATGCGCTTCGCCAAGCAGGTGGTGCGCCGTCGGTCCGTGGCCGACGGCAGCATGGGTCACGACATCCTGGTCGCGGCAGACGCCGGAAAACTGGCGCATAGCGAATGTCCGGCGTTGATGATCGACTACCTGGCGCCCTCGCTGGATACCACGATCAGCGGCATCGCCAGCGCGCTTGTGCTCTTCGCGAGGCACCCCGACCAGTGGCAGCTGCTGAAAGCCGAGCCAACGTTGCTCCCGAATGCGATCAACGAGGTCCTGCGCTACGAGTCACCGCTGCGGGCGTTCTCGCGAAAGACGGCGAAGGACAACACGATCGCGGGTGTTGACCTCCCCGTCGGGGCGAGGGTGCTTGTGATTTACGCGTCCGCCAACCGAGACGAGCGTGAGTGGATCGACCCCAACACGTTTGACATCCGCCGTGACGCCAACCGTCAACTCGGCTTCGGGTACGGCGCGCATGCCTGTGCCGGGCAGGGGCTGGCCCGCATCGAGATGCAGGCGATCCTCGCCGCGCTGATAGCGCGGGTCAGCCAGATCGAACTCGCCGGCGAGCCGACATGGGGACTCAACAACATCATCCGCTGCTGTGAGCGACTACCGCTCAGGCTGATCGCGGATTGAGGGGCGGGTCAGATGAGATGGCCCTCTCAACGGTGCCCACGCTGAGATAATGCGCTCGTGAGTGGGAAAAACGTCACCGCCTCGGTTCCGGACGCGCCGTCGGCGACTGAGGTCCGGGTGGTTTTACAGTTGATCGAGCCGCTCCGCAAGCTGATCAACCCCAAGGTATATGGGATCGATAACGTGCCCAAGCGCGGCGCTTTGCTGGTCGGCAACCACACGGTGCTCGGGGTGCTCGATTTGCCGCTGATGTGCGCGGAGCTGTGGGAACGTGGACGGATCGTGCGAGCGCTGGGCGATCACGCCCAGTTCAAGGTGCCGGGTTGGCGCGACATGCTGAAGAGCGTCGGTGTTGTCGAGGGCAGTCGAGCGAACTGCGCCGAGCTGATGCAGCGCGGAGAGCTGATCCTGGTCTTTCCTGGCGGCGGGCGTGAGGTGGCCAAACGCAAGGGTGAGCGCTACAAGCTGGTGTGGAAGAACCGGATGGGGTTCGCTCGTATGGCGATTCAATACGGCTATCCGATCATCCCGTTTGCGTCGGTCGGAGCCGACGATGCAGTGGACATCGTTGTCGACGCCGACAATCCGCTACTGCTCCCAGAAAGGATCTTCGTCGAAAAAGTTCTGGGCAGCCCGGACTCGTGGCCCCTTTGGCGCGGAATCGGGCCGACCCCCATTCCGCGGCCAGAACGCCAGTACTACTGGTTCGGTGAGCAGATCCAGACCACTTCAATAAGGAGCCGCCGTAACGACGACGCCACAGTGCGTGAGTTGCGGGATTCCGCCAAGACCGCGGTCGAGCATGGCATTGACTTCTTGCTCGGAGAGCGGGAGGCCGACAAGGACCGCTCGCTGATCGCTCGGCTGCTGGGACCGGAGCACCGCTGATTCATAAGACCTTCACCAGATGGCCTTCAGCATGGGCACCGCTGCGCCGATGTCAACGTGGTCAGGCATCATTGGCCACAGCTAGGGCGTGTCTCCTATATGGCGGGTCCAGGTGATGCAGGCGCTGAGGATGACGGCGGCACTGTAGACGATGGCGAGTTTGTCGTAGCGGGTGGCGAGTGCACGCCATTGTTTGAGCAAAGCGAATGATCGTTCGACGAGATTGCGTTGCTTGTAGCGGGTTTCGTCGAAGGCTGGGGGTCGGCCGCCGGATTGTCCGCGCCGCTGCCGTGCAGCGATCTCGTCGCGTTTCTGCGGAATCACGGCGGTGATCTTGCGGCCGCGCAACATGCGTCGGGCCGTACCACTGGAGTAGGCCCGATCGGCGATGACCGCATCGGGACGCGATCGGGCGCGGCCCCCGTCTAGACCGGGCACGACGATCTCATCGAGAACAGCGCTCAACATTGCCTGATCGTTGCGTTGCCCGCCGGTGATGACGACGGCTAGCGGACGGCCCTTGCCGTCGACAGCGGTGTGAATCTTCGTGGTTAACCCGCCACGGGACCGTCCAATGCCGTGACCTGCAGGTTCAGTGTCGGCGAGCGGCAGATTCTTGTAATTCGACCCAGCCCCCTGTGTCCTGATCAGGTCGAGTCGTGTTCGTCGCGTGCTGATGCGCACGGTTGATCGTGGCGTTCACCGAGACCGTCCAGTCCAGCTCCCCGCCGGCATCGGCAGCGGCCAACAGGTTCTGCAGCACCTGGTCCCAGGTGCCATCGCGGGCGTAGCGGCGATGGCGTTTCCACACCGTCTGCCAAGGCCCGAACTCCGATCGCGGCAGGTCGCGCCAGGGAACACCGGTCCGATACCGGTAGATGATGCCCTCCACGACCCGACGATCATCCCCGAAAGGATGACCCCGCCGACCCTCATTCGAGGGCAACAACCCCGAAATCAGCTCCCACTGGGCATCATTCAACAACCGAAACCGACAATCCGCCGTCACTCCGACAGCATCTCGTCAAAAGCGGTCGTCATATGGGAGACACGCCCTAGTCGTTGACCTTCTTGAGGAAATCGACGAATTCGGCCTTGCGGTGCCGGTCGGCCCAACGGGTCGAGGTTGGTTACAAAGGTCTGGGCTGCAGATCGAGCACCACCACCTTCGCACAGCTCGTCAGGGGGTTTTCTACGCTGAGCCACGGCTGTCACAGTAGTTCGAGGATGGTCGCGTTGGCCTGACCGCCGCCCTCGCATATCGTCTGTAGCCCGTAGCGAATGCCCTTGTCCCGCATGCGATATACCGTTGTTGTCATCAGGCGCCCCAGAGCAGCCCAGCGGGTGGCCGAACGTGATCGCGCCGCCGCTGGGGTTGAGTTTCTTCTCGTCGGCGGCGATCTCACGCAGCCAGACCAGCGGCAACAGGCAAACGCCACGTTGACCTCACAGGCCCCGATCTCATCAATGCTCAGCCCGGAGCGTTTGAGCGCCTTCCGGATCGCCGGGATGGGACCAGTCAGCAGCAGCCGATCAACGTGTCCGCGGGCTCAGTCAGGGGCCTGCAGTTTCGTGTTGGAGTCTTTCAGGACACCATAGAGTCCGCGGCGGCACGCGCCGAAAGTGCATCGAGCACTGCATATTCCGCTTCATAGACCGCTGCCTGCGCGAAGTCGATCGCATCGATGGCACAGCTTATGACCATGTTGGCATAGACGTCCGCCTCTTTTGCGTCGTGGTGGGCCTTCTTCTCCTTCAAGTCATCGCGAATCTGGACGACGTGGGCATTCCACTTGTCGGCCAGATCCTTCAACGCTTGGATTCCTTGTCGTGGGCGGCCTCAGTCCGGTCTTTGAGTTGATCAGCAGCTTGCGATGCCCTGTCTCGCGCCTTGGCGGCGTCCGCTTCAACCTGCTCGCGTGCCTGTTGCCCTGCGGCGCGTATCTTTTGCTCAGCCGCTTTGGCGGCGATGGAGATCTTTTCGAATTGGGCGGTCAGGTCGTTGTTTGCCATTGCGAGATCCCTTCAGCGTGACGTTTTGGGCAGTGCTGTTATCCTGGCCCTGGGCTGCGCATCTGTGTAGGGTCATAAGGCCTCGGAAAATGCTTCAACAGGATGAAGCCCCGCGCGGTGGGACTGCACGTTAGGCTGCACTAACCGGTGCAGAGCTTCAGCACCCTGCTCGCCGATCTGGCCGCCTTCTGCACCAACCAAACTCAGCCCACCGACGCCATCCCATGCATTCACTGTGATCACCAGTCCCACGCCATCGCACTAGGCCTTCGGACTACGGGGAGTTTCACATCATCACGGCCTGCCGTATGCAGTAGACCCACACCCGAACCACAAAACCCGGGCTGCACACCCCATCGCGTCAACTTTTGTGGACGCGAATCCGAAGGAACAGTCGCGAAGAATCGCACGCTCGGCGATACCGATCAGTCGTCGGTGATACCGGGGGAGCTGAGCGCCGCCACGGTGTCTTCGCGATGCACTAACGACCGCGCTGCAGCGGCGAACATCTCGAGCTTGTCGATAACGGTTTGCCCTTCCGGCTTGTGTCCCCAGATGCTGATGCCCTGATGCGTGGTGGGCTTCCAAGTGGATTCGTCAACGACGATGGGATTCCAGCCGACCTCCCACTCGAATCCCGATGGGGTTTGCGCGTAGAAGGACAGTTCCCTGTCGTTGGTGTGCTGTCCGACCGACAAGGCCATGTGGAACCCGAGTTCCTTGACGCGCTGGCAGGACGCCACCATGTCGTCAAGTGTGGCCACTTGCACGTTCACATGTTGCACGCGCGTGCGAATCGGGTTGACCGGCAGAGCAACCGCCGATGCGATCGCCACGGAATGGTGACGTTCGTTGACGCGCAGGAACCGGATCTTGAGTTTGATGCCGTTGATCGTCTCGTCGATGTAGTCGGACAGCCGCGCGTCGTAGACGTGGTTGAAGTAGCCGCGCAGTTGGTGGGGATTCTTCGTAGTGATGGCGACGTGCCCGAGTCCCCCTGCGCCGGTGACGAATCCGGTCCCCGGTATGTCCAGCGGAAGCGGGGAGGTGCGAGCGGTGGTGTAGACCTCCTGCGTGAGACCGTTTGGGCCGGGGAACCGCAGAAAGCGCTCAACCCCGCGGAGCTTGGCCTCGTCGTCGGAGCCTTCGACCGCCGGGACGCCGTGTTTTATGACGCGCCGGCTGATCTCGTCGAAGGTCGCGTGGTCGTCGAGGTGCCAGCCCAGCGTGACGACGTCCTCTGCCGGTCCCCGTCGCAGCAGGAAGCGGCATTCGTTGGCGTCCAATCGGAATCGAAGCGTGTCGGGCAGCATCTCGTCGAGCTGCATGCCGATCGCCTCGCGGCCGAAGCGCTTCCAGTCGTCGAACTTGGCGCTTTCGATTACGACATAGCCCAGGTGGACATTGCCGAACAAATCAGTAGTCATGAGGTTTCCTTGAGTTAGGCCGTCAAGAATGCGGTGGTGACGGCGTTGAAAAAATCGGCGCGTTCCCACTGGACCCAGTGGCCGGTGTTGGCAGCGATGAGCACATCGGCGTTGGGTAGCCGCTTACCGAGCATCGTTGCGCCGCTTGGTTTGTTGACTTTGTCGTCGCGTCCCCAGATCACCAGTGTCGGGGTCTTCAGGCTGCTGAGCCTACGGTCGCGGGTGAAATCCATCCGCCACAGCTCCCGCAGGCCCGCCGGGCGCTGCAGGGGCGGGTTGGCGACGACCTCCGGCTCGATCGACGACGCGTAGCGCGCTTCGATCAGCGACTCGGGCACGGCGCTGCCGTCGTACACCAGATAGGTGCGAATGAATGTGCGCAGCTTGTCCAGGCTCGGCCCGTCGCCACCGTAGTAGGCGAGCAGGCTCTTAAGGCCCGGGCTGGGAAGCCCCCTGCTCGTTCCGACGCCACCGGGACCCATCAGCACAAGCTTGTCCACCCGAGTCGGGGTGTCCAGGGCGAGCCGAAGCGCGCACGAACCTCCGTAGGAGTTTCCGACCAAATGCGCGCGCTCGATGCCGAGTTGGTCGAGCATCCCTCTGATGTGTTCGGCGAGGTAACCGAACGGGTCGCTTCGGTCGACGCCCTTGGCGGAGCGGCCGTAGCCAGGCATGTCGGGCACGAGCACGCGGAATTTTTCCGCCAGGGCATCGATGTTGCGTGAGTAGTTCGACACGCCCGACGCGCCGGGCCCGCCACCGTGCAGGAGCACCAACGGTGTACCGGTGCCCGCCTCGGTGACGAAAATGTCTTTGCCGTGGACGCGCACGTTGCTTTGGGTGAGTGTGTTGGCAGTCATCGCTGTCCTCTACGCGGTGAATCCGGCCGGCGGCGCCGGCAGCGGCTGGGCCTCGGCGGCAGCGGCATAGACGAAGCCGTCGGGCCGGACGACCACTACCGAGGCACCCCTCTTGTCGAGCCAGCGCGTCAGCACGCCGTCGGCGTCCACGATGCTGTCGGCGCTGGGAGTGCTGCCCGGCACAAGGATTTTCACGACCGGAACGCCGGCTTCGTGCCACCCGTTCCACTCAGATACGGGCCCCAGGTGCAGGACCGCCCACCGGCCGCCGATGACGTCGTCAAGGCGGACAGCGTCGCCCTTCTCTTCGACCACCCACGGTTGCGGGATCAGCCACCCGACGGCGCCGTTTCCGTTGTGCGCCAGCAGGCCTTTGCGATAACGCGCATCGGGCAGCCAGCGGTGTTGGCGCAGCCACGAGGTGAACCCGGGCACCCGGCTGGCGGTCCGGAAGAGATGATTGCGCGCGGCGGCGCGCCACGGGTTGTGCTGAATGATCAGTCTGCCTGTCTTGACCGCGCGGTTGGTCACGTCTTTGACGTGCGGCAGCCGCTCGGCCTGATAGGAATCGAGCACCGATTCAGGCAGCGACCCTTTCAGCACCGCGCCCAGCTTCCAGCACAGGTTCGCGACATCGCGAACGCCGGCGCACATACCCTGACCGATCCACGGCGGCATCGCGTGCGCGGCGTCGCCGGCCAGGAAGACGCGCCCCACCCGCCAGCGGTCGGCGAACCGAACGTGGTGGCTGTAGCACGCGAACCCGAGAATCTTGACGTTCTCCTCGGAGATCCCTTGCCCCCGCAGCACGTTCCAGATCGCTTGCTCGGACAGCAGGTCCTTCTCGTCCTCCTCGTCGCGCACCGGGAACTCCCAGCGGTGGTGACCTAGCGGAGTGGGGCAGTCCACGGTGGGCCGTGCGGGGTTGCAGTGGAACCGCAGCCGGTCGTGGCCGGGCCATTCCTTGAGCACCTTGGTGTCGATGACAATCCAGCGCTCGCCGTAGGTGCGGCCGGAAAAGCCGACGCCCAACTGGCCGCGGATCGGGCTCGACCCTCCGTCGGCGGCGATCACGTATGACGCCCGGAACCGGCGAAACTCGTCTTTGGTGAGATCGGCGAGCATCAACTCGACGGAATCACCGCCTGGGATCAACCGCAGGCACTCGTGCTCGAGTAGAACGGACACGTTCGGAAAGCGATCGACCCCTTCGCGCAGCACCTTCTCCAGTGCGGGTTGGTAGATGAACTGCTGCGGCGGGTGGCCATTACCTCTGGAGACGGGCAGCAGGCGGACGAACGGCACGCCGTTGGCGTCGACGAAATTCGCTCCGTTGCCAGGCTGCATGTCGGCGTTGAGCCGGTCCGCTAAACCGATCTGCTGCCAGATGCGCACCACCTCTTCGTCGGTGGAAATGGCCCGTGCGCGAGCGTAGATGTTCGGGTCGCGCTCAACCACCACGACCTTCAGTCCCATCTGGCCCAGCAGGTTGGCCGCGGTGACACCGACAGGTCCGTAGCCGACGATCGCTACGTCATAGGTCGATTGGTCTGTCATCGGGGGCCCCTTCATTGGGAGTTGTTAATGTAATGCTCCATACAGTAAGCTATCGGTAGCGCGGCCGTCAACACCTAAAAGGAGGCACTGTGGCAGCAAAGAAGCCCGCCGGAACACCGCCGGCCGAACCGCGTGCTCAGCGGCGTACCCGTGCGAACGGGCAGCAATCACGCGAGCGGATCCTGGACGCGGCGACCGAGGTGGCCACCGAGCGCGGCTACGAGGGCACCACGATTTCACTGGTCAGTAAGAAGAGCGCTCTGCCGCCCACGTCGATCTACTGGCACTTCGCCGACAAGGACGACCTGATCGCCGCGGTGATCGAGCGCAGTTTCCAGCGCTGGCTGGCCGCGCTGGACCTGCCGGACAACAAGCCGGCCCGCGAGTGGGCGATGGACCTTGGCACGCAGGTCGCCAAGGCACTCTTGGATGCCCCGGATTTCCTCCGGTTGGGGCTGATGCTGGCACTGGAGCATCGCCCCGTCGAGCCGCGGGCCAGGGAGATGTTCCTCGAGGTGCGCGACCGGGCGTTTCACCGGTTCGAAGGGATCGTGCGCGAGGTTGCGCCGGAACTTGATGACGAGGGCGTGCGCCTGCTTACCACCTACGCGATCGCCGGCGCCGACGGATTGTTCATCGCCAAGGAAGTCGGCGGAGACTCCGTGGACCTGGTCAAGTTGGTAGGCCTACACGCCCGTGTCGTCTTCGAGGCGGCGGCCAAACTGCTCGAGCAAGGATAGCCCGCATGACCGCTCAATCGACTCAAGTGGCTCAATTGACGGACGCCGCTCAACTGCTCTACCGCGCACAAAGCCGCGGCGTCCCGATTCAGCAGCTGACGCAGACTTACCCGAATTTGGATGTCGCGCAGGCGTACACGGTGCAGCGGACCAACCTCGCTCGCCACATCAAACAGGGTCACACGCTGCGGGGTCACAAGATCGGCCTGACCTCCGCCGCGATGCAGGACCTCCTGGGAGTCGACGAACCAGACTTCGGTTACGTGCTCGACAGCATGGTGCTGCCCAACGGCGCCACCGTGCCGGTGACCGGCTTTTGTGCCCCGCGTGTGGAACCCGAGGTGGCCTTCCGGATGGGCGCACCGCTGCGAGGGCCGGGGGTGACTGCCGAGCACGTCATGGCGGCGACCGACGCGGTGGCCCCGGCGTTGGAGATCGTCGACAGCCGGATCGCCGACTGGCGAATCACGCTGGCCGACACCATCGCCGACAATGCCAGTTCTGGTGCGGTGGTGCTCGGCGACTGGTTTCCGGTCCGCGACGCCCCACCACTGCCCGACACCAGCGCAACCCTCGTCGTCAACGACTCGACCGTGGGCGCCGGGCTCGGCACCGCCGTGATGGGCGATCCGGCCGCCGCCGTCGCATGGCTGGCTAATGCGCTCGCGAAGTACGACACCACCATCGAGGCCCGCCAGTTCGTGATGTCCGGCTCCTACACCACGGCCTCGTTCGTGGTCGCCGGCGACCACGCAAAAGCAACCATCACCGGACTCGGCACTGTCAGCGTGACGTTCACATAGCCCAGAAAGAGCAATTACATGACCGACGAAAGATTTCCGGTAGCCATCATCGGATCCGGCAACATCGGCACCGACCTGATGGTCAAGGTCCTGCGCAGCGAAGGGCCGCTGACGATGGCCGCGATGATCGGCATCGACCCGCAATCCGACGGTCTCGCCCGGGCGACCCGGCTCGGCGTTCCGACGTCATCCGACGGCATCGACGGCCTGTTGGGGATGCCGCACTTCGACGACATTCGGCTGGTGTTCGACGCCACCTCCGCCGGCGCACACATCAAACACTGGAACGCGCTGCGCGACAAGGGTGTACGTGTCCTCGACCTCACACCCGCAGCGATCGGGCCGTTCTGCGTGCCAGTGGTGAATCTGGAGGACCACATCGACGAGCGAAACCTCAACATGGTCACCTGCGGCGGGCAGGCCACCGTGCCGATTGTCGCTGCCGTCAACCAGGCGGCACCGGTGGCGTACGCCGAGATCGTTTCGTCGATCTCGTCGAAGTCGGCTGGTCCGGGGACCCGGACAAACATCGACGAGTTCGTCGAGACCACCGCCACCGCGCTCAAAGTCGTTGGCGGAGCGCAACGAAGCAAGACGGTGATCATCCTCAATCCGGCCGACCCACCGATCCTGATGCGCAACACCGTGTATTGCCTCGTGGAGGGCGACTGCGATCATTCGGCGGTCGAAGCCTCGATCACGGCGATGGTCGGTGAAGTTCAACGTTACGTCCCCGGATACCAGCTCAGAAAGCCCGTGCAATTCGAAACGTTCGACTCCGACAATCCACTGCACATCCCCGAGACCGGGAAATTCATCGGCACGAGGGTCACCGCGATGCTGCGGGTGACGGGCGCCGCGCATTACCTGCCGGCATATGCCGGCAACCTCGACATCATGACCTCGGCCGCCCTGGCCACCGCGGAACGCATCGCCGCGCATTCGATGAAAAGTGTTGGAGTATTGAAATGATCGAGCAGCTCTACATCAGTGACGTCACTCTGCGCGACGGCATGCACGCCGTGCGCCACCAGTACAGCCGGCACCAGGCCATCCGGATTGCGATGGCGCTGGATGCGGCCGGAGTCGACTCGATCGAGGTCGCCCATGGCGACGGGCTGTCCGGGTCCAGCTGCGTCTACGGGTTCGGCGCCCACACCGATCTCGAGTGGATCGAGGCGGTAGCCAGCGTCGTCGAGAAGGCAAGGGTTGCAACGCTGGTGCTGCCGGGAATCGGGACGGTGCGCGACCTTACCGCCGCGCATCAGGCCGGTGCCAGCGTGGTGCGTGTCGCCACGCATTGCACCGAGGCCGACATCTCGGCGCACCACATCGCCGCGGCGCGCGAGCTCGGGATGGACACCGTCGGCTTCCTGATGATGAGCCACATGGCCAACCCGCAGCAGTTGGCCACGCAGGCCAAACTGATGGAGGGCTACGGCGCCGGCTGCGTGTACGTCGTCGACTCCGGCGGCGCGATGACGATGCGCGACGTTGCCGAGCGGGTCGATGCCGTACGCCAAAGCCTGCACAGCGCAACGGAAATTGGCATCCACGCGCACCACAACTTGTCGCTCGGCGTGGCGAACTCAATCGTCGCGGTCGAACACGGCTGCCATCGGGTCGACGCTTCGGTGGCGGGCATGGGCGCCGGCGCCGGCAACGCGCCGCTGGAGGTTTTCATCGCGGCGGCTACCCGCATGGGTTGGCAGCACGGCTGTGACCTCAACGCGCTCGAAGACGCCGCCGACGACCTGGTCCGGCCGCTGCAACAACGACCCGTGCGCGTCGACCGCGAGACGCTGACCCTGGGCTACGCGGGCGTGTACTCGAGTTTCCTGCGTCATGCCGAGGAAGTCGGCGAACGGTTCGACGTCGATGCGCGCACGCTGCTCGTCGAAGCCGGACGCCGCGGCTTGGTCGGCGGACAAGAAGACATGCTCGTCGACATCGCGCTCGACGTGACCGGCGAACCGGTTTCGGTGTAACACCGGAGGTTTGAAGCGAGCGCCCTGTCGTCATACCTCGTCCAACTCACTCCGTACATCTTGGCTTGGCGCAGCCCGCAATGAAGACCAAGTCGGCCCTGGAACCCACAATGCCTTCGGGCACGCATCGTGCACGCCCGTGGCGTGCGTATCGTGCAATGGGGAAACGTTCCTGGCTGGTGTGGTGGTCACGGATTTGGCCACAGAACGCGGTGGAACCGAGGCGAACAAGGGGGACGGGGCGAGACAGCTTGGATGGCTGAACGTCGCTGACCTGGACTTATGAGACCGAGCGTAGTGGGGGAGACGGCGACCGGTTAGACATCCCAGAGGTCGCAGGTTCGAATCCTGTCCCCGCTACCAGCGGAAATGGCTCCCGGAGAACTCTCCGGGGGCCGTTTTCATGCGATTTGGACACGGATTTGGACACATTAGGCGTGCTAATCATCTTGACGATCGCCTCCGGGGGCTGGGTCCCACACTTTGCCGATGAGGAATGCGGCCGCCTGCTCCGCGGCGTCTCGGTCATCGTTTCCCAGGACATGCGCATAGGTCTGCAGCAAGAATCCAACGTTGGCGTGGCCGATCCGCTCGCTGATCACCTTCGGGTTGATGCCGGCTTTGAGGGCACCGGTAGCATAGGAATGCCTCAGATCATGGAAGGTGATCCGCGATAGTCCGGCGGCTGCCGCGAGACGATCGAAACGCTGTCTGATCGTGTCGGGGTGTGGCGGCCGGCCGTCCTTGAACGTGAACACATAGTCGCCGGGGTGGTAGTCGTCACCGAAGAACTCGCGCTCGTGGCTCTGGACCGCGCGCCAGCTGCGCAACGCTGCAACCGTCGCCCGATCGATCGAGATCGTCTGGTCGGCGTTCGTTGTTTTGCCACCTTCCTTGTCCCGTGCGTGGCCTTTGACGACTACACGGTTGTCGTGCACCGTGATCTCGCCTGCGTCGAGGTCAACGTCCGTCCACTTGAGTCCGCAGATCTGGCCCCGGCGGATACCGGTGGTCAGTTCTTTGACACCGCCTGGGCCGAGGGCGCGGCCCTGTCCACCGAGGAGGCGATCGCCTACGCGCAGCGCGGCCGCGGCGAACGCAAACGACCCACCAGCGGGTGGGCGTCGCTCACTCCCGCCGAGCGCGACGTGGTGCGACTGGTCAGCGAAGGGCTCGGCAACAACGACATCGCCACTCGGCTTTTTGTCTCACCGCGCACCATACAAACCCACCTCACCCACGTGTACGCCAAACTTGGCCTCACCTCGCGGGTGCAACTTGCCCAAGAGGCAGCCCGCCAGGCCTGATCTCCGCCGCGAGCGGGCCGAAGTCGATGACCGGTGGCTTCCCCCGCCCCTTAAAGGGGGCGGGGGTATGCAATCGGATTGACGCCGAATAAGAGCACGGAGCGGTTGAATTCCAGGACCATCAGCGTGCAAAACGCGATCCTCGCAGTCTGCCCTGCGGGTCACTGTATTTCTGACCGATGCTGCGCATTCGCCTGTTCCACGGATGCACCTTCTTGGACACCGATGTCTGAGACTTCCGGGAAGCGGCAGCTGCTAGCTGAGGTAGTCGATGGGGGCAATCTTCGGTTACCGTCCCAACACGATTGAGAAACGACCGTCGGGCCCGTCTTGGCCATGCTTGTGCGCAACGCTCAAGCTAGACACACCCATTCAACGGCGAAGGCGGCGTTGGGAGCCGCCGACGACTGAGGCCAACACCACACGGTGCAGGCCCGATCTAAGCGGGTCGGTTCCAGGACACGGTAGGGAGCGCACGGTGTTTGAACGTCGCAAAAACCGCAGCAGCGGGACCGGCGGGCAATTGGCGGTGAACATGCGCGTGCGGGTGTATCCGGGCACCGGTGCTGAGAGCCGAGGTGTCGTCGTTGAGGATTTCGGTGAGATGGCGGCCCAACCCGTGGAGATCGGTGGCCACCACATCGACCCGGCCCGACGGTGGGCGGTGGTGCTGGACACCGGCAACCTGGTGTTCGCCAACACCGATCAACTCGCCGCCGAGTGATCGGCGTTACCGGTCGATCGGCGGTGTGAACGCCGCTGCTGAGGGCCATTTTGGGACCAGTACAGCAACCGGTACAGCAACCCTCAGCGATTGCGACCGCCCCGTTGGACGAGCCGGAGAGTTAACGCGACCGAGGCGACCACGGCGATGATGAGCAGGATCTGGGTTGTCACCGCAGTAATTTATCGAGCACGGAGCAGGCTTGTCATAAGCCGAGTGCCCGGTCAGACCATCGAGAGCGGCGCGGGCGGCGTCATCGGACGTGTGCCGCAGACATCGCAGTGGCGATATGGCACATGCTGGCTGGCCAGCGGTGACACGATGTCGATGTGAACGACAGTGGGCTGGCCGCGTGAGATGACAGCGGCGGGACTGTTGTGCGGATCGTGCGGCACGGAACTGAGCGAGAAGGCCAAGTTCTGCAGCGAGTGCGGTGCGGCGGTCACGTCGGCCGCAAAACCTGCCGAGTACAAGCAGGTCACGGTGTTGTTCGCCGACGTGGTTATTCCTGTAGGGGGTACAAAGGAGAGCGGCACAGGAGGAGGTGACGATGCTCACGTGGAAGGAGACGGTCGGGGCCGTCGCGCACTTCAAGGGGTCCAGGTACGCGATCACCCAGTCCACCGACCTAGACGACGAGTGGGAGGTGGAGATCCTCGACCCGGACGGGGGCGTGGTGGACGAGGTATTCGGCAGCATCGAGGAGGCCAAGGAGTTCTGCGAAAGGACGGCGGCAGAGATCGGCTGATCCCGGCGCGCTCAACAACCCCGGGGTTACCAGGGGCGGTTCGACGCGGGACCCGGGTCCCGCAGATCGCGTGCCGACTGCCGCCACACCGGCCGAGTACAAGCACGTGACGGTTCTGTTCGCCGATGTGGTGCACTCGATGGACGTCGCTGCGACCGTCGGGGCGGAGCGGCTGCGGGAGATCATGACCGACCTGGCCAACCGCTGCGCAGCGGTTGTGCAGCGCTACGGCGGCACGGTGGACAAGTTCACCGGTGACGGGATCATGGCGGTGTTCGGCGCGCCGGTTGCGTTGGAGGACCACGCTCTTCGTGCCTGTTTTGCGGCGCTGGGCATCCAGGAGGAGACGGAGCGGCTTGCCGTCGAGATCCGAGAACGCGACGGTGTAGATCTGCAGTTGCGCGTGGGACTCAACTCCGGTCAGGTAATCGCTGGCGAGCTCGGTTCGGGTCCGTTCGGTTACACCGCGATTGGTGAGCAAGTCGGTATGGCCCAGCGGATGGAATCGGCGGCCCCGCCGGGCGGGGTGATGCTCAGCGCGTCGACAGCGCGACTTGTCGATGGCGCTGCGACTCTCGGCAAGCCAGAGCTGGTGCGGATCAAGGGTGCCGACGTGCCGGTAGCGGCCCAGCGGCTGTTGGGCATGGCAGAACGGCATCCCGCTCTTGGGCGTGTTGAGCCGAATCTGGCGGGTCGGCGGTGGGAGATGTCCGCCGTCGAGAGCTTGTTGGATCGCGCTGTCGACGGCCACGGCGCGGTGGTCGGCGTGGTGGGCCTACCGGGCATCGGGAAGAGCCGTCTGGTGCGCGATGTGGCGGGGATCGCGGGTCGGCGTGGTGTGCAGGTGCTCACCACCTTCTGCGAGTCACACACCAGCCAGGTCCCCTTCCATGCCGTCAAACACTCGATGCTCAATTAGTATTTGGCCCCTACGGCAACACGGTTGTGCGAGCAGACGATGACACGACGAGAGCAGATCCCATGGCGGGTCAGGAGGACATCGTGATCGAGGCGCTGAAGGACTTTCCCGACGACGTAGCGGCGTTCGCCTACCACGGGCATGTGACGAGGTCCGATTACGAAACGGTGGTGATACCGGATATTGAAGACAAGCTGAATCGGGACAAGAGGGTCCGGCTCTAAGCCGAGATCGCGCCCGATTTCACCGGTATCGATCCTGGTGCGGTCTGGGAGGACACGAAGCTGGGCTTCGGTCACTTCCTTAGCTGGGAACGCGCGGCGATGGTCACCGACGTGGCATGGATAAAACAGGCTGCGAGATTCTTCGCTTTCCTGATGCCAGGGATGCTGCGGGTATTCCCGACCGCTGAAGCCGCCAAGGCGCGCGACTGGATCGTCAACCCGCCAAAAGTCATTTACGTCTCTAGAGCGTTAACCTTCTACCTCGCACCATCGGGTGGCGTCCGGAATCCGGTGTAAATCGGGAGGGTGCAGGTTCTGGCTTCGGTGGGTGATGCTACGCCGTGGCGCTAGCGGTTTCGG